>Ga0255052_10001787_pt1 | contig 15922 bp, 15 predicted proteins | sample JV7_2_21_MG_FD_188632 | JGI IMG/M metagenome (GOLD analysis project Ga0255052, IMG submission 188632) | Seawater microbial communities from Jervis Inlet, British Columbia, Canada - JV7_2_21 | ecosystem: Environmental > Aquatic > Marine > Inlet | place: Canada: British Columbia | collected...
AGGATCGACGCTCGAAGCGACGGTTGTCCCGGGTTGCGGAGCATTGATGAAATAGGCGCCGACAGCCAGTCCGGCAAGCAAGCTGACAGCTACAGCGATCACGATCTTGTTCATACGTATTCTCCAGTACCCTCGCGCCGTACTGTAATCGGACAATATTTATGTTCTGATGCTCCACCTGTTTTCCGCTCTCATGGCCGATGGCACTACCAGCGGGCCTGAATCGCGGAACAATATCCATATCCTGTGTCTAACATGCAAACAGAATTGGGGTAGCCAATAATGAGAAGAATTCTATTACTTGCGACTGCATTAGTCGCCGCTTTACCGCTCTGTAGTGCTTTCGCACAAGAAGAGACTGCCGTTGATCCACAGTACACCTGGGATCTGACTGAGCTATTCCCGAGTGTCGAAGCCTGGAACGAAGCTCGCGAGGACGTACTTGCGGAATTTGAGAGCATCGAGGCCTACCGTGGCACACTCGGTGACAGCGCTGACTCGCTGTACCAGGCTTATCGCCAGGTCTCCGACACACTCCGAAAAAGTTACCGGGTATTTGTCTATGCCTCGCTGAATGGAGATGAAGACTTGCGTGTTGGCGAAACTCAGGAGAGCGTGCAGCTTGCCCGGATCATGTTTTCGCAGTTCAACGAAGCCACAGCGTGGATGCAGCCTGAACTCATCGAGGTTGGTCGCGAGGTGATCGAGTCATACATCAAAGAGGACGAGCGGCTGGCTCCGTTCGCGTATCAACTGGATGACAGCCTCAGAAATGCTCCGCACACGCTGGGCCTGGAGGCCGAGCAGACGCTGTCGTACCTGTCGCAGACATTCGGTGCACCATCGAACACGTATAGCCTGATCGCCAACTCCGATATCCCGTGGCCCAGCATAACTTTGTCAGACGGTGAAGAAGTCACCGTTGACGCACAAGGCTATGGCCGGGCTCGTGGCAGCGCCAATCGAGACGATCGAAAACTGGCCTTCGATACTTATTGGGGCAAATGGAGTGAATACCGCAGTTCTGTCGGCATGGTACTGAACTCCCACATTCAGACCCAGGTGGGTCTTGCCAAGGCCAGAAATTATGACAGCGTGCTGCACCGGGAACTGCACCAGGACAATCTTCCGCCTGCGGTCTACCACACGCTGGTCGAAGAAGTGAATAAGGCTTTGCCGACGCTGCACCGTTACTTTCAATTGCGCGGGCGCATGCTGGGCGTCGAGCAGATGCACTATTACGACATCTATCCGCCGCTCGTATCACTCGACAAGGAATTCGGTATCGAGACGAGCAAGGCAATCACGCTCGACGCGATGTCTGTTCTTGGAGAAGACTGGGTCGAGATGCAAAAAGCCGCGATGGACGAGCGCTGGATGCATGTCTATCCGCAGCGCGGTAAGCGATCCGGCGCGTACATGCAGCCCGCTGCCTATGACGTGCACCCTTATCTGTTGCTAAACCACAACGATGATTACGAATCTCTATCGACGCTCGCGCACGAGTGGGGCCATGCGATGCACACATTGTATGCACGTCAGGAACAGCCGTTCGAGACTGCTGGCTACGCTATATTCATCGCCGAAATTCCATCGACATCACTGGAGTTGATCCTGCAGGATTACATGCAGGAAAACGCCAGGACAATCGATGAAAAGCTCTTCTATCTCGGCCATGCACTCGAAGGCATGCGTGGCACGTTCTTCCGCCAAACCATGTTCGCCGAGTTTGAGCTTGCCCTGTACGAAGCGGCTGAGCGCGGCGAGGCGCTGTCGGGTGACCGTATCTCGGAAATCTACGGCGAGATCCTGCGACGTTATCACGGTCATGATGAAGGTGTCGTCATTGTCGATGACTTGTATACGAACGAGTGGATGTTCGTCCAACACTTCTACTTCAACATGTACGTGTTCCAGTACGCGACATCCAAGACTGCGGGCACGGCCCTGTATTCAAAGATCGTGAACGAAGGCGAAGCTGGAGTGGAGAACTACAAGAATCTGCTGAAGGCTGGCGGCTCGAACTATCCATACCTGTTACTGGTTGAAGCAGGCGTGGATCTGGCCAAGCCCGAACCCTATCAGGCCATCATCGCGAAAATGAACGCGATCATGGACGAGATGGAGCGTTTGCTGGACGAGCAGGAATAAAGCTCGCGAACTTACTCCACTATTCGTGCCGCCGTAACCGCTGCATTGCATGGGGTTGACGGGTACGGGGTGAGGCCGGTCCGCACGCTGGCAATCTTGCCGGGCGCGATCTGGCCACTGAAGCTCTGCGTACGCTGACGCTGGTCGCCAGCGGCGTCAACATACCGGAACTGCGCCTGTACGCCCCTGACCGGAACGGATGTGTCGTTGCGCACCCGCACGACGACCTGACCGCTACCGTCGTCGCCGCATTCCGAGGCAATGTACGATCCGGGTTGTGATGGGAGATCCAGCCGGACCAGCGCCTCATAAGCTGCTTTGCCGTACTCGCCGCCGCTTTTGGCGACGACCTTGTAGTGATCGATCGCTTCGCCCGTCAGTCCGCGTTCTTCCTTGATCTTGCCCAAAGTGTAATGCGCGGGCGCCGTAGGCAGAAATTCGAGACTGCGTTCGAGGTCAGCAATTGCGCCATCTGTCTGGCCGAGCTCATTCCTGGCCAATCCACGTTGCAGGTGGTAATAGAAAAAATCACCACGCCGGTTGATCGCGCGATTGTAGTTCGTTACCGCCATATCGAATTGATCCTTGACGAGCCGTACGTCCCCACGCAGCGCGTGAAAATGCGCCTCTTCCGGGAACAGCGCGAGGGCTTTGTTCGCCAGTGCGAGGGCTTCGTCAGCTTTTTTCTCGCCAAGCGCCTTGCGACCGTTGTCATAGGCATCGTAGGCCGGCTTCGCCGCCATCGTCTTTTGCACCGCCAGCTTGAAATCGTCGACACCGAGCTTGCCACCAGCCGGCAGATTTGTTGCTCTCTTCCGGTTGGCTTCGACACGCTCCTGTGACGGCGGATGACTCGCGAGCAGACCACTTAACCAGCCTTCATCGCGGCCTTCGCTGAGCCGAACGAACGTCTCCTGAAGCGTGACAGCCCCTTGCGGGTCGTAGCCAGCTTTCGACATATAGCGCATGCCGTACTTGTCGGATTCGAGCTCGGCCCCGCGCCCATACTTCATCATTGTCAGTTGCGCCGCGATGCTCGCACCGCCGACAGCCAGGTCACCGTAACTGCTATCGTTGGTTGCGACACTTGTTGCAACAACGAGGCCCTGCATCAACATGCCTCGCGACATTTGCTTGGCCGTATGTCGCGCTGCCGCATGTACGATCTCGTGTCCAAGAACAGCTGCGAGCTCGGCCTCGGAGTTGAGTTCTGTCAGAAGCCCGCGATTGATCGCGATCTTGCCACCTGGTAGCGCCCAGGCGTTTGGAACGGAGTTATTCAGCACAACAAACTCGTAAGGCAATTTGACGTCGCTTACGTCGGCGAGTTGACCTCCGATGGATTGCACGTATTCAGTCAAAGCAGGGTCGACATCATACGGACCGCCTTGCGACTGTTGCATTGGTGCGTAGTTCTGCGCACCCATTGCGAGTTCCTGTTCACCGGATACGAGTATGAGTTCGCGGTCACCGGTGACCGGGTTGACAGCGCATCCGGCCAGCAAGGCGAATGAGATCAGGGCCGTTGCAAATCGGGTATCCATGACTCCATTATAAAGAAAACATGCCCTCCAGAGGGGTACGGGGAATCCCGGATTCCGGTATATTCCCGCTACGAGCACCATAATCAGGCAATTTCCAGACAGGGCCCTGACATGACCTATTTACTGGCAGATCTTCTCAATGACCTGCGCGAAGACCATCGCAATATGGCCGTCTTGCTCGACCTTCTCCAACGTGAGGCCGGCCACATTCGCGACGGCGAGAACCCTGAGTACGAACTGATTCACGACATCATGTGCTACATGACCGTCTACTCAGACGCCGTGCACCACCCCAAAGAAGATCTCCTCTACGCCGCCATGCGGGACCGGCGACCGAAACTCGCCGCCGGCCTCGAGCGCGTCGAACCCGAGCACATTGAGATCGCCCAACTCGGCGAGGCACTACGCAATGATGTTGAGGCTGTCGCATCTGGTGCGGCTGTGACGCGAGATCGCATGATCGCCGATATGACTAACTACATTCACGAACTGCAACGACATATAGCCTGGGAAGAGGAAGACCTGTTCCAGCGCGCCGATGAGCTCGTAAAACAGGAAAGCAAGATGTCGGTCGACATAGCTCACCTTGACTGCCTCGATCCTGTCTTTGGCCCGGAACGCGAGCATTCGTTCGCCAATTTGCTGGAGAACATCAGGGACCTTTCGAATTCGCAGCAGCCCTAAAAATACCAGGCCAACTGGGCAAATACGCCCACGGTCATTGACAGATACCGATTTGGAATTCCGCTGTCGGCACCACCGAATTCAGTTCCGTTGCTCCCTAGCGGAATATTCAGACTGCCCAGGAACGTCATGTTGTCTGACAGGCTGTATTGCGTGACAAGCTGAAACAACGCACTTGGATCGTCGGCGTTCGAAATCAGCGTTGGCGTTAATATCCACAGCGGCGATATCTCGACCGACATACTTCCCGCCACATAATGGCGATCGACGCCATTGTAGTAGTACTCAACGGCACCACTCACGTTCTTGCCGCCCCAGATCCACGAATAACTCAGATTCGTCACTACCTCAACATAGGAATCGCTCGCTGAGTCGGTATAGACGATGTCTCCCCGCCAGATCGCTCCGCCGATGCTGCGTGACCCGCCGATTCCGATGATCGTTGCGTCATGATTTTCAGCCAGGAGAACGTCGAATTCGTTTTCGCCTGCGATGCCGTGGTACTTCAGTGCGACTGTCGCCTCGTCGGACTCCAGATCACCAGTTAACGGATCACGACGAAAGACAACAGCACCCTGCACATCGTCGCCACTATCTCTCAGATATTGCATGTACAACATGTCATCGCCCGACTTGTATTCGGTGTCGATTGTGGTTGGATCAAACGGATTGACGAGGTCCATCGGCGCAAAGAAGAGTCCATTACCCCAGGACAACGCCTGTCTTCCGAATCGTGCGACCACTTTCTCACCGGTGTAACCGACCCACAATCGATCGAGCCGGTGCAAGATAGCGTTGTCGTCGCTTTCACTAATTGTTTTCGTAAGATCAAACAAGCGGCTATCGTCAATCGGCAAGCCTGTTTGCAGGACATCACTGCGCAGTGCGATGAACTGATAGTCGGCGTGAATGGACCATAATTCGCGCTTTGCTGAAAAATTCAGCCGCAGTTCCCCGGCGGCGGAGAGCGAATTCGATCCGAAGAGATCGCGAAACAGGCTGTCATCAGGGTAGCTCTGCCCTACAAGCCGAAACTTCGTATGGCCACCGAGTTCGTAGGGGCTGTCATCGGCGAACGCGACAGCAGAAAAAAAGATTAGCAGTAGTGAACAACTAGGCCGCATCTTGCTCTATGTCTTCGACGATGCGCCCGTCGAGCATGCGCACGAGGCGCTTCGCATAACTCATAACGCGCTTGTCGTGAGTGGCGATGACAAACGTCGTTTTGCGATGGTCATTCAGCTCGCGGAACAACTCCATCAGGCCATCAGCAGTTTTCGAATCGAGGTTTGCGGTCGGCTCATCGGCCAGGACCAGCGCCGGGCGCGAAACGATGGCACGCGCAACTGCCACGCGCTGCTGCTGTCCTCCCGACATATCAGCCGGGCTCCGGTTTTCGAGTCCGGCAAGGCCGACCTCCTCGAGAATCTCGATCGCCTGCGTCCGTCTTTCACCGGACGGTACACCTTGCACCTGCATGACGAACTCGACGTTTTCTATGGCGGTCAATACCGGTATTAGATTGAAGGCCTGGAAGACGAAGCCAATCTGTCGCAGGCGCAATTCTGCAAGCTCTCCTTTGGACAGGTTATCGATACGACGACCCGAAACGTAGACCTCGCCACTGTCAGGCTTGTCGAGCCCGCCGATTGCATTAAGCAATGTCGTCTTGCCACCGCCCGATGGTGCCGACAAACACACAAAACCACCTTCATCGATCTCGATACTGACATGATCGAGGGCCTTGATGTCCTCTTCGCCCTGGCGATAGGTTTTGCACAAGTCAATGCAACGTACTGCAGTCATGATCAGACCTTTGTGATTGCTTCAATCGGTTCGTAATGCGCGGCGCGCCATGCCGGCGACAAGCTCGCGAGAAAGCCAAGTACGAGAACGACGACATTCGCGAGAATAACGTCACTCAATAACAATTCGGGAGTGAGAACACTGGACATGCCCCACATTTCCATGCCCTCGCCCACAATGGAGACGTCGATACCGTCTTTCATTGGCTGCACAGCCGCCCATGCCAGCGCGTTTCCTATCGCGAGCCCGATGGCAAGTAATAGCAGGGACTCAACAACGATCTGGCCGAGAATGTAGATCGGCCGCATACCGAGCGCCAGCATCAGGCCGATTTCGCGAACTCGTTCAAACACGGCCATCACGAGCGTGTTGACGAGACCGAAGGACAACGCCAGGAATATCACCACGATCCAGACGAAGACGAAGCCATCCATGACATTGAGCATCGTACCGAGATAAGCATCGAGCTCGATCCAGGGCAAAACCTCGGCATCACCATCGATGAGTTCAACAGTCTTGCTGTACTCCGCTTCCACGTCCCGATAGTCGTCACCCAGGACGACAAGCTCGGATACCTGATCGCCGATACGCAGCATCTCTTGCGTTGTCGTCTTGCCTGCAAAGACGAAATTCTTTTCGAAAGACTCGACGTTCGCCTCAAAAAGGCCAACGACGCGAAACCCGCGGTCCGCAATCTCGTTTTCGGGGTCCTGACTCATCAGGACAATACGCTTGCCCACCTTGGTATTGAGTATGCTCGCCAGCTTCTTGCCGATCACGACGCCGCTGTCGTCGACGGTTTCGAGGAACCGGCCTTCAACGGCATCGTAGTCAACGAAAGTCAGATCGCGCTCGCGCAGCGGGTCCACACCAAGCAAGGTCACGCCGCGTGAATCGTATTCGCTCGTAATAACTGCGGGCACTCGAACACGCGTTGCCCAGCCCACGAAATCGGCTGTGTTGAACCGCTCGGACAGCTCTGCGTCACTGACAGGAAGCAGGTTCGCAATGCTTGGATCATCTCGATAGTCGGCGTGATGTGCCTGCACATGACCCGGCAACGCGCTGATGCCGTCGCTGACCATCTGCGAAACCATGCCGCGCATCAGGGCCGTCATGAAAATCATGGCCCAGGCACCAAGCACGACGGCCAGAAGCATAATCAGAGTGCGGCGGTGATTGCGCCACAGATTTCGCCACGCCAGTCGCATCAGAATCGCGAACGTGTGCATCAGACAGCCCTCATCGCTTCAACGGGGTGCAGCTTGTGCAACCTGAGTGCTGGATACACTGCGGCGAGAATTGTGAATATGAATACGACGACTGGGCCAATGAGCATTGTTAACGCTGACACTTCCGGGAAAAAGCGAGCCGGCAAATTGAATTTCGCGGCCATCTCATCCATGCCCGGGTAGGCGAAGCCATTGACATTGAACCAGAGCGTGAAAAGGCCGCCCAACACGGCGCCGAGTATCAGACCCATCACTCCCATGATCGTGGTCTCCAGCAGGACCAGCCGTCCGAGGCGCCCCGGCGTTAATCCGAGCGACATGACGATGCCGAATTCATGCGTGCGCTCAAGCACCGACATCAACTGCGTATTAAGCACGCTGAACGCAACCAAAATGACAAGAATTCCATACATGAAAAACGCACTGCTCATATCGGCCTTGATGGCCTGCTTGAGCCCGGGCTGCAATGCGTCCCAATCGTGCACCACCAGATCCTGCCCGACCGGCAACAGCGACCCCACGCGGCTTTGCAGTTCGGCTACGCCGTCGATACCACCAGCGTTGATCACGACGTGATGGCCGCTGCCATTCATATAGAAGACATCCTGAAACAGGCCGAGTGGAATTTCCGTGATACTGCGATCGATATCTGCAAGGCCACTGTCAAAAATGCCAACGATATCGACCACTGCTGCAGCGAACGAGCCATCACGACCGCTGCCGAGTAAAGTCAGTTCATCGCCCAATCCGACGCGCAGGTTGCGAGCAAGTGCTGCGCCGATGATGATCTCAGCGGCGTCGTTTGCGCCGAGGAAGTGCCCTTCGGAGACAAGCCCCGGGATCGTCGACACGCCGACTTCGAATTCCGGTTCGACGCCAAATACAGCAATGCCGTAGCTGCGCTCTTCACTCGAGACCAGCGCAAACGCGGTGGCGCGTGCGGCTATGTTTTCGGATGGGAATTCAGCTCGCAGTGACTCGGCGAGTGGCACGATATCGGCCACGGTCTGACGCATCTTCTGATCATCTATGTAGTCAGGCGCCTGAATCTGCAGATGCCCGGTGAACGCCTGCAAGGTGTTGTCGATCATGAGCCCGTACATGCCGAACTGCAGCGAGATCATGAACACGAGCAGCATGTTCGAGAATATCATCGCACCGGTCGTCAACCAGGTGCGACGCGGTTGCCGCCACAGGTTGCGCCAGGCCAGGCGAAAGACGAGGTTCACGGCAGGCACTCCATGGAGTACTAGTCTCTGGGGTTGCGTAGATTAGATAGTGTAAACAGACTGTCTTTAAGTTCTACTTCGTAATCTACGGATACGACCTGTATCTCGGTCCACTCATCGGGCGTCTCGACTTTGCTCATGCGTTGCCGCTGTGCAATAACGCGACCGCCCATCTCGCCGATCTCCAGCGAGGTCAGTGTCTTGATCAGTTCGCCATCCTGATCAAAAAAACTGTGAGTGGTTAACACATGGTCATCGCGAATGTTCATGACCTCTTTGCCCCAGACCACAGCCGCATCCTCATGCGGAATAGACTCGATCTCATAGATCGTAACGCCGTCGATCTCCTCAACACTGAGAATCGAGTGATCGTACTGATCAACGATATCGTCTGCGCGCGCGACGTCCTTGTTCGAGAAGTCTGAGCCCATCCAGCTCTGCCCCATCATCGAAGATGGAATCTTGATGACACGATTCACTTTGGGTGAGAACGACCACATGCTGTTGTCATCGGTCAGCGTGCCATTGCCGCGGTCTTTCCTGGGTTCGAGGACGCGCACCAGCGAGCGATCGTCACCTTTGGTCCAGGCGCGCATCGTCATCGAGCGTTCCCAGTCCGGACGGTGAATCACCATTGTCATTACGCTATCGGACGCGAGACCGCGCCAGTGATTGACGGCATCGCGCACGATTTGTGTCGCGTCCTGCTCTGCGGGAGCGACCTCCATTGAACCTGCGCCGAGTGAGATTTGTAGCGCAAATAACAGTACAAAGATTCGAGTAGCCATGGCTTGTTAGACAGGGTTTGGCGAGGAATTCTCAGTATTTCATAGCTGTCGCCACGCCGCTACGGGGAGAAATACGTGTTTTTCGCAATGGCAAGTGCCGCTTCAGGGGATAGACTGAAGGTACTCACAGAGCACGGGACAGGGTCATGTTCAGTATCGAAGCCATTATGAGTACCGATCTGATTACGTTACCTCCAACGGCGACTGTCGCCGAGGCGCGAACCTTAATGCACTCCAATCGCGTACATCATTTGCCTGTGATCAACGAAAAAGCCGATTTGGTTGGACTTGTCACATTAACGAACGTGCTGGCTGCTACCGACTCGGTACTGCGCGATCCCGACAATCGTATCCGTGCCGCCGAGATCCTGGTCGGGGACATCATGATTACCGATATCGCGACGATCGATGAGAATGCTAGCTTGCGGCAAGCAGCGCTTTTTATTGAGAAACACCAGATCGGCTGCCTGCCGATAGTGACTGACGGCAAGCTGCGCGGCATCATCACGGACACTGACTTCGTGGGCGTTGCGATCAACCTGCTGGAGCAGATGGAAGCAACGGAACCGGTCGACCGAAGGTTTACCTAGTTGTAGTGGTCGTGTCCTTTACCCAGGCTTGGGGACATGCAGATTCGATCCAAAATTGGTACCACCCTGAGTGCCCGCTGGGTCAACTTTCAGCGTACACGTGCGAATTCGAAATCCAAGGTCCGTTTTTCGCTCGAAAAATTCTACGCTGATCTGGTAACTGCCGATGGGCAGTATTTTATCGGCTATTCCGCCCTATTGCGTCTCGGTAGGATCAAGCTGAGTTACGCCGCAACGCTGTACCATCCTGCAATGACAGGTATTAGCACCGGACCGGTACTGACTTACCATGGCAGGCCAATTGCCGACGATTCAGGGTTGGCCTGGAGTAACCCGGCATTAGGGTTTGATGGCCGATGGCGACCACTTGCCGCCGCCACAAAGCTTGTGCTGCACAAGACAAGCAAGGGTTGCGTCGAGTGGAACTGCCAGCAGCCAGCAGCCAGAGTTCATTTGCGAACACAATCGGGGAAACAATACGATGGGCTCGGCTATGCCGAATTCCTGAACCTGACGATCCCACCCTGGCAATTGGGTCTGAGGAATCTTTTCTGGGGACGTTTCATCTCCGAAACGCATTCTGTCGTTTGGATCGAGTGGCAGGGCGAATACCCGTTCACAGAGTTGATCTGCAATGGGCAAAGGATAGCTGACGCCCGAATCTGTGAGAACAGCGTCAAGTGCGACGAATTCGTACTAACCTTTGAGCGTGAGGCAACTATTCGACAGGGGTCGGTGGGCGAAACCTTCATATCGAAAATCCCCTCTGCCATAAGAGTTGCTCATATCGAGTTCTTTGGTGGTCGTGAACAAAAATTTCTTAGCCGCGGCAATTTGAATCTTGAGAACGGATCACAGAGCACGGGTTGGGTAATTCATGAACGAGTCAGTTGGCCAAAAAACTAGAATTAGCGTTGGCAGCTTTTTGTATGGCCTGACTTTCGTCGGTCTTGTTCCAATCTATCTGATTGTCTGGGCACGTAGCTTGGACCACCTTGCATTGCCATCCGTGCCAAATGTACCAGGGCTCGGGCAAGCCCTTATCGCCTTAGGGGTAGTGCCCCTGATTGCGGGTGTCTGGTCGATCATGAGGAGGGGAAACGGCTTGCCCATGAATGCCTATCCCCCGACGCGTTATGTTCGGAGTGGAATCTATTACTGGTTTTCACATCCCATCTATTTCGGCTTTTGCATCGCGTGTGCGGGGATATCTATCCTGTTTGAATCGAGCGCGGGTTTGTGGCTAATAACGCCAGTCGTCTCGCTTTCCAGTGCGGCACTGGTTTGGGGTTATGAGCGTGCTGATCTTATCGACAGATTTGGCGACACTTATTTCGACCATTGGTTTCGCCTGCCGGTTGCAGGTACTGATGCACCGAGTTTTCGTGATTCTGTGTCTGTAATCGGATTGGTTTTCTTGCCTTGGTTGGTGCTTTATGAGGGCGTTGCCAATTATATCGGCGTGATTGATCCAGTATGGGACTCGACGCTATCGTTCGAGGAGGATTTGGCTGTATTTGAGCTTGCCGGACTCCCCTATGTGCTGACCTATCCATTCGTCGCGTTAGCACCATTTGTTGCGCGATCAAAGCAGAGTTTGCGCGAGTTTTCGGTCGGTGGGCTTTTGTCTACAGCACTGGTGATACCTTTCTACCTGATGCTGCCCATCATAGCCGAATTCAGGCCGTTCGAGCCGGCAACGATTTGGGGGGAATTGATCGCTTTTCAGCAATCCTTTGACAACCCGGCGACGGCATTCCCCGCGTTTCACGTTATATGGACTTTCTTGGCGGCCAGGTTAATTGCTGATCGGTTTGCAGGCGCCAAGGCAGTCATTTGGGCTGCGGCCTGGATTATGGCGCTGTGTTCGTGGCTGAGCGGCATGCATGCGATCCTTGATATCGTAGCGGCGGCCTTGGTTTACGTCTTGGCGTCATCGTATGGCCAGGTTTGGAACTGGATTCGGGGCACCAGTGAGAAAATTGCGAATTCCTGGGTGGAATGGCGAATTGGCTCAATGCGCATTATCAACCACGGATTTTACGCAGGCCTGGCCGGATTCACTGGCTTTCTGATCATCGCCAGCATACTTGGCCCCGCGGGCCTGGTTCCAACCCTGGTAATGGGTTTCATTTTGCTTGCGACCGCCGGGATATGGGCGCAGGTCATTGAGGGTTCCGATAGATTACTACGCCCATTCGGATATTACGGTGCTGTATTTGGATCGATCATTGGGGCAATTGTTGTCGACTATTGGTTTGGCATTCCGAGCTTCGCGTCCCTGAGTGCATTTGCTGTCGCCGCACCGTTTGTCCAGGCGCTTGGCCGGCTACGTTGCCTGGTTCAGGGATGCTGCCATGGTGCTCCGGCTCCCGAACAGGTCGGAATAAGGGTTACCGAGCCGAACTCCCGCGTTTGTCATTTGGCCAACCTCCGTGACACGCCTATTCACCCAACGCCCGTATATTCGATTATCGGCAATCTTCTCGTGGGCTTAGTCGTTTTTCGATTGCTAGCTATTGGGACTCCGGGATCCGTCATTGCCGGCGTCTATTTGCTTTTGTCCAGCCCGGCTCGATTCGTTGAGGAGCGCTATCGAGGGGAACCCCAGACACCGGTGATTGGTGGACTCAAGATTTACCAATGGATCGGCATTGGATTTTTGGTTTTCGGCAGCGTATTGACGATGATCCCGAGCGAAACTGTTTCCTTCGACGGGGCCGGGGCTACGCAGTCGATGTGGATCGCGGCCATAATCTATGGCCTCGTATGCGGTGCGGCCATGGGCGCTGACTTCCCAAACTCCAACAAGCGATTCACCAGGCTAACCTGAAAATTCACCAATGATTTCCCGGTCTACCTTACGTTTTGTCGCAAGCAAGCGACGCAACCAGGGCTGGGATCGTCACTCCACTTCACGCTCGACTGTCACCATGCTATCAGCTTGGCGGCTGCTTTCGTGCGTGAACCGGCCATTCGGTGAAGGATTTTCGGGATACTTCATTTTGAACATCAGCTCCCATCTTTCCAGTCGTTCGCCCAACGCACGGAATACTGCTGTATGCTGGTCAGTCGTTGCATTCACAAAAAACAGGTGGCAATAACATGAAGAAGATTTTCGGCAGCATCGCCATCGCACTAATTACGGTTTCGGCAATGGCCGGGCATCATGAATCGGAAAACGCTGATCTCCACGCTGCAATCAAGGCATTCGATCATGCCTATGCCACCAATGATGTTGAAACCTATTTCAGCTTCTATGCCGATGGCGCGACGGTGTATTTCTATGGCGCCAGACAAGATGTGGCCGCCTACCACGAAGAGTGGACCGCGATGATGGAAGCGGGAGGCGGCGTCGAGAAGAATGAGATGTCGGATATTCAGGTGCAGGTCATGCCGAGTGGCGACGTCGCTATCGCAACGTCATTCATCGACAACCGCACACGCAATCCGGATGGCTCGAAAACGACAGCCAAAGCATTCGAAACCGATGTGTGGCAGAAGATTGATGGCAAATGGAAGATCATCAGCCTTCACTACAGCGAGATCGCGCCAGAGGAGTAAAAGGGTTTGCGGCACTACGCCGCATTACTCCTGGAGAATTCCTGCTTTAGTCCCACGGTGTTCAGCTGACACTGATCATGTCGATATGGTGTTACCCTGTCTTTGATCAAGCCAGTTGCGTACTCACGCAAATCCATTCCCATTCTGTCAATTTCATACCGACTTGCAAGTGCATGACCCTAGGGCCGCTGATAGGGCGCGCGTGATACTGCGCAAATTGCGAGGTATTATTACAAGTACTGCTATGAGCCATCGTCAGATAAAGTAACGAGGTAAGTCGGGAGGAGATAATGATGTCAAAGTCCAATTATGTTGCCCTGATCGGTGGAGGGCTGGTGGCAGCTGTTACGTTTGCTATTGTCGAATTCTTCTTTGAAGGCGCGGTGGCCTTGCTTGGATACAATGAGGGGGCCGTATTTCAAGAGTTGTATCCGAATCTGCAGCTTGAAGGCGTCGCCTTTCAGTTCGCGAATATTCTCCAGTTACTTGCGCTCATGATTTTCGCAATTTGGCTCTATTCATCGCTTATTCCCAGATTTGGCGCTGGAATAACATGTGCGTTGGTCGTCGCATTTTCGATTTGGTTTGTGTACCTATTGGTTGCAACGAACTTTGCCCGACTTGGAATATTGCCAATGAACATCGCCGTGGCGAGCGTTCTGTTCAATCTCGTCGAGGTGCCACTGGCAGTCTTGGCAGGTTCTAGAGTTTATGATTCCGCGAAAGAAAGGCCCGCAGTTCCAGCGAAGCCCTGAGTAACTGGTCTGCATATCGTGCGCTTCAGCATAAGGCGCTGATTGTCTACTTTGGGTTCACTAGCGGCCCATCGCTATGCTACCAGCCTAGCGGCCGGTCAAAGGTCCGATCGCGACGTCACACAGGCATCAGGCAGATCGCTCCGTCGCTTGCTCATTTTCGACATTCGGCGTTGCCGGCAATACGGCTGTAGATCCTGCCGAGATGAAGTTTGGAGACAAGCGTGTTGCCGCTGATCTTCTCGGGGGCTCCATGAGCTGCAACACGAACAGCGCTAGACCGAATGCACAGCAGAGCGATCCAACTATCATGCAACCAAAGGCCAGTGAATACTCGAAGCCCAGATACAGTCCGGTTGCATTGAACAGTAGACCTATCAAGAACCACGCCATCGGAAGTCGTTCGGAGTTAATGGTAAATAGCCGCATGACTTGCCTCACCAGTTGGATTTGGTTTATCAAGCCCAGAACATGCGTCCAAAGCCGTGTCAAATGTGTGGTGTCATTCACAAATGAGTTTATCTTGCTCATGGTCAAGGAATGAACTGAGAACCACATCACATAATGAGGCCCCCATGCTCAGGGCTGACCTACTCAACATCTACTGATAGATGATCGGAATGACTTGAATGGCCGGGTCGCTAGCAAACCTTTTGCCCGATACTAACCAAATGTCTGCTTCAGGCGGTAAAGCAGTCGTTCAAATATTGAATTTCCCGATTCCAAATCTAAATGTCTGCTTTCACCGATAGCGGACCTTCAGCTCATCAAGATTTCATCTAAATGAAGGGCAGGAAACGGCCACAAGTGCACGGCGCCGCAGTCAATTATGCGTCGCGCAAACGAACGTGATCTGTTCTTGTTGGAATTCCATCGGATATTTTGCGCCAAAGACCGTTTTTATACAGTTCGTATTCCCGAAAACAGCATGGCATTCCTTTCGCGGTCAGAAGATCTGGACCGTCCATCAATTGAAAGTGTAAATGTGGTCCTGTGGAATTTCCGGAATGACCAACCTCGGCAAGTTTCTGCCCCACCGCCACTCTCTCTCCAGCACCGACGCAGATAGAGCCCGTCCGACTATGAGCAAACATCGCGAAAGCATTGTCACCCCTGAGGATAATGTAATTTCCCAGCAGGTACTGTAGATCTGAGTTGCATTCGGCCTTCTTAAACTTTGAGATATTGACGCCGCTTTTAATGACGAATAGCAGATCTCGAACAATATGAACAGGGTCCCGTTCTGCAACACCGTCCCTAGCTTCGACAATTTCGCCAGAGAACGGCGCATAGTAGGGCTTCGACCAAGCCATGCACTCTTGGAGGCGTTCACCAAAAAGTAATGCTTGCAAACGTGGCTTAGTCGACACACGAATTGACTTGGGAAAATTCCAGTCCCGTTGAATAAAGTCGTATGCGTAGGTTTGGCCGAGTAAATCAGTGCCGTGGCTTGGAATGACGTGACCTGGGGTGTTATAGGCATTCCACTCGCCGCGCAGTGGAAGCTCTACCACGACCGGCTCCACTACCACGTTCTCCGTGCAAGTCTTCTAATTCCATCTAGAGTTCGCACAGTAAT
>Ga0255052_10001788_pt1 | contig 15919 bp, 14 predicted proteins | sample JV7_2_21_MG_FD_188632 | JGI IMG/M metagenome (GOLD analysis project Ga0255052, IMG submission 188632) | Seawater microbial communities from Jervis Inlet, British Columbia, Canada - JV7_2_21 | ecosystem: Environmental > Aquatic > Marine > Inlet | place: Canada: British Columbia | collected...
GAACCCTTCATAAAGCTTTTGCCACGCTCTCAAGTCGTCATAGGCGCCGGAGCGAGCAAGCAATACGTTCTGATAATACTGAGCAAAGCCTTCGGATATCCACTTCTGCTGACTGCGCATGTAGGGCAGCATGAGGTGGCTGAATTCGTGTGTCGCAGTCCAGTCCTCGAGAAACGCTTCGATAGGCCGGCCCTGATCGATGAACAGTTCGACGCTTTCGCCGCCATCTCTGATAACACGGCCGAACGGTACCGCGGACCGGCTTTCGTCACTGTTGCCGCCAACGGGAATGACAATGACCTGTGGTGACGGATTCGGAAAACGGCCATAAGCCAGGCTAACGTCTGTCGCCGTCGCTCGAATCCAGTTGATGGTGGCTTCCGTATCCATGCCGCCCTTGGCTTTCAAAAGGCCGACGCGCAGCACTGCACCGGGTACGCCGACTTCCCGGTAATCAAAACTGCCGAATATAGCCGGCGCATTGGAGCTCTCGGGCGATTTGGTCACCCGGTATTCCTGCCGATCGGTGCTGATCAGCTCCCAGGGAACGCTGACCTTGACGTTTTCCGGCAATTGAAACCGCACACGCAGCTCCGTGCTGCTGGTCAGTTCCGGGCGCCACAGCCAGAGTGACGGTGAAACAATGACGTTGTCCGGCAGAAGTGACTGGTTGAGTCGCTCCTGACGGGCGGCACGCTCCAGGTCAACCGTGTAATACATGCAGTCAATGCCTTTTGCCGGCAGCAGCATGCGGTGATTTCGCATTCTTATCTGTCCGGAGTCCTCGCACTCCTGGGCGTCGGTCAGGAAGTTGCCGGCATCGCGGGACCTGGCGGTCACACTGTTCACGCTCGGACTGAAGCGGGCCTCGACCCAGAGCCGGGTCATCGCATGGTCGACACCGATCGTGTAGTAATGGATGTCCGGCACGGGCGCGGCTCCCACCGGCCCAAAACAGACGACGAGCGCTGCCAGCGAGGCCGCAAAGGCACGGCGCGGCCGCTCCGGATTACGGTCAGCCTGCAAATGTGGAGTCACGACGTCAATAGACTTTCAGCCGGAGTGTACATATGCGCCTTATTATGCAGTAGCAGCGAAAACGTTAAACAATTCAAGGGCCTGATTGTGAGCGTGGTCACATTTTCAGACCCCGGTGATCATCAAATCTGTTCGGTCAAAGGTCAAATCGGGGCTGCGCCGTTCTGACTCAGTGGTCCAACAAGGGGCTTACCGTTACGCCGGCGTTCAGCTTCTTCCGCTAGAATATGCCGGTCCATATCCGTTTGTATTAAGATACTGCAAGCCCGGAAAGGTTCCGGGGCCTCTACATGACAAGAACGAAGGAGATTCTCTTGAGCAAGATTGCAAGGCGCCAGTTTATTCAACTATCGGCTGTCGCGGCAGCCGGCTGTCTGGTTCGCCCGGGCTCCGACGCAAGAGCCGAGGACCTGCCGAAATTGGCCGAAGACGATGCGATGGCACAGGCAATGAAATACACGCATGATGCGAGCACTGTCGATGCTGCCTCCAGGGCCAATCCTGCACCGGACCAGTCCTGTGCGAACTGCGCCCTTATTCAGGGCGATGAAACTGCGGCATGGAGGCCATGCCAGATATTCCCGGGCAAGCTCGTCAACAATAAAGGATGGTGCTCCGTCTGGGCGCCCAAACCCTGAGTCAACAGCCGGCCCCGACCCGGTTCGGGGCTGACCTTGTTGGACCGCTAACCACAGAATCACCATGTTAGTAGACTGGAGCGACTACGAGCGAGTGCACGCAGACCGGCGCAACCTGCTCATCCATTTGCCTGCGGTGCTGCTGTTCGACCTTGCTTTCCTGGTTGCGCTGATATCTATCGCGCGGGGCGAGTGGATTCTGGCGGCTGTTTCCGTGCCTGCGGCAATTGGCAGTACGGTTTTGCAGGGATTAGGCCATGCAAAAGAAGCCAACCAACCGAAACCGTTCAGCAGCCCGCTTAACTTCCTGCAGCGCTGGCTCGTGGAGCAGTACTTCACGTTCCCGGTGTTCGTGATCACGGGACGCTGGTGGCGCCAATATATGGCTGACGGCACCCCAGCCTGATGAGCCGCCCCGGCATCCAGCATTTCTACGATGAGCAAACCGGTTCGCTGTCGTATGTCATCAGCGACCCCGGCTCGAAATCTGCTGCCATAATCGACCCGGTGCTCGGATTCTCAGCCGTATCCGGCAGAACCGACGCATCCGGTGCTCGGAAAATTATCGAGTACATCCAAACACAAGGCCTGTCCCTCGAGTGGATTCTGGAAACGCACGCGCATGCCGATCACATGACGGCCGCCCAATTCCTGAAGTCAGAGCTTGGCGGTCAGGTAGGGATCGGGCAGGGCATTTGCACTGTGCAGGAGAACTTTGCAAAAGTCTTCAATATGCAGGGATCGTTCAGGGCCGACGGGCACCAGTTCGACAGACTTTTTTCAGATGGCGATTCTTTCCAGATCGGGAAGCTCGACTGCCGGGTGCTCGACACACCGGGTCATACGGACGACAGCGTGACTTACCTCGTGGAAGATGCCGCATTTGTTGGCGACAGCCTGTTCATGTACGATTTCGGCACTGCCAGATGCGACTTTCCTGGCGGGGACGCGGGTCTGTTGTACGATTCGATCCAGAAGATCTTTTCGCTGGCCGATGAGACTCGTCTGTTCATGTGCCACGTCTATCCACCCGAAGGGTGCGATCTTCGATTCGAGTGCACGGTCGCGGAACAAAAGCGGGCGAATATTCATGTCGGTGACGGTGTATCGAAGCGTGAGTTCATCGACATGCGCGAAAAAAGAGACGCTACGCTCAATCTGCCGAAGCTGATCCTGCCAGCAGTCCAGGTCAACATACGTGCGGGACATCTGCCCGACCCGGAAGACAATCAAATCGCCTATATAAAGATTCCTCTGGATACGATCTGAGCAATGGGCGACCATTCGCTGCTTGATATACCACGAATCTGGTCGTTCCTGTCGTATCTGGAGAACCCCGTTGTTTGAAACACTAAAGGCAATGCCGCCCGACGCCATTCTCACGCTGATCGGCGAGCATCAGAACGACACACGTGAAAACAAAATCGACCTCGGCGTAGGCGTCTACCGGGACGAGAGCGGACAGACACCGATACTGAGAGCGGTCAAGAAGGCAGAGCAATACCTGGTTGATTCGCAGCCGTCAAAGTCCTATGTGGGCTCTGGTGGAAACCCGGAGTTCAACGAAGCAATACAGGCGGTCACCTTTGGCGACGGCGCAAGGGCCGACAAACGCATCACGACCCTGCAGACGCCCGGTGGTTCAGGATCTCTACGGGTCGCGGGCGGATTAATCATGCGCGCGAAGCCAGACGTCACCCTGTGGGCTAGCGACCCGACCTGGTCAAACCACACTCCGTTGCTGGGTGGCGCCGGCCTCGAGCTGAAGCCGTATCCGTACTACGACGCGGCGCGCAAGGACATCCGCTTCGACGAGATGCTCGAAACACTTAACAATGTGCCCGGAGGCGATATCGTCCTGTTGCACGGCTGCTGTCACAACCCGACGGGTATGGACCTGTCCAGGGATCAATGGCAGGCGGTGGCCGACGTTGTTGTGGCACAGGACCTTGTGCCTTATATCGACATCGCTTACCAGGGTTTTGCCGACGGCCTGGAAGAAGACGCATATCCGGTTCGAATGATGTTCGAGCGTGTGCCCGAGATGATTGTCTCGAGTTCGTGTTCAAAGAATTTCGGGCTGTACAAGGACCGCGTCGGCTCGCTGTCGATTATTGCCAAAGACGGCACGACCAGCGGATATATAAGGAGCCAGACGATGAACATCGTCAGAACGATGTACTCGATGCCGCCCGATCATGGCGCCGCCGTCGTCGGCCATATCCTGAACAACGCGGCGCTTCGTGACGATTGGCTGGTCGAGTTGACGGGGATGCGTGATCGACTGAAAAAAATGCGCGCCTTACTCGGCGCTGCGCTCAGGGAAAAAGCGCCCGATCACGATTTCTCGCACATCGAGCGGGCAAACGGGATGTTTTGCTTCCTTGGAATTTCGACCGAGCAAGTGGAGCGCTTGAAAAGCGAATTTGCGGTTTACATGGTGAACTCGAGTCGAATCAACGTTGCCGGCATCACGAAAGGCAACATCGAGCATCTTGCCAGCTCGATTGCTGCCGTTCTGTAACCAAGGGGTCGAACCGCTAAGCTGGCTTAGTGGTTCGACCCCTAATTCATCGTTTCAGGAATGCCAGTATCCGCACAAAGATCGCGGCGAAGATGAGAGCCGTGGACGCCTGATAAACCAGGTTATCAGGGGCGGATAAGAAACTGGAGATGAACGTAAGAGCGAAGGCTCCACCGATCCAGTAAAGTCCGGTCTTGTGCAGGCGGCGCCATGCAACCGGCCCAATCACCGCCGCCGGTGCGTTGAAGGAAGTAATTAGCATCAGATAGAGCAATGCGTACGCTGTGCCGCCAATAAGAAGGGTTGGCGGAAGATTGTTCGGGTCAAGTACAAACTTGATGATCAGCGCGAGGTGTATCGTGTGCGATCCGGCAAACACGATGCCGAAATAGCGGCGATTCTTCAGCATGGTCTGCGTCAGTGTTGATTCGAAGAGCTGTCGCACAGGTCTTGTGATGAATATCAATACGTAGACGAGGAACGACATCCAGGCCGTGAGGCGCAGCACCAGAGACACGCTTTCTTCATCGGCGGCATTCATTTGAAGAAACGCTAGCACGGGTACGCCGATTGCCAGCATCGATGTGAGCAATACAGTCCAGTTCTTCTGATTACTTGTCATTTGAAATCGCCTCTCTGTAATCAATGGGTCGAACCGCTAAGCCGGTTTAGCGGTTCGACCCCAATCTATGTTTAGCGGTTCGACCCCTTTTTACTCAGAGGTGGATGAGACCGTCAGTGTCAATATGAAGCTTTGCGCTGACACCGGCGTTCAGCTCGAGAACGTAGGTCACTGGTTCCGTCGAAGCTATCGGCTTCAGAGAAAGCGGTTCCGTATCGGTTGCGATGTTGGAGATGGTGCCGTCCTCGCGAACAAACAAAATGTCCAGTGACAGATAAGTGTTCTTCATCCACATCGAGCGCATGTCGGGCGACGTGTAAACGAAGAGCATGCCGGTGAACTCGGGCAAATGGCGCACGTGCATCAGGCCGCGCAGTTGCTGTTCCCGGCTCATCGCCAGGTAAACGTCGAATCGGTAACAGGCATCTTCCCTTGCTTCGATAATGATCGTGCTGCTGTCAAACGCGCTCGCGAGGTCATCGTCGGCTCTTGCTGCGATGAACCAAAAGAGGGTGGCCGCCGCAAAGGCCACGCAGATCAGGGCGTGGCGGCTCGCTCGGGTGCCTGCCGGCCCGGACCGAAGACCTGGGTTCGGGTGCAGTCCGTGCCCATTTCCCGGAATTTTGCGCAATGTATAAGCTCTTCTGCTGTCGAAAAGGGGGTCATTATTACCCAAGGTTGCTCTAACATGAGCAAAAAAACCGCTGACTGGTTGGCCTGCCAGCGCATCATCACTACAATGGCACGCCTTTTCGGCCTACGGAGCCTTTGATGAGCCTCATAGAACAATTCCAACAACTGGAAGCTCACGCCAGCAATCTGATCGTCGGTCAGGCGCCCCTGATCAACAGGATGCTGATCGCGCTGCTGTGCGATGGTCACCTGCTGGTGGAAGGTGCGCCGGGATTGGCCAAGACCCGCGCCATCAAGGTTCTTGCCGAAAGCATCGAAGGCGATTTTCATCGCCTGCAATTCACACCCGACCTGTTGCCGGCCGACCTCACTGGCACCGACATTTACCGACCCCAGGACGGCACCTTCGAGTTTCGCAAAGGCCCGCTTTTTCACAACCTGATTCTCGCCGATGAGATCAACCGCGCCCCGGCAAAAGTGCAGTCCGCGCTGCTCGAGGCGATGGAAGAAAGACAGATTACTGTTGGCGAGAAGAGCTACACATTACCGGACCTGTTCATGGTGATGGCCACCCAGAATCCGATTGAGCAGGAGGGCACATACCCTTTGCCCGAAGCGCAGCTTGACCGCTTTCTGTTACACGTTGTAGTCGGCTATCCGTCCATCGAAGACGAACGTCGCATCCTCGTTCTGAATCGCGATGAGGCGAAGTCTGGTGAGCGCGATGCATTCGCACCGCCAGAGCTCCTGGCCGAGTCCTCGGTCATGGAGGCGCGCCAGGCGATCCTCCGCCTGCACCTTGCCGACGAACTTGAGCAATACATCGTTAATATCGTTACTTCGACCCGCAACCCGGGCGTCGTTCATGAGTCGCTAGAGGGGCAGGTTCAGTACGGCGCAAGCCCCAGGGCCTGTATGGGCATCGACCGCTGTGCCCGCGCCCGCGCCTGGCTCGCCGGCCGGGATTACGTTGGGCCGGAGGATATCCAGGAGGTGGCGCCGGATGTGCTAAGGCACCGGCTGGTGTTGAGCTTCGAGGCCGAGGCGGACGGCGTCACTCCAGACTCGGTCATCGAACGCCTTCTGGACGGCGTCGGCGTGCCATAAATCTTTCAAGAATGCGCCACGATAAACTCCCAGCGGACGCATCGCCAATCAGTATCAGCCAGGCCGGCTTGATTCGACTGAATGGCCCGGCTCGCGCAATCGCCCTGGATGTCCTCAGGATCAATTCCCTGCAAACAGGCGCCTATGTCTCACATTTTCGCGGCCGCGGCATGGAGTTCGATGAGTCGCGGCCGTACCAGCCCGGCGATGATCCACGAAACATCGACTGGCGGGTGACCGCCCGCAGCACGGAAGCTTATACAAAACTCTTTCGCGAAGAACGCGAACGTCCCGTGCTGGTGGTTGTCGATCTTAGAGGCAACATGCACTTTGCAACACAGGGCTCATTCAAGTCTGTTATTGCAAGCCGAGCTGCAGCACTCGTTTCATGGGCGGCTCAACATCGCGGGGACAGACTTGGCGGATTGATATTCGGCGACTCGACGCACCGCGAGCTCAAGCCCAAGCTCGGGCGTCAGGCTGCCCTGCGATACGTTCATGAACTCGTTAATCACCCTGACTGGCACAAGAGCGCTGAGGGCCCGGCCAAAGATGAGGAACCGCCGTTAACCCGGGCGATGGCGGTGCTTCGCCGCGTGGCCAGGCCGGGCAGCCTGGTAGTCGTGATCAGCGACTTCGTCGGATTTTCCCGGGCGGCACAGGCCTATCTCACTGGTGTCGCGAGACATAATGAAGTGCTGGCCGTTTTTGTCAGCGATCCGCTGGAGCATGTGTTGCCACCGCCCGGACGTTACCGGCTTGTCAGCAACGATGTTGAACTGGCGATTGACACCTATGCCCGCACGGCGCGAAAAGACTACGAGCACGCGTTCGAGGAGCGTCAGCACAATCTGGAAAAATTTTGTCAGCGCTACAGTATCCATCTGTTGTCGATATCGACGGAAGAAGATCCGGTCGTGAGCATGCAGACTGCGTTGGGTAAGAGGGCCCGCTAAGAATGAATCCCGAGGACATACCACTTCGAGATCTGCACCTGCCGGAGATGATCGGTTGGTGGCCGGTTGCGCCGGGGTGGTGGCTGTTGTTCGGCCTGTTGTTGTTCGGTCTCGGCTTTATTGCCCGGCGCGCGTTGCAAAAACATCAAATGAATGCCGACAGACGCAGGGCACTTTCCCAACTCAGGTTGCTGCAGGCGGAGTATGACCGCAGTCACGACGCTGTATCACTGGGTGTCGAGATTTCCGAACTCCTGCGTCGAGCGATGCTCGCCTATGCGCCGCGCGATGAAGTTGCGGGCCTGACCGGCACGAATTGGCTCGAGTGGCTGGATCAGGGCCTTGGCAGTAAGGCATTCAGTGACGGCCCGGGACGTAGCATCGAGAGCCTCCCCTATCGCAACCCCGGCTTGGCGACCAGCGACATTGATATAGATGGGCTGATCCAGGCCGTTCGTCAGCGGCTGAAAACACCAATCCCGGAGCAAGTCTGATGTGGTCGCTTGCCTGGCCGTGGATGCTTCTTGCGCTGCCGCTCCCGCTGCTGGCGAGGGCCTTTTTATCGCCGGTGACGGAATCGCAGGAAGCCGGGCTCAAGGTTCCAAGCTTCAAGGGTTTCGCGGTGCTGACAAACCGCTCCGAAGCCGAACAGCTCCTGAACTGGCGTGTATGGCTTGCCATTATCGCCTGGGCTTTGCTCGTTCTGGCGGCAGCGAGGCCAGAGCGCATCGGCGACGAACTCGATGTGCCCGTATCGGGCCGCAATTTAATGCTTGCCGTCGATCTGTCGGGAAGCATGGATGCGAAGGACTTCGAGCTTGGCAATCGCCGCGTGGACAGGCTTACCGCAACCAAAGCTGTTGCAAGCGACTTTATCGAGCGGCGCAAAGGCGATCGCATCGGCCTGATCCTCTTTGGCGAAAGAGCATACCTCCAGGTCCCGCTGACGCTGGATCGCGAAACCGTCAACATTCTTTTAATGGAAGCGTTCATCGGGCTCGCGGGCGAAAAAACGGCGATCGGTGATGCGATCACACTTGCCGTGAAACGCATCCACGACCAGGAGGCAGTGGGCGACGAACAGATATTGATCGTCCTGACCGATGGCGCAAATACCGCCGGCGAGATCGATCCGATCAAAGCGGCCGAGCTTGCGCAACAAATCGGACTGCGGATCTACACGATCGGCATCGGCGCGGAACAGATGATGGTGTCGTCGATTACCGGTGGATTGCGACCCGTTAACCCGTCGGCGGATCTCGATGAAGAGACGCTGACCCGGATTGCGGCAATCACGGGCGGGCAATATTTCCGTGCGAAGGACACTGCTGGTCTGCAAGACATCTATCGCCTCCTCGATCAAATGGAACCTGTCGCCGAACCCGAGGCCGGCTTCAGGCCCGTCAAGTCTCTTTATTACTGGCCGTTGAGTGGTGCTTTCGTGCTAACGGTTTTCCTTTGTGTCATGGGTCTGTTGCAGGGACTTCAGGTTTCGCGGCTGATAAAGGCGGGACTCAATGCTGGCTGATTTCCACTGGCTCCGGCCCGAATGGCTCTGGGCGTTGCCGCTTGTCGTACTCATCACGTTTACGATGACGAGACGGGAGCTGGCACCGGGCAATTGGCAACGGATCGTCGATCCCGCGCTGGCGCCATATGTTCTGTCGCGCGCAGCATCGCGGCGGCACAGCTACCGGTGGTGGTTGATGGCGCTCGGCGGAATCATTGCAGTCTTTTCGCTGGCCGGTCCGAGCTGGAACCGTGTGGAGCTGCCCGTGTTTCGTTCGGAACAGGCGATGGTGATCGCACTTGATTTATCGCGATCCATGGACGCGCAGGACCTGACGCCGAGCAGGCTGACGCGCGCAAGGCTCAAGATTCTGGATATTCTCGAGCGGCGCAAAAGCGGCCAGACTGCACTCGTCGTGTATTCCGCCAATGCGTTTACGGTGACACCGTTGACGACCGATGTAGATACGGTTGCTGCGCTGGTTAACAGTCTTGGCACCGATATTATGCCGAGCCGCGGAAGCTATCCTGTAGCAGCGATTAACAAAGGGCTTCAGCTCCTGCAGCAGGCCGGCGTCGGCTACGGCGAAGTGCTGTTGATTACAGATGGAGGGACCTCGCCGGCCGCGGAACGCGCCGCCACTGATTTGTACGATGCCGGATATACCCTATCAGTCATGGGCGTCGGTACGTCGGAAGGTGCGCCGATTCCGATGGCCGGCGGAGGCTTTGTCGCCGATCGCTCAGGACAAATCGCCGTACCAAAACTTGAGGCAAAAGAGCTTCGAAGCCTGGCTGCCGCCGGACACGGCCGGTACATGATCTTATCGGCTGACGACAGGGACCTGGATGCTTTGCTGTCGGGCGTCATCGACTCCTCTTCTGAATCTGACGCATCTCTCGCGACGGACCAGTGGCGGGAAGAAGGGCCCTGGCTGTTGTTATTGCTATTGCCTCTCGCTGCCTTTGCTTTCCGGCGTGGATGGGTACTTGTCATCGCCTTCGTACTGATGCCGGTTGCCGAACCGGTTCATGCGTTTGGCTGGGACGACATTTGGCTGACAAAAGACCAACAGGCGCAGAGGCAGCTGGCCAAAGGCAGTGCCGCCGATGCCGCAACTCTGTTCAAAGACCCGGTCTGGCAGGCAGTCGCGCGCTATCGTGCGGGTGAGTACGCTGGCAGTGCCAGTGGTTTTGCCGGCCAGGAAGACACAGAGAGTCTTTACAACCTGGGCAATGCACTGGCGCGGCTGGGTGAATTTGAATCGGCGATCGATGCTTACGAGCAGGTACTCGAAATTGATGCCGGCAATGAAGATGCACAATATAACCGGGACCTGGTAAAAGACATGCTCGACCGGCAACAAGAATCTGAGAGCGACCAGAACTCCTCGTCGCAATCCGGGGACGGAGGGCAACAGTCCGAAGGTGAGGGCGAGCAGGATCAATCGGGCGCGGAAGGAGCGGAGGGCGACCCGGGCGCTGAAGGAGAGGCAGGCGATTCGTCGCGCAGCGAAGACGAGATGACTCAGGAGGATCTCGAAGCGATCCGGGCCGAGCTTGAGCGGGCAGCGCAGGAAGCGGCGCGCCAACAGCAGGGCGAAGCGCAGGACGCCGAGGACATCGATCCTGCGAATGAACTTGCAGAACGTCGCGCGCAAGAGCAGCGGCAGGCCATGGAACAGTGGCTCCGCCGCATTCCGAACGATCCGGGCGGACTCCTACGAAGGAAATTCCGCTATCAGTATCAGAGATTGGGCCACGATCAGGACGGCAACAATCTCTGGCCCGATGACGAGGTGCAACCGTGGTAGGCCGCGCTATTCAGCTACTGCTTTTCATAGCTGCAGTGGTTTTGCCGGATCTGAGGGCCCAGGCAGCAGTAACAGCCAGCATCGACCGGGCGGACATAGAAATTAATGAATCGTTCATGCTCAAGGTAACGGTCGACACAGATATCGATACCGAGCCGGATGCCTCCGTACTCGAGGCCGACTTCAATATCGGACAACGAAGCCAGCTTAGCAATACCACGATCATCAACGGCCAGATCAGCCGAAGTAGGACCTGGACATACGTCCTGATGCCGAAGCGGGCGGGCGACCTTGTCATACCGCCAATCACCGCCGGCAGTGAGCAAAGCAGGCCTCTGCATATTGCCGTTGCGCCGCAGTCGAATGCGGTGCCGGGCGAAGCAGATATTTTCGTGTCGACCGAAGTCGATCGCAGCACGTCCTATGTACAAGCGCAGGTGATTTACACTGTCAAGGTCTACCGGTCGGTTGCGACTCGCCAACCGCGATTGAGCGAACCCGATTTAGGCGGCGTCGAAGTACTCTTAGAGCTTGCCGGTGAAGAGCGCAGTTACGAGTCCATACTGAACGGCAAGAACTACAATGTCGTCGAACGCGTTTATGCATTATTCCCGCAGGAGAGCGGCAAGCTATCGATAGCTCCTGCCCGTTTCGAGGCGCGCGTCTTGCGCGGCGGCCGGATCACGGGACGGAAAGTATTCGAATCCGAGCCACTGACGGTGGTGGTCAATCCCATTCCTCCGCCTCCACCCGAGTTTCCGAACGCGGCATGGCTGCCGGCAAAGTCGGTGGAGTTAAGTGAGGTCTGGTCGCGTGAACCTGACAAGCTGCCGGTCGGTGAACCGATCACACGGCATGTGACCATAACGGCATTGGGACAGCTGTCGACCCAGATTCCGGTGATTGACCCGGCCGTCTCGGATAGCGTCAAAATCTACCCGGACAAGCCCGAGCTTCGTGTAACTGCGGAGATGGGCGGCATCAAAGCCATGCGCAAGGACCAGTACGCAATGATTGGCGTGCATGCCGGTGTCGTCGAGCTACCGGCACTCCGGTTGCCGTGGTGGAATATCGAGCAGGGCGAGTGGCAGGTCGCGAGCTTGCCGCCGCGCAGCCTCACGATTCTGCCATCGGGCGAAACGGCATTGCCTCCTGTGATCGAGCAGGCGATCGAAGCCCCGCCTGAAGCGGAGACGATCAAGCTCGAGAGTGGCTTCTGGCGGCGCGTCAGCGAAGGGCTCATCGCGTTGTGGTTGCTGACGGTGTTCGCCTGGTGGTGGTCGCGCCGGCCTGAGGAAAAAACGAAGGAGCGCGAACCTCCACCCATTCACAAGCAGCAGGCGAAGTTTCTCAAAGCAGCGCGCCGCGCTGCGCTTTCCGGCGACGCTGCCGCTGTTAAATCTGCCCTGTTAAGCTGGGGTAGATTGCAATGGCCGAACGACTGGCCGCGGAGCATTGGTGACTTCGCGTCTCGCGTGTCGGATCCACTCGCAAGTGAACTGGATGCTCTTTGCAGCGCAAGCTACGGCCCGGGGGGCGACGACCCTGCAAGGGGCGATTCATGGAACGGTGAGAATCTGGCGAAAGCACTGCGCTCATTCGCCGTCAAATCCAATGACACAAAGGATGCTGGTGCGGACGGGCTACCGCCCCTGATGCCCGGTTCGCCTGCGTAGTGCAATTTAATGATTTGAGTCCGATCGTACAGGCACTGCCAAAAAATGTAGTCGGATGAAAAGAAAGGATATGACAAAAAAATACTTCTTCCTTAAGTTTTCGATTCCATTCGCACTATCGTATTGGTTTATCGACTCTGCTGTTCATTATTTTGGCTACGGCGAATTAAAATTTGAAGTTATTCCTTCTGGTTTTAACGAACTATGGATGAGATGCGTAATATTCATACTGCTCGTAGCTTTTGGTGTTTTCGCTGACTATCATACGAATAAACTTGCCGTTAAAGACGCTGAAAAGCACGATAATTATATCTCCATGCTAGGCACCACACGGCAAATTCTAAGAAATTTCTTAACCAACATGCTTTTGTTTCGTAGTGAGGCGGAAAACAGCAAAGACTACGACAGTGATATTTTGAAGCTGTTTAATGAAGTGATCGATGACACGATGGCGCAAATAGACAATTACGACAATATGCAAAAGGCCAACAAGGAAATTACTGGGGACCACCATTAGCCGGGTTAATGCTAATTTCGTCTGACAATGGCATGACTACGGATGTAGGAATGCTGTCGCGTTGTTACCGCGCTTATGCCAGTCGTTAGGTAACTAGCCGAATGACCGTAAGCGGACATTGACTTTAAACAAAAAGAAGCCCCGCCGAAGCGGGGCCAGTAATTGGTCCTCGGCTCTATTTTGTAACGCGCTGAGCCGAGGGGGAGAAGCGCGATGCTAGTAATAAAATAAAGCAAGCATTGTGCCAACCGACTCCAATCAAATACTTAGCTGTCATATCGAAGAAAGCTTGTAAGAAACGCCACCTGATCTGTAAAAAAACTCGTCATAAGAATGGCCGCTTTGGATGAAAGCGGACATTCGTAATATTCAATGCTACGAGCTGAGATAAGCGCCGAGGCAGGCCTATTCTGGTTTCTTGATCAGGTTCTATGGATTATTCGCCGCATCACCGATATCGGCGAGCAGCTGGTCCGCTATCGCGGCGAGACCGCGACAGGCCTCATGAAGGCCATCAAGGCGGCCCTGGACCCGAAAAACATCATGAATCCCGGTAAGGTAATTTGACGACCAGTTCCCATTGTCTGCCACGTTATTCGGGCACACTTGGCTGATGTAAGTGCTTGATTTGAGGTAGGGCGGCCAAACGACCGGGTACCGGGCATGAATGCCAATTCTGACAACCTGAAGCGACCCTATGCGGAGGATTTCTCGGAACTCGAGACCCGACTGCAAAGCCAGGTCGATGACGAGACCGTGTTGGCGGAAATTCACGTCGCGTTGAGAGGGTTGCTGTCGAATAACGGCGACAGCGAGTCACACATCCACGAGATTTTGCAAAAGCGTTACGATGCGGGCGAGCTGCGTCGCGAGAGTCTCGAGCTGGTGCAGAAAATGCTCGAACGGATACGGTCCGAAGGCGCCTCGACCTTGCCGGTTGACAATGATCCAGCTCCACGGGAAGAAGTGTCGTACGCCGCCACTGAGGTAATTGTCGATGCAGAGCCCTTCGTTGCGACGACGGTAATTGCCGACGATGTGCCCGTGGAAATAACAATGGCCGAGCAGGTTCAGGTTGGCTCGATTCTGCGTGACCGATTCCTGCTGCAACAGCAAGTACTCGGCGGCGGCACGGGTGTCGTTTACAAAGCGCTCGATCAGCGGCTTGCGGACGCCGACGAGGCAGATACTCACGTCGCAATCAAAGTGTTGCCCTCAGAGTTATCGCGCAATGACAAAGCGCTGCGAGCGCTGCAACAGGAAGTGGCAAAAGGCCGTTGCCTGGCTCACCCGAATATCGTGCGCTTCATCGATCTCGACCGGGAAGGCGAGTTGAACTTCATTGTCATGGAGTGGCTCGAGGGCAAATCGCTGACATCCATTCTGGAGGAATCCGGCAGCAAGAAGATCGATCTCGAAACGACGCTGGATATCATAAAGCAGGTAGGCATTGCACTCGACTACGCCCATCAGCGTGGTGTTGTTCACGGCGACATTAATCCAGGCAATGTCAGGATCACGCGCGCTGGTGAGGTGAAATTATTTGATTTCGGTGTTGCGCGAATACTGCAGAAAGAGCAGGATGCCCAACCCGATTTTGACCCGCGCGAACTCGGTTCCAAATCGCCGGAATATTCGAGTATGCAGGTATTAACCGGTGAAGATCCTGTCCCTGCTGACGACGTATTTTCGCTTGGCTGCCTGATGTATCGACTGATCGCCGGGTATCGCGTCTTTGGTCCCAGGAGTGCGGCGGAGGCCGCGTCGGAAGGAATGGAACCGCAACAACCTCCTGGTTTGAGTGACTCTCAGTGGCTGGCGCTCAAGAAGTCGCTGGCCTATTCGCGGATCCCCCGATTTTCGTCACCCGCGGAGTTTTTGGCCGCATTTGGTAAATTGCCGAAATCGCAACCGGTGCAATCGGCCCCACCAGCGCAACCTGTGCAACCGGCCCCACCGGCGCAACCTGTGCAACCGGCCCCACCGGTGCAATCGGTCCCACCGGCGCCACCTGTGCAACCGGCCCCACCGGTGCAATCGGACCCACCGGCGCAACCTGTGCAACCGGCCCCACCGGTGCAATCGGACCCACCGGCGCCACCTGTGCAACCGGCCCCACCGGTGCAATCGGACCCACCGGCGCAACCTGTGCAACCGGCGCAACCTGTGCAACCGGCACCACCGGTGCCACCTGAGCCACAGGCGCAACCGGCGCCATTGGTAGTACCTGATGAGCCAATGGTCGCTCGAAATTTCGATCTTGAGCCACGTCGATCGCCGTGGCGGCTTGCCGTCCTCGGCATCATTCTCATCGCCTCCGCAGTCGGTGTTACGCAAACAGACATACTGGACCGCGTCGATCAGTTGGTCCCGATGGTAACGTCATTCATCACTGACGAGATCGTTGTTGAGCCCCCGCCTGAGTCTGCTGCAGAAACTGTCGCCGCTCCGGCTACAGAAGCAATTGTCGAGGACGCAGCGGCGGAAGATCCGGCCGAAGACACACTGGCAGAAGTGGCAGTCGAAAGCACAGCGGCAGAATATTCCGTCGACGGAGAGTCGCCTGAGGAGGCCGTTGCTGAATCCACCGCGACTGAGACTGCGGATGAACCGGAAATCGATCTCACTGCACTGCTTCCCCCGACTTTGACTATTGGACTTACGGCGAACGGCCGATCCGGAGACGAAGCAGATCTGACCCTGAGAGAGGATTCCGATCCGGCAACCATTGACCTGGTGCGCATGAAAAACATGCTCGAATCGTATTCGGTGTTACTCGAAGAAGTCGACTTCAGTGGCAATCGATCGCCCTGGGAAGAGGGTCAGTACGAGATCGCCAATGACGGACTCGTTACGTTCGAAGCAGGTCAAAACCGCGCCCGTAC
>Ga0255052_10001789_pt1 | contig 15910 bp, 11 predicted proteins | sample JV7_2_21_MG_FD_188632 | JGI IMG/M metagenome (GOLD analysis project Ga0255052, IMG submission 188632) | Seawater microbial communities from Jervis Inlet, British Columbia, Canada - JV7_2_21 | ecosystem: Environmental > Aquatic > Marine > Inlet | place: Canada: British Columbia | collected...
AGACGGCTTGCGCTTCGCCATTCGCGAAGGCGGACGTACCGTAGGCGCCGGCGTGGTGGCGAAGGTCATCGAGTAATTAAATGGGGTCAGAGCCCTTTTTGGCAAAAGGGCTCTGACCCCGATGATAGTGGAACGCGAGAATTCAGGTATGCACAGCGTGTCGCGTACCTGGCCAACGCGATCTCATTGAAAAGGTAGGACGCGACAGGCCAGTAGCTCAATTGGCAGAGCGGCGGTCTCCAAAACCGCAGGTTGGGGGTTCGATTCCCTCCTGGCCTGCCAGTAAATTAGAACACTATGACCACACACACAGAAACAAGTCAGAGCGGAGTCCTGGACATCATCAAACTGCTGATAGCTGCGGCTGTCATCGTTGGCGGTTTGTATTCGTATTACTTTTACGAATTCGAGCTGGCGCTGCCGTTCAGGGTCCTGATTGTGCTCGGCGGCACGGGCGCCGGTATTGCGATAGGCATGATGAGTACCCAGGGCCAGCGGCTTTGGCATTTTATTCAGGGGTCTCGCGTCGAGATTCGCAAGGTCGTTTGGCCGACCAAGCAGGAAACGACGCAGACCGCCATTGCCGTGTTCGTGTTTACGTTGATCATGGCCGTGTTTTTCTGGTTATTGGACTCGGGTCTTCTTTGGTTGACTCGAACGCTGGTCAGTTAGATCAGCGGCCTTGTAGAGAATTAGAGGGAAATCGTCAGTGTCCTTACGATGGTACATCGTCCACGCCTACTCGAACTTCGAGCATAAGGTGAAGTCCTCGTTGGAGGAGCGCATCGAGCGGATGGGCTTGCAGGATAAGTTTGGTGAGATTCTGGTCCCGACCGAGGAAGTGGTTGAAATGAAGGAAGGACAAAAGCGGCGTAGCGAGCGCAAGTTCTTCCCGGGTTACGTACTCGTACAGATGGAAATGGACGACGAGACCTGGCACCTCGTTAAGGAAGTACCAAAAGTGCTCGGGTTCATCGGTGGGTCCAGCGATCGACCGGCGCCGATTTCGGACAAAGAAGCAGATCAGATTCTGGAGCGAGTCAAGGAAGGCGTCGACAAGCCGAGGCCGAAAGTTCTATTCGAGCCAGGTGAGATTGTCCGCGTCATTGATGGTCCATTTAATGACTTCGGTGGCGTTGTAGAAACAGTCAATTATGAGAAGAGCAGGTTACAGGTTGCAGTGCAGATTCTTGGCCGGTCGACACCGGTGGAACTGGATTTCGGCCAGGTCGAAAAAGGGTAGTTAGCATCGAGAATGCGACGTCCTTGCGAGGAGCGCATCATTGCGAGCCCGCAGGGCGAAGCAAGCCCTCGATGAAATAGGAAAGCCAAAAAGATTGCGTCACCCTTCGGGCTCGCAATGACGTTGGTTCGAATTAAGTGATTGGGGAGCTCTAACAAAGCGTTTGAACCCAAGAGGTAAATACAATGGCTAAGAAAGTAGCGAGTTACATCAAGCTACAGGTCCCCGCGGGCCAGGCAAATCCATCACCGCCTGTGGGCCCGGCACTGGGTCAGCACGGCGTCAATATCATGGAATTCTGCAAGGCGTTCAATGCCGCGACTCAGGGTAATGAACCGGGATTGCCGATTCCTGTAATCATCACGGTTTACAGCGATCGTAGCTTCACATTCATTACCAAGACCCCGCCCGCCGCTGTTTTGTTGAGAAAAGCAGCTGGTGTTAAGAAGGGCTCTGGAACGCCGAATACCGACAAAGTTGGCAAGGTAAATCGTCAGCAACTCGAGGAGATTGCGACGACGAAGATGCCGGACCTGACAGCAGCCGATATGGATGCGGCTGTTCGCACTGTCGCAGGCACAGCGCGCAGCATGGGTATTGAAGTTCAGGGAGTGAAGTAATGGCCGATAGCAAACGCAAGAAAGTGGCTCGCGAGAAGGTCGAATCCGGGAAGGCGTACCTGGTTGATGAGGCGCTGGGTCTTGTCAAAGAGCTGGCAACGGCGAAGTTCGCGGAAAGTATCGACGTATCGGTCAATCTGGGTGTAGATCCTCGCAAATCGGATCAAGTTGTACGTGGCTCTACGATATTGCCGAATGGCACCGGTAAGACCGTTCGCGTCGCTGTATTTGCGCAGGGCGAAAATGCTGACAAAGCAAGCTCTGCCGGCGCCGATATTGTCGGGTATGAAGATCTCGCTGAGACCGTAAAGAAAGGTGAGCTCAACTTCGACGTCGTCATTGCGACTCCCGATGCAATGCGTGTTGTTGGAAAGCTTGGCCAAATCCTCGGCCCGCGTGGCCTGATGCCGAACCCGAAGGTTGGCACGGTTACAGCAGACGTCGAAACTGCGGTCAAGAATGCCAAGGCGGGTCAGGTGCGGTACCGCACTGACAAGGCCGGCATTATTCACTGCCCGATCGGCCGAGCTGATTTCGAAGTACCGGCATTGAGAGAGAACCTTGATATGTTGTTGGCTGACCTGAAGAAGGCCAAGCCGGCGTCGGCCAAGGGTTCGTATTTCATGAAACTGACTGTCTCGTCAACGATGGGGCCGGGTGTTTCGGTGGATCGAGGGTCAATCGATGCGTAGGGCCGGACAGCGAGGTAGATAGTTGATCGGACATCAGTAGACACCTGATGACAGAACAATCCGTGTTGCTCTCGGGCAGCGCGGGAGATAGCCGCATGGATGCGGTGATCGTCGAAGACCGTAGGCGATCAGTTTGACGACTGATCTTAATAACCGCCTACGCAGATGGTGAAACCTTAGTCAGATTATCTGGCGATGGTTGCCATCCGACAGGGAATGGATATTCCCAAAGGGAAGGTGAAAGTTCAGTTGTTCTAAAGGGAAGCATGTTCCCTGCGGAGTGACGGTAATTGGCTTCACCTATTTGAGTAACCGTAGGCCAGGAGATATTCATGGCACTTAAACTCGAAGACAAGAAAGCCCTTGTCAAAGAGGTTAACGCGGTTGCGGGCGACTCGGTAACGGCTGTTGTAGCCGAATACAGAGGTCTGTCCGTTGCAGAAATGACGGAGCTGCGCAAAGAAGCGCGCAGTGCCGGCGTGTACATGCGTGTTGTCAAGAACACCTTGGCTCGCCGCGCCGTCGAAGGCACCGAATTTGAGTGTATGCAAGACACGCTCAAGGGCCCGATTCTGCTCGCGTTTGCAAAAGACGATCCAGGTGCTGCTGCCAGGGTTATCAAGGACTTCGCCAAGGGGCATAAGGCTCTGCAGGCGGTCTCGTTATCAGCTGGCGGGCAATTATTGCCTGCGACTGATCTCAAGAAGTTGGCAGATCTGCCAACTCTGGATCAGGCGCGCGCAATGCTGCTCGGCGTGATGATGGCACCGATGACCAAGTTGGTACGCACATTTGCCGAACCTTCTGCGATGCTCGCACGCACTTTTGCTGCGCGTGGCGATCAGGAAGCGGCCTGAAACGCAAGTTTTGAGAAATAGTGGATCAATCAAGAAAACGTATTACCTGACTCAGGAATAAAATTTAGAGGAATAGTTAAATGGCACTGTCAAACGAAGAACTGCTCAAAGAATTGAGCGCAAAGCCAATTATGGAAGTTGTTGAACTCGTCAAGATGCTCGAAGACGAGTGGGGCGTTAGTGCAGCGGCACCGGTCGCTGTTGCGGCAGCTGCTGCTGGCGACGCTGCTGAAGCAGCGGTTGAGCAAACCGAATTCGATGTCGTACTGACTGGATTTGGCGAAGCAAAGGTTGGCGTCATCAAGGCCGTTCGTTCGATCACGGGTCTTGGCTTGAAAGAAGCCAAGGACGCGGTCGAGGGCACTCCGTCAACGATCAAGGAAGGCGTCTCAAAAGACGAAGCAGAAGAGGTCAAAAAGCAGCTTGAAGAAGCTGGCGCCAGTGTTGAGTTGAAATAATCAGCTCAAGTCAGGCTGTTGCGATCTTTTTTGCAAAGGACCGGACGGTCCACAAGTCGGGCAGGCAGCCAGTCGATTATCGGCTGGCTGCTTGCGCGCATCTGTAATTAACGAAGGTATTCTCGAATGGACTACTCATTCACTGAGAAAAAACGCATCCGCAAGAACTTTGGCAAGCGTCCGACTATCCTGGACGTGCCGTACCTGCTATCGATCCAGGTAGACTCGTACAAGAAGTTCCTGCAAACAGACAAGACGATTGAAGAGCGTAATGACCGCGGTCTGCACGCAGCTTTCCAGTCGGTATTTCCAATCGTCAGTTATTCGGGCAATGCCGCGCTCGAGTACGTGAGCTATCGCCTCGGCGCGCCCGTATTCGATGTCAAGGAATGCCAGATGCGCGGACTGACTTACGCGGCGCCTATTCGCGTCAAAGTGCGCCTCGTCATTTATGACAAGGAGGCCAGTGGCACGCCGAAGCCGGTGAAGGACATTCGCGAGCAGGAAGTCTATCTCGGTGAAATGCCCTTGATGACCGACCACGGTACGTTCGTCATCAACGGTACCGAGCGCGTTATCGTGTCACAGCTGCATCGTTCACCCGGTGTGTTTTTTGATCACGACAAGGGCAAGACACACAGCTCTGGCAAGCTACTGTTCTCAGCGCGGATCATTCCATACCGTGGATCCTGGCTCGACTTCGAGTTCGATCCGAAAGACTCCGTGTTCGCACGCATCGATCGTCGCCGCAAACTGCCGGTCACGATTATTCTTCGTGCTCTCGAAATGACCAATGAAGAAATGCTTGAGCTATTCTTCGATACCAATGAATTCTATCTCTCTGAGAAAGAGATCAGGATGAAGTTGGTGCCTGAGCGTCTGCGCGGTGAAACTGCGACGTTTGATATCAAGCTCGGCCGCAAGCTGATTGTCGAAGAGGGTCGTCGAATCACGGCGAAGCATGTTCGTGATATGAGCAAGTCGACAGTCAACAAGCTTATTGTCCCGACCGAATACCTCGAGGGCAAGATTCTTGCTCACGACGTCATCGATACTGAAACCGGTGAGTTGCTTGCCGCAGCCAATGCGGAGTTGACGCCCGAGCTTATTGAAGCCTTGCTTGCTGCAGGCATCACGGATATCCGCACACTATTTGTTAATGACCTTGATCGTGGTCCATTCATCTCGAATACGCTGAATATTGACCCGTCGACAACGCGTCTTGAAGCACTTGTCGAGATCTATCGTATGATGCGGCCAGGTGAGCCACCGACCAAGGAAGCGGCAGAAAACCTGTTCCAGAATCTGTTTTTCAATCCGGATCGCTACGATTTGTCCGCCGTCGGACGCATGAAGTTCAATCGCCGCGTTGGCCGCGACAGTTCCGAAGGCAGCGGGGTTCTTGAGAAGGACGATATTCTCGCTGTCCTGAAGACGCTCATTGACATTCGAAATGGCTATGGAAGCGTTGACGATATCGACCACCTCGGCAATCGTCGCGTTCGCAGCGTTGGTGAGATGGCTGAAAATGCATTCCGCGTTGGCCTCGTCCGTGTTGAGCGTGCAGTCAAAGAGCGCCTGACGCAGGCAGAGACCGAAGGTCTGATGCCGCAGGAAATGATCAATGCCAAGCCGGTTGCTGCCGCCGTCAAAGAGTTCTTTGGTTCCAGCCAGCTTTCGCAGTTCATGGATCAAAACAACCCGCTATCGGAAGTTACGCATAAACGGCGTGTTTCGGCGCTTGGGCCAGGCGGCCTGACGCGTGAGCGGGCAGGTTTTGAAGTTCGCGACGTGCATCCGACCCACTACGGCCGCGTTTGCCCGATTGAGACACCTGAAGGTCCGAATATTGGATTGATTAACTCGCTTGCCGTCTATGCGCGGACGAACGAGTACGGCTTCCTCGAGACGCCGTATCGCAAGGTCACCAAGGGCAAGGCCACGTCAGATATCGCGTACCTGTCTGCGATTGAGGAAAGCCAGTACGTCATTGCGCAGGCCAATTCGGAACTCGACAAGAACGGCAAGTTTACTGAAGACCTTGTCGCCGTTCGTCACAAGAACGAATTCACGCTCTCTGGACCGGATGACGTTAATTACATGGACGTCTCACCACGACAGATCGTATCGGTTGCTGCCTCGTTGATTCCGTTCCTCGAGCACGACGACGCGAACCGCGCACTTATGGGCTCGAACATGCAGCGCCAGGCGGTGCCAACATTGCGTGCCGAAGCGCCTTTGGTCGGTACGGGCATGGAGCGTGCGGTTGCCATTGACTCCGGTGTAACAGTCGTCGCTGGTCGCGGTGGCAAAGTCGACTCAGTCGATGCATCGCGTATCGTTGTACGCGTCAACGATGACGAGACGAGTGCTACGGAGCCTGGCGTCGATATCTACAATTTGACGAAGTACACGCGTTCGAATCAGAACACCTGTATCAACCAGCGTCCGCTCGTTCGAGCGGGAGATTCAATTTCCGGCGGTGACGTCCTGGCTGACGGTCCGTCGACGGACATGGGCGAGTTGGCGCTTGGCCAGAACTTGCTTGTCGCCTTCATGCCGTGGAATGGATACAACTTCGAAGACTCGATTCTGATCTCAGAACGCGTTGTCAAAGAGGATCGTTTCACGACGATCCATATCGAAGAGCTGCAATGTGTTGCTCGTGACACGAAGCTCGGACCTGAGGACATTACGTCCGACATTCCGAACGTTGGCGATGCGGCGCTGGCCAAACTCGATGAGTCAGGTATTGCGTTCATCGGTGCCGAGGTCAATGCAGGCGACATCCTCGTCGGCAAGGTCACGCCGAAAGGCGAGACGCAGTTGACGCCGGAAGAGAAACTGCTCAGAGCGATATTTGGTGAGAAAGCGTCTGATGTGAAAGACACATCATTGCGCGTACCGCCTGGTATGGACGGCACAGTCATTGACGTGCGTGTGTTTACACGCGATGGCGTCGAGAAAGACCTGCGTGCTCTGTCGGTCGAGAAAGATGAATTGGAGAGCGTCCGCAAGGACCTCGACGATACGCTGCGTATTCTCGAGGAAGACATCTACGAGCGTGTTGAACGCATGCTGACCAACAAGATGGTGCAGGGTGGGCCGAACAAGCTCAAGTCAGGTTCCAAGATCACAAAGGCATACCTCGACGAGGTGCCACGTGAGCAGTGGTTTGAGATTCGTCTGAAGAAAGATGATGCGAATGAAGCTTTGCAGAAGGCATTCGAACGCCTGAATTTGCAACGCGAAGAATTCGATCGTCGCTTTGAAGAGAAGAAGTCGAAAATTACTGCCGGTGATGATCTGGCTCCGGGCGTACTCAAGATGGTCAAGGTCTACCTTGCCGTTAAGCGGCGAATTCAGCCGGGCGACAAGATGGCTGGCCGCCACGGAAATAAGGGTGTGATTTCAACCATCGTTCCGGTTGAGGACATGCCGTATCTGGAAGATGGCACACCGATAGATATTGTTTTGAACCCGCTGGGCGTTCCATCTCGAATGAACGTCGGTCAGGTGCTGGAAACGCATCTTGGTTGGGCAGCAAAAGGCCTTGGCAAGAAGATCGACAAGATGTTGAAGGCGCAGGAATCGATTACCAAGATCCGTCAATTTCTCGAATCGCTTTACAACAAGACGGGTGGCCGAATCGAGGACATTAAGTCATTCTCTGATGCGGAGGTCATCGAGCTGGCCGGTAACCTGACGAAAGGTGTGCCAACAGCAACACCGGTATTTGACGGTGCCTCTGAAGCAGAGATCAAAGGACTGCTTGAGCTTGCCGATCTTGATGCGTCGGGTCAGTCACGACTTTGTGATGGGCGGACTGGTGAAGAATTCGATCGGGATGTGACCGTGGGTTACATGTATATGCTGAAACTCAACCATCTGGTTGACGACAAGATGCACGCACGATCGACCGGACCGTACAGCCTCGTTACGCAGCAACCGCTGGGTGGTAAGGCGCAGTTCGGTGGTCAGCGCTTCGGTGAAATGGAGGTCTGGGCGCTTGAAGCCTATGGCGCTGCATACACCTTGCAGGAAATGCTGACGGTTAAATCTGATGACGTGCAGGGTCGTACGAAGATGTACAAGAATATCGTCGACGGTGAACATCAAATGGATGCCGGCATGCCGGAATCATTCAATGTTCTTGTTAAGGAGATTCGCTCTCTGGGCATCAACATTGAGCTGGAGACAGACTAATGAAAGATCTCTTAAAGCTGTTCAAATACCAGAACCCGGTAGACGACTTTGAGGCGATTCGTATCGGCCTGGCGTCGCCAGACATGGTGCGGTCATGGTCTTTTGGCGAGGTCAAGAAGCCGGAGACGATCAACTATCGTACATTCAAGCCGGAACGTGACGGCCTGTTCTGCGCCAAGATTTTCGGCCCTGTAAAAGATTACGAATGTCTTTGCGGCAAGTACAAGCGCCTCAAGCATCGCGGAGTGGTCTGCGAGAAGTGCGGCGTTGAAGTTACGCAAACCAAGGTGCGACGTGAGCGCATGGCGCACATTGAACTTGCAAGCCCGGTCGCGCACATCTGGTTCCTGAAGTCACTGCCTTCTCGTATTGGTCTTATGCTCGATATGACGCTGAGAGAGATTGAGCGCGTCTTGTACTTTGAGGCGTTTGTTGTGGTCGAACCCGGCATGACTGAGCTCGAGCGCGGCCAGTTGCTGACTGACGAAATGTATCTCGATGCTCTCGAGCAGTACGGCGACGAGTTCGATGCTCGCATGGGCGCCGAAGCCGTTCGTGAAATGCTCATGACGATTGATCTGCAGCGCGAGATTTTGCAGGTCCGCGAGGACATGGGTGCGACCCGTTCCGAAACCAAGATAAAGCGGCTATCGAAACGTTTGAAATTGGTCGAGTCGTTCGTCGAATCCGGTAACAAGCCGGAATGGATGGTTTTGACAGTATTGCCGGTATTGCCGCCTGACTTGCGGCCGCTTGTGCCGCTGGACGGTGGTCGCTTCGCTACGTCAGATCTTAACGATTTGTACCGTCGCGTCATCAACCGCAACAACCGTCTGCGCCGACTGCTGGAGCTCAACGCGCCGGATATCATAGTGCGCAACGAGAAACGCATGCTGCAGGAATCTGTCGATGCGTTGCTTGACAATGGTCGTCGCGGCCGTGCAATCACCGGGACAAACAAACGTCCGTTGAAGTCACTCGCCGACATGATCAAAGGCAAGCAGGGCCGTTTCCGCCAAAACCTGCTCGGCAAACGCGTCGACTATTCCGGTCGTTCCGTCATTGTTGTTGGGCCGACTTTGAAGTTGCATCAATGCGGTCTGCCGAAGAAGATGGCGCTTGAGCTCTTCAAGCCGTTTATTTTCTCGAAGCTGCAGTTACGCGGTGAAGCGACTACGATCAAGGCCGCGAAGCGTCTCGTTGAGCGCGAGGGTGCTGAGGTTTGGGATATTCTCGAAGAGGTTATTCGCGAACACCCCGTCCTTCTGAACCGCGCACCGACCTTGCATCGGCTCGGCATCCAGGCGTTCGAACCCGTACTGATCGAAGGTAAGGCAATTCAGTTGCACCCTCTGGTTTGTACGGCCTTCAATGCTGACTTTGATGGCGACCAGATGGCGGTTCACGTGCCATTGTCCCTCGAAGCGCAGCTCGAATCGCGTGCCCTGATGATGTCGTCGAACAACATCCTGTCGCCAGCAAATGGTGACCCGATCATCGTTCCGTCACAGGACGTCGTGCTCGGCCTCTATTACATGTCGCGCACGCGCGTTAATGCGAAGGGCGAGGGCATGATGTTCGCGAATATCGATGAAGCGCGACGTGCATATGAAAGTGGTGCCGCTGATCTTCAGGCGGCGGTCAAGATTCGTGTGCATACCTTTGAGGCAGGGGAAGATGGCGGCGAACCCGTCGCGGTGAGAAAAATCGTAGACACGACGGTCGGTCGTGCCTTGCTATCGGAAATTTTGCCAGACGGCCTCGATTTCGAGCTGGTGAACCGGGCGATGTCGAAGAAGGCGATCTCAAATACGATCAATGCTTGTTATCGAAATCTTGGACTCAAGAAGACAGTCGTATTTGCTGATCGTTTGATGTACACGGGCTTCCGTTTCGCAACGATCGCCGGTATTTCGATCGGTGTTAACGACATGGTCGTTCCTGAGAGCAAGGGCGCTATCCTGGCTGTTGCTGAAACCGAGGTCAAGGAGATCCAGGACCAGTACGCGTCGGGCCTTGTAACCGATGGTGAGAGATACAACAAGGTCGTGGATATCTGGTCGCGCACTAACGACCAGGTAGCGAAGGCGATGATGGATAAGCTTGGTACGGAATCGGTTAAGAACTCCGACGGTAAAAAGGTCGATCAGGAATCGTTTAACTCGATTTACATGATGGCCGACTCCGGTGCTCGTGGTTCCGCGGCGCAGATCAGACAGCTTGCCGGTATGCGCGGCCTGATGGCCAAGCCAGACGGTTCGATCATTGAAACTCCGATTACGGCGAATTTCCGTGAGGGTCTGGACGTACTGCAGTACTTCATATCGACTCACGGTGCTCGAAAAGGCCTTGCTGATACGGCATTGAAAACGGCCAACTCGGGTTATTTGACACGTCGGCTCGTTGACGTTGCGCAGGACCTCGTTGTTACCGAGGTTGATTGCGAAACGAAAAATGGTGTCGCGATGGCGCCGCTGGTTGAGGGCGGTGATATTGTTGAGCCTCTCAAGGACCGCGTCCTCGGTCGCGTACTGGCAGAGGCAGTACTCATTCCGGGCTCTGACAAAGTTGCATTCGACGCTGGCACGATGCTGGACGAAGAAACGGTCGCGGAGCTTGAGGAGCTGTCGATCGATCACGTATTGGTGCGGTCGCCTATTACCTGCGAAATTCGTTATGGCGTTTGCTCACAGTGCTACGGCCGCGACCTTGCTCGCGGGCATCGCATTAATATCGGCGAAGCGGTCGGCGTAATTGCGGCACAATCAATTGGCGAGCCCGGTACACAGCTAACGATGCGCACCTTCCATATCGGTGGTGCAGCGTCTCGCTCAGCCGCGATCAACAATATTGAGATCAAGTCAAACGGTAACGCCAAGCTGGTTAATATCAAGACCGTTGCACATCACAAAGGCTACCTTGTTGCGGTATCTCGCTCAGGCGAGATTTCGATAACGAATGATCAGGGACGTGAACGCGAGCGTTACAAAGTGCCTTACGGCGCGACGATCACGATCGAGGATAATGCCGAGGTGAAACATGGCCAGGTTGTTGCCAACTGGGACCCGCACACTCACCCGGTTGTCACGGAAGTGGCGGGCGTTCTCAAGTTTGATGACTTCCTTGATGGTATTACGGTTACCGAGCAGGTCGACGAGTTCACCGGATTGACGAGTATTGTCGTAATGGATCCGAAGAGCCGCGGTGGAACGGGCAAGGACTTGCGTCCGGTTGCGCGCCTGGTCGACGACGAGGGTGTCGACATCTGTTTCGCAAATACCGAAATCCCGGCCGTTTATGCACTGCCGGCCGGCGCTATCATCTCTGTAGCCGATGGTGCGAGGGTGGCTGTGGGTGACGTTATTGCCCGCATTCCGCAGGCGTCGTCAAAAACTCGCGATATCACGGGTGGTCTGCCACGCGTTGCCGACCTGTTCGAGGCTCGCAAGCCAAAAGAGCCGGCGATCATGGCCGAGCACACTGGTACGGTCAGCTTCGGTAAGGAAACCAAGGGCAAACGGCGTCTCGTCATTACCGACGAATCCGGCGAGAGCCATGAGGAGCTGATTCCGAAGTGGCGTCACCTGAACGTGTTCGAGGGTGAGCAGGTAGTACAGGGTGAAACGATCGCTGATGGCGAGCCGAACCCGCACGATATTCTGCGTCTGCAGGGTGTTGAGAACCTGGCTGACTATCTCGTCCGTGAAATTCAGGACGTTTACCGGCTGCAAGGCGTCAAGATCAACGATAAGCACATCGAAGTCATCATTCGTCAGATGCTCCGCAAGGTCATCGTTGCGACACCAGGCGACAGCCATTACCTTAGAGGGGAGCAAATTGATAAGGCGCGCTTCTTCGAAGAGGCTGAGCAACTCGCAGCCCAGGGCAAAGAAACGCTGACGATCGATCCCGTACTATTGGGAATCACCAAGGCATCACTGGCGACGGAGTCGTTCATCTCGGCTGCATCGTTCCAGGAGACGACGCGCGTCCTGACCGAAGCAGCAGTTCGAGGTTTGCGCGACGATCTGCGTGGCCTGAAGGAAAATGTCATCGTCGGTCGGCTTATTCCGGCTGGTACCGGTTTTGCGCATCATGCTGAACGCCGGCGTACGCGTGAGCAGGATCTTGCCGACCAGTTGAAGGAACTCGACGAGGCAGCGCAGGCCCAGGCAATGGTGGCCGGTGAAGCAGGGGCTGCTGAGGGTACGGACGAAGTACAGACAGAGGTCGGCGACGAAGCAGTGGTAGAAGCAGTGGTAGAAGCAGGAGCAGAAGTCGCTGCGGCGGTTGATGCGGACGCGGCACCCGAGGGTACCGAGGAAGCGACAACAACAACGTAAAAACAAAGGCTTGGGAGACGTCAGCCACCTCGCTTGACAGTTTGATGCGCACATCTCTACAATGCCCGGCCTTAACCTCGGGGCCCGCCTTTCGCGGGCCTCGATTTTTCGGGGCAGATGTTGGAAGGCCTTCGGGCCCGACAGTAAAAAAGTTCAAACGATTCAATCGTTTGCGGCTTTGCCCCAAGTCCCGATGTCTGAGCCGGATGAGGTTCAGCGGTCGGGTGTGCGCGTTTTTTGGCGCAAATACAATTCGGATTAACGAGAAAAGATGAGGGCCCCATGGCCACAGTGAATCAGCTAGTACGTAAGCCACGCGCGACAAAGCGTGCCAAGAGCACGGTGCCGGCGCTGGAAGCCAGCCCACAAAAGCGTGGTGTTTGCACGCGCGTATATACAACGACGCCGAAGAAGCCGAACTCTGCCATGCGCAAGGTTGCTCGTGTGCGCCTGACAAATGGCTTTGAGGTCACGTCTTACATCGGTGGTGAAGGTCACAACCTGCAAGAGCACTCGGTCGTATTGATTCGCGGCGGTCGTGTGAAGGATTTGCCGGGCGTGCGTTATCACACGGTACGCGGCACGCTCGATTGCGCTGGCGTGTCTGATCGCAGAAAAGGCCGCTCCAAGTACGGCACCAAGCGTCCGAAATCATAATTTAGAGAAATACGCGGTAATGGCCGCGTGTAACAGAGACCCAACATGTCCAGAAGATCACAGGCTCCGAAACGTACGATACTGCCCGACCCGAAATATCATAGTGACTTGCTCGCCAAGTTTATGAACATGATCATGAATGACGGAAAAAAGTCCGTTGCCGAACGCATTATTTATGGTGCTCTCGATCGTATTTCTGAGAAAGAAACGCAAACTGATGACAAGGCGCTCGAGTTGCTGGAAACGGCTCTTGAGAACGTCAAGCCCGTGGTCGAGGTCAAGTCTCGCCGCGTCGGTGGTGCAACTTACCAGGTACCTGTTGAAGTTCGTCCCGCTCGTCGCCAGACGCTGGCAATGCGCTGGGTCATCGATGCAGCGCGCAAGCGTGGCGAAAAGTCGATGGCGCATCGTCTCGCGCACGAACTGTTGGATGCTGCGGAGAACCGTGGAACGGCCGTCAAGAAGAAAGAAGACACCCACCGTATGGCGGAAGCCAATAAGGCATTCTCGCACTACCGCTGGTAGGCAAAGACCGAGTATCCCAGGATTTTAACGTGGCCCGCACAACCCCTATCGAGCGTTATCGCAATATTGGCATCATGGCCCATATTGACGCTGGAAAGACCACGACGACCGAGCGTGTGCTTTTCTACACGGGTGTGTCGCACAAGATAGGCGAGGTGCACGACGGAGCGGCCGTCATGGACTGGATGGAGCAGGAACAGGAGCGCGGCATTACGATTACATCGGCTGCGACGACTTGCTTCTGGTCTGGTATGGACGAGCAGTTCGATCAGCACCGCATCAACATTATCGACACACCGGGTCACGTCGATTTCACGATCGAAGTGGAGCGCAGTCTGCGCGTGCTTGACGGCGCGATTACGGTGCTATGTTCGGTTGGTGGCGTCGAGCCGCAGACGGAAACGGTCTGGCGTCAGGGCAACAGGTACGAAGTACCGCGTATGCTCTTCATCAATAAAATGGACCGTGCAGGCGCGGATTTTCTGCGTGTTGTCGAACAGGTGAAGGAGCGCCTCGGCGCGAACGCTGTCCCGATTCAGTTGCCGATTGGTGCCGAAGAACATTTTGCAGGTGTTATCGATCTGATCGGTATGCGCGCAATTTACTGGGATGAGGGCAACATGGGTACGAGCTATGAGGCTCGTGATATTCCCGAAGAGATGCTGGCCGAGGCCGAGGCCTGGCGAGAAAAGATGATCGAGTCTGCCGCTGACGGTGATGAGGAATTGTTCGCCAAGTTTGTCGAGAGTGGCACGCTTGACCCGGATGAGATACGTAAGGGATTACGTGAGTTGACATTGTCCGGCGAAATTGTCGTTGCGATGTGCGGCTCGGCTTTTAAGAACAAGGGCGTACAGGCGATGCTCGATGCGGTTGTCGAATTCATGCCGTCACCGGTTGATGTGCCGGCGATCAAGGGACTTGACGACGATGATTCCGAAAGCGTGCGCCACGCGGATGATGCCGAGCCGTTTGCCGCATTGGCCTTCAAGATTGCTACGGACCCGTTTGTCGGCAATCTGACGTTTTTTCGCGTGTATTCAGGCGTATTGAATTCAGGTGACACGATTTTCAATCCGATCAAGAGCAAGAAAGAACGTATCGGTCGAATCTTGCAAATGCACTCCAACGATCGCAAGGAAATCAAAGAGGTGCGGGCTGGCGACATTGCAGCGGCCGTGGGCCTCAAAGATGTAACGACAGGCGACACGCTCTGTGATCTCAAGCAGGTGATTACGCTCGAGCGCATGGATTTTCCGGAACCGGTTATTTCGGTTGCGGTTGAACCGAGGACAAAGCCTGATCAGGAAAAGATGGGTATCGCACTGCAGAAACTGGCCAAGGAAGACCCGTCATTTCGCGTGCATACCGATGAAGAGTCGGGGCAGACGATTATTTCGGGCATGGGCGAATTACACCTCGATATCATCGTTGATCGCATGAAACGTGAATTCCGGGTTGAAGCCAATGTCGGCAAGCCGCAAGTGGCGTATCGCGAGACGATTCGCAAGTCGGTTGAGCAGGAAGGTAAGTTCGTTCGCCAGTCGGGCGGTCGCGGTCAGTACGGTCATGTATACCTGCGCATCGAACCGCTGCCGCCGGGAGAAGGCTATGAATTCGTCAACGCGATTGTTGGCGGCGTTGTACCCCGAGAGTACATCGGTGCAGTCGACAAGGGCGTGCAGGAGCAAATGGAAAACGGCGTCGTTGCTGGTTATCCGGTCGTCGACTGCCGGGTAACACTGTACGATGGCTCATACCACGACGTTGACTCCAGCGAGCTGGCGTTTAAGATTGCCGGCAGCATGGGTTTCCGGGACGGTGCACAAAAAGCACACGCGGTTCTGCTTGAGCCGATTATGAAGGTCGAGGTGGTGACGCCGGAAGATTATATGGGCGACGTGATGGGCGACATGAATCGCCGCCGCGGATTACCGAAGGGTATGGATGACTCACCATCTGGCAAGATCATTCGTGCCGAAGTACCGCTGGCGGAGATGTTCGGTTATGCAACCGACCTGCGCTCGATGAGCCAGGGACGCGCCATTTATTCGATGGAATTTGAGAAATATGCAGCAGTGCCGCGGACAGTAGCGGATACAGTTATGAAAAAGGCGAGCTGACGAAGACGCTAAAACATCGTAGGAGCGCTGCTTGCCAGCGCGATAAAATAACCCAGGAACAGGGACAATGTCTAAACAGAAGTTTGAAAGAACAAAACCGCACATCAACGTAGGCACGATCGGTCACGTCGATCATGGCAAGACGGCGCTGACAGCGGCGTTGACAAAAGTCATGGCTGAGAAGCA
>Ga0255052_10001790_pt1 | contig 15910 bp, 12 predicted proteins | sample JV7_2_21_MG_FD_188632 | JGI IMG/M metagenome (GOLD analysis project Ga0255052, IMG submission 188632) | Seawater microbial communities from Jervis Inlet, British Columbia, Canada - JV7_2_21 | ecosystem: Environmental > Aquatic > Marine > Inlet | place: Canada: British Columbia | collected...
TCGATACACTGCGCACCAACAACGATACGCGCATCGTGATCTCCGCCGAGGGCAAATACGAGCAACTCGCGTATCAGTCTGACAACGAATTCACCATCGAAATCAATCCGGCGGCGGCAACGGATGCGGATCAATCGACCTTGTTTTCCGAAACGAAGGAATACGAAGGTCAGCGCCTGACACTGAATTTCCAGGACATCGAAACACGCGCAGTGCTGCAATTGCTGGCAGAAACCTCCGGCCGCAACATCGTCGTGTCCGACACCGTACAGGGCAATGTGACGTTGCGCCTGCGCAATGTCCCCTGGGACCAGGCGCTGGATATTGTAATGACGACCAAGGGTCTGGACATGCGCCAGAACGGCAACGTCATCCTGGTAGCGCCGGCGGAGGAAATTGCCGCTCGTGAAACCGCCGACCTCGAAGCCAAACAGGCGATTACGGAGCTGGAGCCGCTGTATTCGGAGTTCATGCAGGTGAACTACGCCAAGGCAGCGGATCTGGCGTCGCTGATCGCGGCCGGCGAAGGCGGCAATTCGCTGCTCTCCGAGCGCGGTAGTGTGGCGATCGACGATCGTACCAATACCCTGCTGGTGCAGGATACGGCCGGTCGCCTGCAGGATATTCGCCGACTGGTCGCGACCCTGGATATTCCGATTCGTCAGGTATTGATCGAGTCGCGCATCGTCGTGGTACGTGACGATTTCAGCCGCGATCTCGGCGTGCGTTTCGGCTTTACCGGCGTCACTGACAATACCGGAGAGCTGGTGTCCGTTACGGGCAACGCGGATGGCAGCCAGACCATCGTCGATTCGGCCCTGGATAACCTGGCGCTGACGGGTCAGCCGTTCCCGGTCGATGCCCCGGATATCACCGACCGTTACAATGTTCGCCTGCCGATCCAGAATCCAGCCGGGAGCTTCGCGCTGGCAGTCCTCGACTCCGACTACATCGTCGACCTCGAGTTGACCGCGCTGCAGGCGGAAGGTCGCGGTGAAATCATTTCGACGCCGCGCGTCATCACCGCGAACCAGAAGGAAGCACGCATCGAACAGGGCGTGGAAATTCCGTACCAGGAATCGGCCTCGTCGGGAGCCACGACCACGCAGTTCAAGAAAGCCGTGCTCAGCCTGACGGTGACACCGCAGATCACACCGGATGACAACATCATCATGGATCTGCTGGTGAGCAAGGACAACGTGGGTGAACTGACCCCGAGCGCAACCGGCGGACTGGTACCCAGTATCGATACGCGTTCAGTGGAAACGCAGGTTCTGGTCCGGGACGGACAGACCGTAGTGCTCGGTGGCATCTACGAAACTGAACGGCGCGAGAACGTAACCAAAGTGCCCTGGTTGGGCGATATTCCGGTGGTGGGATATCTGTTCAGATCGACCAACACGTCGTCGGCCAAGGCAGAGCTGCTGATTTTTGTGACACCAAGAATCCTCACAGAAGGATCTAACATTTACTAGCCGTGGATGTACGACTCCCGATCGGCCCAAAGCAAGGAATTGGAAAGATGAGGAAACTGACTTATCTCATAACACTGGCAGCAGTGTTGTTGATTAGCGCCTGTAGCGGCGGCGAAGGATTCGTGTCCGATAACCCACCGCTGCTGGGTCCGGACGACCCCGGGGCAAATATCCCGGTGTCCGCGGTAGCCGTGCTGGCCAGCAGTCCGACCATGCCCTCGGATGCCGGTCAGACCACGACCATCAGCGCAATCGTACGTGACACCAATAACGTCGCCGTTCAAGGCGTCACCGTTATCATGTCCACGGACTCGGGCACGCTGACGGTTGCGGACCCGGTAACCGATCCCAGCGGCGTCGTCACGGCGACCCTGAATGGCGGCGGCGACCCGACCAATCGCGCGATTACAGTGACCGCCGATGCCAACGGCATCCTCGGCACGGTCACCGTGAACGTCATCGGCACGGCGATTTCAATTTCAGGACCAGCCGCGCTGGCGCAGGGCTTCACCGCACCCTACACCATCATATTGACTGACGCGGCGGGAAGCGGCCTTGCCGGGCAAACGGTAGATGTCACCTCGGCCAACGGCAACACATTGTCGGCGGCCTCATTGACGACGGATGTCAGTGGACAGGCCCAGGTTGACGTTACCGCGGCCGCGGCCGGCGCCGACACGCTCACTGCGACCGCTCTGGGAATCCCGGGCAGCACGCTGTTGAGCGTCTCTGACGACAGCTTCGCGTTTACCGCGCCGGCACCGGATAGCGAAATCGTGCTGGGCGTAAATCAGGCGGTTTCGCTCACCTGGGCAATCGGCGGCGTGCCGCAGGCAAACCAGGTAATTTCCTTCAGTTCGACCCGCGGCACACTGAGCCCGGGCTCCACGGCCACGACCAACGCGCAGGGCGTGGCAACGGTCAACATTTCATCGACCAATGCCGGCCCGGCTTTGATTACGGCGACCAACGCCGCTCTCACCAGCACCGGCGTTCAGGTCGAGTTCGTGGCAGACACGCCGTCGGCGATCGACGTGCAAGCCAGCCCGTTTACCATCGGGCCGGGCGAACAAAGCGCCGTCACCGCTACGGTGCGGGATCCTCAGAACAACCTGGTGAAGAACGCAATCGTCGATTTCACACTGACGGACGTGACCGGCGGTTTCCTGTCGGTAGCATCCGGCACGACGAACAGCCAGGGCGTTGCGAATACTTTCTATACGGCGAGTTCGACCACCAGCGCGAACAATGGCGTAACGGTCGCGGCAACCGTGCAGGGCACGGCGGTCACCGGCTCCGTCTCGCTGACGGTCGCGCAGCGGGAGGTCTTCATCTCGCTCGGTACGGGCAACACGGTTTCCGAGCCGGATACAGCCACCTACCTGAAAGAATACGTCGTATTCGTAACCGACTCCCAGGGTAACGGCGTGCCGAACGTCGAAGTGCAGGTCGGCATCCTGTCGGAACGCTACTCGAAAGGCTTCTGGAGCAACACCGTCAGCTTGCTCGTACCCTGGGTGCAGGTCCCCTCCACCATTCCCCCGTGTCTGGACGAGGACCAGAATCGCAACGGTGTGCTTGATCTTCTGCCTGCACCGGGTGAGGACAACAACCTGAGCGGCCGCATCGAAGCGGGTAACGTCGCCACCGTCGTGCCACGGACTCCCAGCTCGGTTGGCGCGTTCATAACCAACAACGCGGGGTCCGGTCTCGTGGACGTCTTCTATCCCCAGGAATTTGTCGGCTGGGTAGAGGTGACGTTGGAGGCGACGACCTCGGTACAGGGCACCGAGTTCGCCAAATCCTCGACCTTTGTCCTGGTCGGTTCCGCGCTGGACTTCGACGACAAGGCCGAAGCGCCGCCGGGTCAATTCAGCCCGTTTGGAATCGGCACCAGCTGCCTGGATACGAATTAAGCACTGACCGGAAAGCCAACCCTCGGGTTGGCTTTCCCTTTTTATACGAACACGAATGAATTCACCGAAGAACCTGTTTCTGGTCGGCCCGATGGGTGCGGGAAAATCTGCCGTCGGGCGCCAACTGGCGCGACTGCTGCATCTCGAATTTGTCGATAGCGATGAAGAGATCGAATCGCGCACCGGCGTCGACATACCGTTTATCTTCGAGAAAGAAGGCGAGGAAGGTTTTCGCAAACGCGAGGTGAAGGTCATCGACGAGCTGTCGCAACGAGACGGCATCGTGCTGGCAACCGGCGGCGGCGCGATCGTCGATGCGGACAGCCGCAGTCGTCTCGGTGGCAGGGGTTTCGTCGTTTACCTGTATACCAGTGTCAAGCAGCAGCTCGAGCGGACCCGGCGCGGCCGTGAGCGGCCAATGCTGGGCAACGGTGACCGGGCACAGGTACTGGAGGACCTGATGCAGTATCGCGATCCCCTGTATCGCGAGATTGCCGATCTGATCGTCGACACAGACGGGCGGCGCGTGCAGACGGTCGCCAACGAAATCCAGGAATCTCTCTAAGCGCTGCCCCGATCCGCGGGCCGTCCATGGCGATCGCTGCCGGTCAACAGGACCGTGCCAAAGAAACCATTTTAGGAGCGGCTCCTGAGCCGCGAAATCGCAGGCCGGCAGATGGCATGGCGGATGTATTTCAGTCGCTCAGACAGTAGAACTCGCTTGGTGAAACACATCCGCCCCACCACCTGCCTGAGGCGTGACTCGCGATCGCCAGACTCGTGGTCAATGACACGGCCGGCAAATTGCCTGCCAGCCCGCGATTTCGGTTAATCTCTGCGTTTCCCGGGGCGTCCTGGAAGTTCTTTTGGCGGAACCACGCACAGTCACGGTCGAACTCGGCGCGCGCAGCTACCGCATCGTTATCGGCAGTGGTTTGCTCGGCGGCAACTTCGCTCTGACCGCACACATCGCAGGCCCTGACTGCCTGATCGTCAGCAACGAAACCGTGGCGCCGCTGCACCTGGCGGCATTGCGGCGCAATCTGCCCGGCCGCGAGGTCAACGAAGTGATCCTGCCGGACGGCGAATCGTTCAAGACCCTGGCGAGTGCTGCTACGGTTATCGACAGCCTCGTGCAATCCCGGGCAAATCGAGATACCACGGTCATCGCGTTGGGTGGTGGTGTCGTCGGCGACATCGCCGGGTTTGCAGCGGCCTGCTACATGCGCGGCGTCGCGTTTATCCAGGTACCGACCACGTTACTGGCACAGGTTGACTCATCGGTCGGTGGCAAGACCGGCGTCAATCACAGCGACGGCAAGAACCTGATCGGCGCGTTTCATCAACCGCAACTGGTGTTGATCGATACGGATACGCTGAAGACGCTGCCCGAACGGGAATTGCACGCCGGCCTGGCGGAAGTCATCAAACACGGCGCCATTGCCGATGCCGACTTCTTTGCGTGGCTCGAGGCGAACATGAGCGGGCTGTTGCGCGGTGACGCCGAGCTGTTGGCAGATGCGATCCAGCGTTCCTGTGAGATCAAGGCCGCGGTCGTTGCGGAAGACGAGCGCGAGCACGGCAAGCGGGCGCTGCTGAACTTCGGCCACACCTTCGGCCATGCGATCGAGAACGTGCTCGGTTATGGCGAGTGGCTGCATGGCGAAGCAGTCGCCGCGGGCATGGTCATGGCGGCGGCACTGAGCGAGCTGGAAGGCTCGCAACTCGAACGTCTCAAAGCAATCCTCGCCGCTGTGGACCTGCCGCTCGCGCCGCCGCCGATCGGCGCCGCGCGCATGGCTGCCGCGATGCAACTGGATAAAAAGATTCGCTCGAAAGAGCTGCGCTTCGTGCTGCTGAAGCAACTAGGCGAGGCCTACGTCACGACGGACTACCCGTCGGCGACCTTGCAGGCCGTACTCGCAACGGCAGATGCGGCGGACTGATGAACGGCCGCCAGCTGCAAAGCTACGCTGCAAATGAGGAAAAGAGCAAAGGTCGCCGCATCGCCGAGCCGCCGGCGGCCTATCGTGGCGAGTACCAGCGCGATCGCGATCGCATCATTCATTCGACCGCCTTCCGTCGCCTCGTGTACAAGACGCAGGTCTTCGTTAACCATGAGGGCGACCTGTATCGAACCCGCCTGACGCACTCACTCGAGGTGGCGCAGATCGGCCGCACCGTTGCCGGCGCGCTGCGGTTGAATGAAACGCTCGTGGAAGCGATCTGCCTCGCCCACGATCTGGGGCATACGCCTTTCGGCCATGCCGGTCAGGATTCCCTCAATGCCTGCATGCGCGAATTCGGTGGTTTCGAGCACAACCTGCAGTCGCTGCGCGTGGTCGACGAGCTCGAAGCCAAGTACGCGGACTTCCCCGGCCTAAACCTCACCTTCGAGACCCGTGAAGGCATAATCAAACATTGTTCGGCGAGGAATGCACGCGAACTCGGCGAGTTGGGGCGGCGCTTTCTGGAGCGTCGTCAGCCCGGGCTGGAAGCGCAGATTGCCAATATCGCAGACGCCATCGCCTACAACAATCACGATGTCGACGATGGCTTTCGTGCCGGTTTACTGAGCCTCGCGCAGCTGCGTGAGCAGACATTGTTTGCACAGCAATACGACGAGGTTCACGACCGTTATCCGGAGCTGGAAGACCGGCGCCTGATTTATGAAGTCATTCGCCGCATGATCAACCGGGTGGTCACGGACCTCGTCCTGCGGACTCGCGCGCGACTCGAGGCGTTGCAACCGAAATCCATCGAAGACATCCGGGCACAGAGCACGCCACTGGTGGCCTTCAGTGACGACGTGCATGAGCAACACAGCGACCTGAAACGATTCCTGCTTGCCAATCTGTACCGGCACGCGAAGGTCCGCGACATGACCGACAAGGCACAGGAAATGGTGCGCACGCTGTTCGCCGGCTACATGGCTGATGCGGCGCTGATGCCGGAGGAGTTTGCGGCGCGGGCGGCAGAGGGCGATGAGCCCGGCAAGGCAAGAGTGGTGGCCGACTACGTCGCGGGGATGACGGATCGTTTCGCGATATCCGAATATGAGCGCCTGGCAGCGCTGTAGGAGCGCCGGCGGCGGCCCTCCTACAACAGCAGCACTGTAGGAGCGCCTCCTGAGGCGCGATTCGATGGTTGCCGCCAGGTGGCATGGTGGATGTATTTCAGTCGCTCAGACAGTAGAACTCGCTTGGTGAAACACATCCGCCACACCACCTGCCTCAGTTGCCTCCCGAGGTGCGATTTGCGGGCCGGGTTCCTCTCCAACAGAAGCATTGTAGGAGCGTCTCCTGAGGCGCGATTCGATGGTTGCCGCCTGTCCCTGCAACAGCAGCACTGTAGGAGCGCCTCCTGAGGCGCGATTCGATGGTTGCCGCCAGGTGGCATGGCGGATGTATTTCAGTCGCTCAGACAGTAGAACTCGCTTGGTGAAACACATCCGCCACACCACCTGCCTCAGTTGCCTCCTGAGGCGCGATGCGGCGCCCTTCTGCCGGTTGCTGGCTAATGTCGTTCCGAATGATAGAATGCGCCGCGATTTGCGACCTGCGTTTGGAGCCGGAGCCCCACTCTTGTGAACAGCAAAGATATTCCCGTTAACGAACGCCTGATTTTTGCGCTGGACGTGCCGGACTGCGATCGTGCGCGCGACCTGGCCCGGGAACTCGGCGATGCGGTGACTTTTTACAAGATCGGGCTGGAACTGATGATGAGCGGCGGCTATTTCGATTTGCTCGACTGGTTGCTGGCGAAAGACAAGAAAGTATTTGCGGACCTCAAGTTCTTCGATATTCCGGCGACGGTGGGTGCGGCAGTCAGGCAACTCAAGGATCGGGGCGCCAGTTTTGTCACCGTGCATGGCAACCAGTCGATTATGGAGGCTGCCGCAGAAAACAAGGGCGACAAACTGAAAGTGCTTGCGGTCACGGTGCTGACCAGTCTCGACCGGGGCGATCTCGACGATCTCGGCTTTGCCTGCGACATCGAGGCGCTGGTGCTGTCGCGGGCGCGGCGCGCGCTCGAAGCCGGCTGCGATGGCGTGATCTCGTCCGGGCTGGAAGCGCCGATGCTACGCGAACACATCGATGCAAAGCTGCTGGTCGTCACCCCGGGAATACGCCCGGTGGACAACAAGCCAACCGGCGATCAAAAACGGGTCGTAAGCGTTGCGCAGGCGTTTTCGAACGGCGCGGACCATATCGTCGTCGGTCGGCCAATACGCGATGCAGCGAGTCCGCGTGCAGCGGCAGAATCGATCCAGACCACCATCGCGGCGCAATTCTGACAGTCGACGGAGCCGTACAGCCGATGCCATTGAAAAACGATTTATTCATCCGCGCGTTGCTGCGCCAGCCGGTACCGCGCACGCCGGTGTGGATCATGCGCCAGGCGGGGCGGTACCTGCCCGAGTATCGGAAAGTGCGTGCGCAAGCCGGCGATTTCATGAGCCTCTGTGCGAATCCTGAACTGGCGTGCGAAGTTACGCTGCAACCACTGCGACGCTACGATCTGGATGCCGCGATCCTGTTTTCCGATATCCTGACGATTCCGGATGCAATGGGTCTCGGGCTGTACTTCGAGACCGGAGAGGGACCGAAGTTCCGGCGCCCGCTCACGACGGCGACCGAAATCCGCAAGCTCGCCGTGCCCGATGTGTCGACCTCATTACGTTACGTGTTCGACGCGGTGTCACTGATTCGCCGCGAACTCGACGGCAAGGTGCCGCTGATCGGCTTTGCCGGCAGTCCGTGGACCGTTGCGACCTACATGGTCGAAGGCGGCTCCAGCAGGGAGTTCGCGAAAATAAAGGGATTGGCAGCCGAGGATCCGGCGTCGCTCGAGCTGTTGCTCGATACGGTTGCGGCAACGACACGCGACTATCTCAATGCGCAGATCGAGTCGGGCGCGCAAGCAATTATGATTTTCGATACCTGGGGTGCGGCGCTGCCGCGCGACGATTACCTGCGCTTTTCACTCGCCAGCATGCAAAAGATCGTCGATGGACTGCGACGCGAACAGGGCGGCGACCGGATACCGGTAATCCTCTTTACCAAAGGTGCCGGCCCGCTGCTTGACGACATGGTCGGTACCGGTTGCGATGCGCTTGGCGTCGACTGGACGACGAGTCTTGCCGAAGCCAGGCGCCTGACCGCAGATCGGGTCGCATTACAGGGTAATGTCGATCCGTCTACGCTGAAGGAGTCGCCGGAAGTCATCGAGCAGGCGGTGGCGGACGCGCTGGCCAGCTATGGCACGGGTCCGGGACACGTCTTCAATCTCGGGCATGGCATCACGCCCGACGTCGATCCGCAGCACCTGAAGGTGTTGGTCGACGCGGTACATCGCCTGAGCCCCCAGTATCATTGACCAGCGGCCACCGTCGCGCCGCTCACTATTCGTCGCGTAAAGCCCGGCGCAGTATTTTGCCGACGTTGGTCTTTGGCAGGTCGTCGCGGAACTCGATCTCCCTCGGCACCTTGTACCCGGTCAGCTGGTCCCGGCAGTGCTGGCGGACCTGGTCTTCGGTCAGCGACGGCGCGCTTTTTACCACGAACAGCTTGACGATTTCACCGGATTTCTCGTCGGGCTTGCCGATCGCAGCAGCCTCCAGTACACCGGGTAACTCGGCCACGACCGCCTCGATCTCGTTCGGATAAACATTGAAACCGGAGACCAGGATCATGTCCTTCTTGCGATCCTCGATAAAGACGTAGCCGCGCTCATCCATGCGGCCGATATCGCCGCTGCGGAACCAACCACCCGGCAACATGACTTTCCCGGTTTCCTCGGGTTTCTGCCAGTAACCTTCCATGATCTGCGGGCCGCGAATGCAGATCTCGCCGAGTTCGCCCAGTGCTACATCGTTGCCGGCATCGTCGCAGATGCGTACCTCCGTGGATGATATCGGCAGGCCGATCGAACCGTTGAAACTCGTCGCCTCCAGTGGATTGACGACCGCGGCCGGTGAGGTCTCGGTAAGGCCATAGGCCTGGATGATCGGCCTGCCGGTCAGCTTTTGCCACCGGGTGGAGATCGCTTCCTGCACGGCCATGCCGCCACCGACGGTCAGGCGCAACGCGCTGAAGTCGAGAGCGGCGAAAGCGGGTGTATTCAGGAGGGCGGCAAACAGCGTGTTGACGCCGGTTATGAACACGAAGCGGTGCCGGGACAGCTCCTTGACGAATGCCGGCAAATCGCGCGGATTCGTAATCAACACGCTTTCACCGCCCTGCAACATGATGCCGAGACAATTCGTCTGCAACGAGAAGATGTGATAAAGCGGCAGCGCGGTAATGAGGACCAGGCGCTCTTCGCCGTCGAATACGCCGGCCTGCCAGGCGAGGGACTGATGTACGTTGTACACCATGTTGCGGTGACTCAGCATCGCCCCTTTCGACAGCCCGGTGGTGCCACCGGTGTATTGCAGGAACGCGATATCGGCAAGGCCCAGCTCGACGGTGTCGACCGAGCGGCCTTCGCCTGCCTTGAGTGCAGCACGCATCGTGATGCTGCCAGGCAGCGAGTAAGCAGGTACGGCTTTCTTTATGTACTGCAGCACGAAGTTCACGATTGCGCCGTGCGGAAATCTGAGCAGATCGCCGATCCTGGTCGTCACGACATGCTCGATCCGTGTGTCGCCGACGACCTCCTGTAGCACATGGGCGAAGTTTTCGAGGATGACAATGCATTTGGCGCCGGAATCCGCCAACTGATGCCTCAGTTCGCGGGCCGTATACAGGGGATTGGCATTGACGACCACCAGCCCGGCCCGGAACGCGCCGACCAGTGCCACGGGATACTGCAGCACATTCGGTAACATAAAAGCGACCCGCTCGCCTTTCAGCAGCCCCAGATCCTGTTGCAGGTAGCAGGCAAACTGCATGGAAAGCCGGTCCAGGTCCGCATAACGGAGCGTCGTCCCCATGTTGCTGTACGCGGGTCTGTCCGCGTATTCGCTGAGGCAGAATTCGATCATCTCCCGGACCGATTTGAACTCGGGCTGCGGAAGTTCTGCAGGTACGCCCGGCGGGTACGACTTTAGCCAGATTTTTTCCACGAAAGAGGGCTTCCTTTGTTCTGGTTATTGAATGCCGGCAGCGGCTTTTCCCCCAAGAGCCTGGCGAATGATCGGCCAGGCGGTGTCCAGCAGAAGCGGCTGTGCCGCCGCGTTCGGATGGATGCCGTCATCCTGCATCAGCGACGCATCCAGCACCACATCCTCCATGAAAAACTCCACCCATGGCAGATGCAATTCCGTCGCCAGCTCCCGGTAAACGTTCTCGAACGCCTGAGTATAACGCGCGCCATAATTGGTCGGTATGCGGATGCCGAGCAGCACTACGGCTGATCCGCTGCTGCGGCTGGTCTCGATAATGGTCCCGAGATTGGCCTTCATCCGCGCTGGCGGAAAGCCGCGCAGGCCGTCGTTACCGCCCAGCTCCAGGATCAACAGAGCCGGTCGAAAATGCTCGAGCGCGGCGCCGATGCGGGTGGCGCCGCCTTCCGTGGTTTCGCCGCTAATACTGGCGTTAACGACGGTATGTTCGTACCCTTCAGATTCCAGCCGGGCCTGCAACAAAGCAGTCCAGGACTGGTCTACGTCAATCCCGTAGCCGGCGCTCAAGCTGTCACCGAATATCAACACCGTCGGTTCACTGGCGCCTGCTGCGGCAGCCAGAAACAGACTTAAGGTAAGAATTTTCCGCATGTCCAATGATTCTGTAATTCGTGACGCGGTGCTGGCCGCGGAGCATGTCAGTAAACAGGTTATCAGTCCTGAAGGCACTCTGACCATCCTTTCCGAGGTCACTTTCAGCGTCGCAAAAGGCGAGACGGTGGCCGTGGTGGGCGCCTCGGGGGCCGGCAAGTCGACCTTGCTGGCGCTGTTGGCCGGCCTCGATCTGCCCAGCAGTGGCAGTATCTGGCTGGACGGCAACAACCTGACCGAGCTGGATGAGGACGGCCGTGCCGAGGTCAGGGCGGCCAGCGTCGGGTTCGTCTTCCAGTCCTTTCACCTGGTGCCGTCACTGAATGCGCTGGAAAATGTCATGTTGCCGCTGGAACTGGCCGGCACGGAGTCACCACGGCAAAGAGCACTGGAAATCATCCGCCAGGTCGGGCTCGAAGATCGCTGGAGCCACTATCCGTCGCAGTTGTCCGGCGGCGAAAAACAGCGGGTCGCGATCGCCCGCGCGTTCGCGGCCGAACCCGCGGTGCTGTTTGCCGACGAGCCGACCGGCAATCTCGACAGCCGCACCGGTGATAACATCATGCAACTGATGTTCGAGCTCAACCGCAACTCCTCCACGACGCTGATTCTCGTCACTCATGACAGGGAACTGGCGGCGCGTTGCGACAGAGAAATCAGTCTCGATGCCGGCAAGATGGTCGGGGACAGCAAGGAAGCAGCGTGAACGCGATCAGTTACGCCTTGCGCAGTTTCGGTCGTGAGTTGCGCTCCGGGGAGGTGATCGTGCTGCTGGCGGCCGTAGCGCTCGCGGTGGCAGCGTTGACGGCGGTCGGATTCCTGACCGATCGCATCGGTCGTGCCGTCGCGCGCCAGGCGAATGAAGTGCTGGCTGCGGATTTGCGGCTGCGATCGCCGGAGCCACTGCCGGCGGAATGGCGGCTGACGGCACTTGATCACGGACTGCAAACGGCCGCGACACAGACGTTCCCCAGCGTTGTTTTTGCGGGGGAAGAAAGCGCCCTCACCACGATCAAAGCCGTCAGCGACAACTATCCTCTGCGCGGCGCCGTGCGTATTGCAGATCAGCTCTTCGGCGAACAGCGCGAGGTCGGACACATCCCGCCACCCGGCCAGGTCTGGGCCGATGGCGCCCTGATGGCGCGCCTGGGGGTTGATGTCGGCGACTACGTGTCGGTCGGCGAAACCGAACTCATGGTTCAGGCAGTCCTCACCTACCGTCCGGATCAGTCCATAGGCTTTGCCTCGCTGGCACCGTCGTTACTCGTCAACCTGACGGACATTCCCGCCAGCGGGCTGATCGGCGAAGGCAGCAGGGTCGGATACGCGTTGCTGGTTGCCGGTGACGAGTCCGCGGTCGACGAGTTCTACGAAGCGGTCGAAGACACCCTGCCCGATTCGGTGCGGGTGCGTAACCAGGAGGACAGCAGCGAGCGCGCGACCAACGCCGCCGGCCGCGCGCAGCGGTTCTTGTCGTTGACAGCGGTCATCAGTGTATTGCTGAGCGCGGTCGCGATCGCGATGTCGGCACGGCGATTCGCGCATCGCCGCATGGATACCGTCGCCTTGATGAAGAGCCTTGGCGCCAGGCAGCAATTCGTCATCGTCGCGGCCTCGGTACAGCTGCTGATTCTCGGCATCGCCGGCGTTGCCGTCGGTTGCGCGGTCGGCTTCACGGTCGAGCACCTGCTGACACGCATGCTCGCCGACCTGTTCGCCAGCGACCTGCCCGGCGCCGGGTTGGCGCCACTGGGTCTCGGCGCCGGCAGTGCACTCATCCTGCTGATCGGTTTCGCACTGCCATCGCTTATTCAACTGCGCAATACGCCGCCGTTGCGGGTGCTGCGCCACGACGCGATGCCACCGCCGCCGTCACGCGTGTTCGTCGCCGGCACCGCGCTGCTTGCGGTTGCGGTGTTGCTGTACCAGGTGATTGGCGATGCGCTGATGCTGCTGATCGTGCTTGGCGGCATGCTGCTGGTGGCGGCAGTGCTGTATCTCCTCGGGCGTATGCTGGTGGCGCTGCTTGGCCGTTCCCGCGGTGCGGTCGGTATCGCGTGGCGTTACGGGCTTGCCAACGTGGCCCGTCGCGGCCGCGATAGCGCGGTACAGGTGGTCGCGTTCGGCCTCGGCCTGACGGTGTTGTTGCTGCTGACCTTCGTCAGAACCGACCTCCTGGAAGGGTGGCGGCGCAGCCTCGACGAAGACGCGCCGAATCATTTTCTGATCAATGTCCAGCGCGACGAAAGAACGTCAATCGCAGAGATTTTCGAGAGTCACGACATTACGCCGCCGCAGTTCGTGCCGCTGGTGCGGGCACGCATGCAGACGATCAACGACGAGGACGTCAAAACGCGGGAATATCCGGTGGACGACGGCCGCTGGATGGCGAACCGGGAAGCCAACCTTACCTGGGCCGAAGAATTGAGCGGTACCAATGAAATCGTCGCCGGCGAGTGGTGGGCGCCGGACTACCAGGGCAAGCCACTGGTATCGGTCGAGCGGGAAGCCGCGTTCGAGATGGGGGTCGAGCTGGGTGATCGTCTGCAGTTCATGGTTGCAGGACAGGAAATCGAACTGACGATAGCGAGTGTCCGCGAAGTGAACTGGGATTCCTTTCAACCGAATTTCTTCATGGTCCTGTCGCCGGGCGCGCTGGACGACTACCCGGCGAGCTTCGTCGCCAGCCTGAAGATCGCGGACGAACAAAGCGACGTGCTGCTGGAACTGGTGCGTGCGCACCCGACGGTGTCCGTCATCGACATCGACGCTATTCTGCAGCAGATCAAAAGTATCATCGACAAGGCCAGCCTGGCGGTGCAGGCTGTATTCGTGTTTACGCTCGCCGCCGGCATCGCGGTGCTGTTTGCGGCTGTGCAGTCAACCATCGATGAGCGCCGTTTCGAGAGCGCCATGCTGCGCGCGCTCGGCGTCCGCAGGCGCACCGTGTTGTCCGGTGTACTGACGGAGTTCGCCGCGCTCGGCTTCGCAGCCGGGCTGCTGGCTTCGATAGGTGCGTCGATACTGGCGGCGGTCATCGCCGTACAGTTGTTCGAGCAGGAGTACAGCTTCAATCCGGTTTTATGGCTGAGCGGACTGGCCGGCGGTGTGGCGCTGGTCTGCTGCAGCGGTTTCCTGGCTGCCCGCAGCGCGATCAATGCGCCGCCGGTCGATGTTCTGCGGTCGGCCTGATCGCACATGAACGAAGCGGCCGAGAAACTTTCCTGCGGCGCCGTGCTGGTGCGCCAGGTCGATGAGGGCTGGCTGACTTTGATGCTGCGCGCGTATCAAAACTGGGATTTTCCGAAAGGACTGCGCGAGCCGGGGGAGACGCCGCTGCAGGCAGCGTTGCGCGAGGTCGGCGAGGAAACCGGCATCCGCGACCTGCGGTTCGACTGGGGCGAGCGCTTCCAGGAAACGGGTCCCTACAGCCGCGGTAAGGTCGCGCGTTATTACCTGGCAAAGACTGAGCGGGCGACCGTGACGATGGGCATCTCGCCGGAACTGGGAAAACCTGAACATCAGGAATACCGCTGGGTGAATTTCGACGATGCCTATGACCTTACCGCACCGCGGGTCAAAGAGGTGGTGCGCTGGGCGCGGCAAATCGTGGGCGCGTGACCAGGCCCCGGCATCAGACGATACGGCAGCGCGTCTCTCCGTGAAGAAAAGCGCGCACGTTGGCGGCCAGCTCGTCGATTGCATTCTGCCGTGCCTCCCTGGTTCCCCATGCAATATGCGGCGTGACAATGAGATTATCGCGTCGATAGTCCAGTAAAGGATCACCGTCGACCGGCGGCTCTTGTGTCAATACGTCGATTGCCGCACCGGCTATTGCTCCTGTCTCCAGGGCATGCACCAGGGCCGCAGAATCGATGAGTGCGCCGCGCGCCGTGTTAACGAGCAGTGCATCCGATTTCATTTTGCTGAATTCCGCGGCACCGAACAGGCCCCGGGTTTCGTCAGTCAGCGGACAGTGGAGCGAGATTACATCGGCCTGCTCGAGTACGTCGTCAAAGTCGGTCCGGTCGTCATCCGGCAGCGCATTGGCGCCACGCCGCCTGGCAATCAGTACGGGCATGCCAAACTGCCGCGCCATCGAGGCGACACCGTGGCCGAGGACCCCGTGACCGACCACGCCCAGGGTCATGGCAGACAGTTCGCGAAGCGGATGATTGAGCATGCAAAAATCCTGTGCTTCCTGCCAGGCGCCGCTGCGTACCGTGTCACGATATGGAATGACGCTATGGCAGAGACAGAGCAACATCGCAAAGACGTGCTCGACGATAGATCGCGTGCAATAAGCACGTATATTACAAACGGCTATATCGCGGGCCGCAGCAGTGTCCAGGTCGACGTTATCGACGCCTGTTGCGGTCAGCGCAATCAGTCTAAGTGCCGGTGCCTGTTCGAGAATTTCACGGTCCAGCCGCACCTTGTTGGCAAGAACAATTTCGGCGTCGCGCGTTCGCTCGGCACGTAGCTCATCCGGCGTGTCATCGTAAAACCGTACCTCGGGCACCACATCGAGCAGCGGTGCAGGATCGAGCGTATCCTTGCCCATGGTCGCGAAATCGAGAAATACAGCATTCATGAAAAACTCGGTTATTATTCTGCACGGGAGGACTGACCATGACCGATGAATTCTGGAAACACAAATCGCTCGCCGAGATGTCGGGGGACGAGTGGGAGTCGCTATGTGACGGCTGTGCGCTTTGCTGTTTGCTGAAGCTCGAGGATGAGGACAGCGGAGATCTCTATTTCACCGACATCTCCTGTCGGCTGCTGGATATCGAGAG
>Ga0255052_10001791_pt1 | contig 15909 bp, 11 predicted proteins | sample JV7_2_21_MG_FD_188632 | JGI IMG/M metagenome (GOLD analysis project Ga0255052, IMG submission 188632) | Seawater microbial communities from Jervis Inlet, British Columbia, Canada - JV7_2_21 | ecosystem: Environmental > Aquatic > Marine > Inlet | place: Canada: British Columbia | collected...
GTCGATGATATTTGAGGCTGCGACTAAAGATACGCACGCCATTGTCGAACATGGCGACAGCGACGCTGTCTCCACCAAGTCCGGTCATACGCTTACCGAGGTAGCTGAACGAAATCTCCTGCTGCCGGTCGATACGCTGTGTAGGGAACTCCGGCAGCCTACTCATTGCTCATTTCCCGAGGTTTTTCCTCGCGGTTGTTCGCCGGGTTGCGCCACGTCGTAAACCACGATCCACACCCATTTGCGTGAAACCACCACTCAAGCTGTGCTTCGGTCCTGGTGGTTCTGAATTGCGCGTAACGGAGATACTCCTCAATAGCCAGATTGTCGTGCGACGGCGGCGGTCCGCGTTCACGGCCACCGAAATGAAACTCGTAGACGTCGCGTTCGCCACAAACAGGACAGGTGATTGTAAAACTCACGGTTGCCTCTCCTGGGGCAGGCCCTAGTTCCAATGTCCGTAATTTGTCGCACCGGCTGTTTCCCCCATATAGCGATTTTCGAGAAAACGATTTAGTGCGAACGGCTTGAGAATATCCGGAGCTTCATCATCAGCAATAAACCTGGCCATGTACTTGCCGGTAATTGGACCCGATTTGAAGCCGAAATAACCCCAACCGACATCGATGAACAGGCCGTCATACATCACATTGCCGTCCATGATCGGGGCCATATCCGGTGTCATGTCAGCAAGGCCAGCCCAGATACGCATGAACTTGACGCCTTTCAGACATGGCAGGAAATCAGTTAGCGACTCAGCCTGGTGCTTCATGTACCACGCTGTTGGCGTCGTACTGTAGTTGACCTGGGGATCCATGTGAGCACCGGTCGCGACCTCACCCTTTAGAGTCTGGTTTGCATAACAGTGATAAGCACCGGAGCTGACTACGTGATGCAAAAATGGTTTCAACGGCTGAGTTACCATCGCCTGAATGGTCAATGGATGCACCGGCAATTCCATACCAACCATCTCGCAGACACTGGCGCCATAGCCGCCGGCCATGACCGCCAGTCTGTTGCAGGAAACTGAGCCCTGGTTAGTTTGTACGCCGGTGATCTTTTGCCCGTCGGTATCGATACCGAGGACCTCTACGCCTTGATGAATGTGAGCACCACGCTTGAAGGCCCCCTTGGCAAGGCCCCAAACCACCGCGTCATGGCGTAGAATTCCGCCCGGCTCGTGGTACATGCCGCCGTAAATCGGGTGGTACGGCCGATCCGAAATATCCAACGCCGGCACCATCTCCTTGCACTGCTGCGGATCGAGGAGTTCAGATTTCACGTTGCAGAAATTAGCGGTCGATACGGCGAGCCGGAATCCGCTTACAGCTGCCTCGCTGTGCGCCAGATTCAGATTCCCACAATTGAAAAACATCATGTTGAAATCGAGTTCGTCGATCAGCTTCGGCCAAAGCCTCAGCCCTTCGTCATACAATCGGACGTTTTCCTGAGTGCGCTGATTGGCGCGGACGATAGCTGTGTTTCGTCCGGATCCGCCATACCCGATATAGCGGCGCTCAAGGACAGCGACGTCCTTGATGCCGTGCTCCTTCGCTAGGTAATAGGCTGTCGCCAGTCCGTGAATCCCGCCGCCGATCAAGACGACGTCATAGTGAGACTTCAGCGGCGATGTACCCCAAAGTCTTTCAAGTTTGCTGGACATGACTGGTTTGTCCTGAATTCAACCCAATACGGAGAAACTACTGTCTTCGTTGATCTCCCGATTACGAGAGTAGAAACCAGCGTTCAATATCATTCCGGTCTTCGGGCATTCAACCATTACCGGGTCGGCATCATGATCGTGTCCGTGTTCACAGGCATCGATCAATTCGGCCATCAACAGGCCTGCAATTGAACCGTTCTTGTACTGATTACCACTTGTACCAACCGCCATGTAGAAACCGCCAAGATCCGATTTGTCATAGATTGGAATCCAATCGTCAGACACGTCATAAAGATCCACGATTCCCTTGGACTGACCGGGAATGGGCAGGTCTGGAATCCGCTGCGCGAGTCGAAACACCTGTGCCTGCCATTGCTCATGAGTCACCTCACGATTGTAGTCATCCGGATCATCGACCCATTCCTGAGGGTCACATTCCGGGTCCTGGCTACCGACGAGTAAGAGATTGCCTGTTTCCGGCCTGGTATAGCCTGCGATATCGTCATCCGACGTCACATGCCCATCTTTTTTAGTGTCATAGCTGTCGGGTGGGGGCACAAAATGCACTTCGTGACGTAAGGCGCGCGTCTTGATCTTCATCGACTCTTCAATGCCGGCCATGCGATTGATCACAAATGAATGGGGTCCGGCTGCATTTACTATGATTGGAACATCAATCTCTTCACCACCGAGCAATGTAATGCCCTCGACATGGCCGTCTGTCTGCCGAATTTCAGCGACCTCTGCCTTGAAGCGGAACGTCGCGCCTTTAGCTTCTGCAGCACGCTGAACGTTGTGAACCGACAGCTGCGGATCGTTGATATAGCCGCCGCCCGGAAAGAAGATTGCCCCGGTCAGAGTCTCCCCGCTTGACTCACCGAAATGTACATCGCTCGGACGGCGCGGTGGGTAATAGGATTTGACGTCAAGATACGGCGCACGCTCCTGCAAAGTCTGCAAATCCCACTCTTCGAACGGAATGTCCAACGTGCGGTGATGCTCGAGAATCCCGGAAATGTCGCGATTTTCGCCTACCAGGATGAGGAAACCCGTTTCATGAAATATCGCGTAGCCTCGTTCGTCTTCGACACCCAGGTATTCTGCCCAGCTTTTCCAGTGCAGGTAGCTCTCGTAAGCCATCGCGGTGCCTTCCAGCGTGGAATAGTGGGTGCGGATGATGGCGCAAGTATTTATGGTCGAGCCAGCACCTGCCGCACTCAACTTGTCAATGTTGAGCGTCTTGTATCCTTTTTTCGAAAGTTCGAAAGCGATACTCGCACCGATAATGCCGGCGCCAATGATCAGTGCGTCGTATTTCTTTGTCATCGTGTTTCCTGGAATGGCTGCTCGAATGTCGTTTGATGTTCGCAATGATGGACTGGGCTTGTCCAATTACCGGTTGACATTCGTCCTGGCGACTAGCTCGAATTCGACAACATTGGCGCCTACAGCATAAGCGGGCGGACCGATTACAACGGTCATTACAGTGACCGAATTGTCACGATCACGTCGCCGACTGAAAGACCCCCTGCATTGGAGAATTGATTGGGGATCGCGAGCAGGTCTTGGAAGAGTAGATAGGACAAGTACTTACAGTTAAGAAGGCCAGCGAATGGCAAGATCAAGTCTAAATCTGGCAGCCCGGCTTTCAAGGGTTTTTATCGGGAGTTGACTGCAAATGCCGCCTGATGCCAATAATGGCCAACCAACGGGATCTAATCCGGCCGCTGCTGATCCTACCGGCGCGGCCCTGGTTATCGGTGGCGGTATTGCGGGGATGCAGGCCTCGCTGGACCTGGCCAATACCGGTTTCAAGGTCTATATGGTCGAAAAGAACTCGGCCATTGGCGGCAATATGGCCCGCCTGGACAAGACCTTCCCGTCCAATGACTGTGCCATGTGTACGATCTCGCCCCGCCTGGTCGACTGCGGTCAGCACCTGGATGTGGAAGTCCTGACCAATTCCGAGGTCCTGGCGGTGGCGGGCGAAGCCGGCAATTTCACTGCGACTTTGCAAACCAAACCCCGGTTTGTCGACACAGACAAGTGCACGGCTTGCGGCAAGTGCGCGGAGGTTTGCCCTGTACCGACGGACAATGACTTCGACGACTCACTGGTCCGCCGCCGGGCCGCTTACCAGCTTTATCCACAGGGCACGCCCAGGGCCTTTGCCATCGACAAGCGCGGCGTGGCGCCGTGCCGCGATGCCTGCCCTGCGGGTCAGCGTGCCCAGGGCTACATCGCACTAATCGCCGAGGGGCGCATCGAAGACGCTTACCGCTCCATCAGGCGTGACAACCCGTTCCCGGCGATATGTGGGCGCATCTGCAATGCGCGCTGCGAAAACGCATGCAGCCGCGGCATGGTTGACGAACCCGTCAACATCCGCAGCCTGAAGCGTTTCGTTACCGATAGCGTGATGGCCGGACCACGGGTCGCGCCGCAAAAGGCCGAACGCGTGCACGAGGAAAGGGTCGCGATCATGGGCGCCGGGCCTTGTGGGCTGACCGCCGCCCAGGACCTGTGCCAGGCAGGCTACGGAGTAACAGTTTTCGAAGCGCTGCCGGTGGCAGGTGGCATGCTGCGGGTCGGTGTTCCCGAGTATCGCCTGCCAACGGACATCATTGAGCGCGAGGTCGCGGACATTATCGACCTGGGCGTGGATCTCCGTTTGTCTACTCCGGTGGAAAACCTCGATGACCTTTTTGCTGATGGTTTCAGCGCCGTGCTGGTTTCGGTAGGTGCACACGTTGGCAACAGGCTGCCCATCCCGGGCAATGATCTGAACGGCATACTGATGAACACGGAGTTCCTGCGCGATGTCCGGTTGCATCAGCTGGACACAAGCCGCCGTGACCCACGCCCGGACGTAGAGGGCAAACGGGTCCTCGTGATTGGCGGCGGCGACGTCGCCATGGACGTGGCCCGGACCGCGCGCCGCCTGGGCGCCGCCGATGTGCAGGTGGCCATGCGTGAAGACGAGGACAACATTCCCGCCGGCGGCGAAGAAGTCATCGCGGCTCGCGAAGAAGACATCGCGATACACACATCCCTGAATTTCCTCGCCATCACCGATGATGGCGCGGGCAACGTGGCCGGCGTTGCATGCCAGCGCGTCAACAGTTTCGATATTCAAGATGACGGGCGCTGGATTCCGGATGTTATCGAGGGCTCCGACTTCATCATTGACGCCGACGTGGCGGTTTTCTCCATCGGCCAGAAGTCCGGCCTGTCCTTCATCCCGGAAACCAGTGGTATATCGGTCAACCCGAATCAGACCCTCAACGCCGATTCGAACTCCTTTGCCACAGATCGCGCTGGTGTGTTTGCTGCCGGTGACACTGTGAGCGGCACAGCCTTTGTGATCGAAGCTGTTGCCAGCGGGCACAAGGCTGCCGCGGCCATTGGCCGGTTCCTGCGCGGCGACGACATGGACGTAAGCGAACCGGAACAGCCGGTCGCGAGTTTTACCAGGGCACAAATCGATGAGCGGGTCCGTAAAGGGGAATTGGTTCCGGCACCGCGTGTTCCTCACACCAGGGAAAGCGCGGGGCGAAGAACGGACAGCTTTGCGGAGGTAGACCACGGTTATACAGAGGAGCAGGCTCGTGCCGAAGCGGCCCGCTGCCTGTCCTGCGGTATCTGCTCGGAATGCCTGAGCTGCGTGGATGCCTGCGATGTCCAGGCCATCGACATGCAACAGGTAGCGGTTACCCGTGACGTCTCCGTCGGTGCCGTGGTGATGGCGCCCGGTTACGTGCCCTACAACGCCAGGCAGTCGGAAGAACTCGGGCTCGGCCGTTATCCAAATGTATTGTCTGGCATGCAGTACGAACGCCAGCTATCAGCATCCGGTCCGACGCGCGGCAAGATCATGCGCCCGTCAGATAACAAACCGGCCCGGCGCATCGCCTGGCTGCAGTGTGTCGGCTCACGGGATGCCGAACATGATTACTGCTCGTCCGTTTGCTGCATGTACGCCACCAAGCAGGCCACGATCACCAAGGAGCATTGGCCGGACGTCGATACCGAAATCTTCATGATGGACATGCGCTCTTTTGGCAAGGGCTATGACGCCTATTACAAAAACGCGCGCCAAAAATTGGGGATTCGTTACACGCGGTGCCGCGTGTCCCGGCTCGTTGAAGACCCGAAAACCGGCAACCTGGTAGTCCGTTTCATGGATCGTAAAAGCAATGGCGACGGCAAGAACACCGCGGCCATTCGCGAAGAAGTCTTCGACATGGTCGTGTTGTCGTCCGGCATGGAGATGGCTGCGAGCACCCGAGCACTGGCGGATCGCCTGGGCGTTGAAGTGGACGGGTACGGCTTCTGCAATACCGTTCAGCACAACCCTCTCCAGACCAGCCGCGACGGGATTTACGCGGTTGGCCCGTTCCGGGAGCCAAAAGACATTCCGGAATCCCTGCTCGAGGCCAGTGGCGCGGCGGCCCAGGCAGGCGCATTGCTACGCAGCGCACGCGGCAGCCTGACTCGCGAAGCGGAATTTCCGCCCGAACGGGATATCGCCACGGAAAACCCGAAGATCGCCGTCTTTGTTTGCCATTGCGGCTCGAATATCGGCGGCTACCTGGATGTGCCACAAGTCGCGGAATACGCGAAGGACTTGCCCGACGTCATTCATGCCGAAGACACGCTCTATGCCTGCTCCCAGGACAGCGTGGCGCAGATAACCGAGAAGGTTAAAAAACTGGGCGCCAATCGCGTGGTCATTGCCAGCTGTACACCACTGACCCATGAGCCTGTATTCCGCAACAGCCTGCGCTCGGCCGGCCTGAATCCCTACCTGCTCGATATGGCCAACATTCGCAACCAATGCTCCTGGGTGCATTCCCATGACTGGGATGCCGCGACCAGCAAGGCCAAGGACCTGGTCCGCATGTCGGCAGCGCGAGCTTCCATGTTGCATTCCCTGGCTAACAGCGAAATTTCAGTGCAACGCGGTGCGCTGGTTGTTGGTGGTGGCGCCGCCGGCATGGAAGCGGCCCTGTCACTGGCCGACCAGGGATTTCCGGTGGATCTCGTGGAACGCGACAACGAGTTGGGCGGCGCCTTGCGCCAATTGCATTTTGGCCTCGATGATTTCGGCGTTCAGGCCGCCATACCGCCAAACGGGCAGGATCACTTCGTCCAACCGCAGGTATACCTGGAACAACTCGTCGAGCGGGTTGAAAATGATTCCGCCGTTTCCGTTCACCTCAATGCCGAGCTAGCCGGCACCCAGGGTTTCATGGGCAATTTCACATCGACTATCGCCTACAGTGATCGCCATGAAGTCGTCGAAGTCTGCCATGGCGCAACTGTGGTCTGCGTCGGCGGTGTTGAATACCGCGGTGACGAATACGCCTATGGCACTGACCCGAGGATTACCACTCAGCAGCAATTCGAGGGCGTTCTGTCCGCCGGTGAAAGCGGATTACCCAACGACGTTGTGATGATCCAGTGTGTCGGACCGGCCGACCGTTACTGCGGCCGCATCTGCTGCACCTCGGCCCTGAAAAACGCGCTGACCCTGAAACGGCTGAACCCCGCAGCAAGCATCACGATTATTTACAAAGATATTCGTACCTATGGTTTCAAGGAGCGCATGTACACGCAGGCCCGTGAAGCCGGTGTTTTGTTCACGCGCTACGAAGACGATTGGGCGCCGGAAGTCACCGTTGATGACGACGGCATTCTGAATGTCGGCGTGTGGGAGGAAATCCTCGGCCGGCAGATGAATCTGAATCCCGACATGGTGGTTCTGAGCACGCCCATCGTCCCCGCACCCGGGGCAGAAGACCTGGCCAGGCGGCTGAAGGTCGCCCAGGACGCCGAAGGCTTCTTCCTGGAGGCGCACATCAAACTGCGCCCGGTCGATTTCCTTGCCGACGGTATCTTCATGGCGGGTCTGGCCCACTATCCCAAGCTATTGCAGGAATCCATCGTCCAGGCCAGGGCAGCCGCCGTGCGGGCCGCGAAAATACTGTCGCGTGAAACCCTGATCGCCGGTGGCCTGGTAGCTGAGGTCGAACAGCAAAAGTGTGTCGCCTGCCTCACCTGCGTCAGAGTCTGCGCATTCGGCGCCCCACACATCGCCGATCAGAAAGAAGGCGCCGGCGGAATTCTCGGCGCGGCCGAGATTGAATCATCCCTGTGCCAGGGCTGTGGTTTGTGCATGGCCGAGTGCCCGGCGGGCGCGATTCAATTACATCACTACACGGACAAGCAGATGGGCGCCAAGCTCGATGCGCTGCTTGAAGAGGCGCAAGTTTAAGTGAACAAGGAAATATCCAAATTGCGAATCGTGGCGTTGTGTTGCCGCCACTGTGCCTATTCAGCCGCTGACCTTGCGGGTGGCGGTCGCATGAGCTATCCGCCGGCTGTCAAGATTGTCGAGATGCCCTGCACCGGACGCGCCAGTGTGCTGGAAATCCTGCACGCACTGGAAAAGGGCGCTGACGGTGTGGCCGTGGCCGGCTGCTTGCCCGGTACCTGCCATTACATCCAGGGCAACCTCCATGCGAGCCAGCGCGTTGACCATGCTGCCAAACTTCTCGAGGAAATCGGCCTGGAGCCCGGGCGTGTGCGCATGATTAATATCTCCGCAGCTATGGGTGAGCAGTTCGTCATTGAAATCACAAATTTTGTGGAAGCCATTGAAGCGCTCGGCCCGTCTCCGTTGTCCGGAAAGGCCGGTAGCCTCCGGACGGCGAAGAACTCTGATTCAAAGGAAGCAAGCCATGATTGTTGCTGAACAAAAAACCCTTGATGAAATCAAGGCCATGCTCAAGGGTTGCAAAAATGTCCTGGCCGTCGGCTGCGGTACCTGCGTCACGGTGTGTTTCTCCGGCGGCCGCCAGGAAGTCGGTACGCTGGCAGCTTCGTTACGCATGTCTACCGAACTCGACGGCGACGCGATCGCGGTGGATGAATCCATCGTGCAACGCCAGTGCGAAAAAGAATTTATCGCGCCGCTGCAGGAAGAACTCGAAGGTTACGACGCCATCTTGTCCCTGGGTTGCGGTGTGGGCGTGCAAAGCCTGGCCCAGCAGTTTCCGGGCTTACAAGTCATTCCGGCGCTCAACACAAAATTCATGGGATACCCGTCCGAGCATGGCGTGTGGGAAGAGCGCTGCCAGGGCTGTGGTAACTGTGTATTACACATCACCGGCGGCATCTGCCCGGTCAGCCGCTGTGCAAAGCAATTGTTCAATGGTCCCTGTGGTGGTTCCCAAAACGGAATGTGTGAAGTTGCCCCGGACACGGAATGCGCCTGGCATGCAATCTGCGAAAAACAGCTGGAACTGGGCCTGTTCGAGGAAATGATGGAAATCCAACCGGCTAAAGACTGGTCGACCTCCCGGGATGGCGGACATCGCCGCATCGTCCGCGAGGACATCCGCCTCCCTGATGCAGACAAAGGCGCCGGAAAGGGGACGAAGTCATGACTATGCATTATCCCGCTTTCAGCATGCCTGAAATCACGGAAGCCCTGTCGCTTGCGGGGCATTGCGACAGCAACCTGGCCCGGGTACTGGCCGCAGGTGACTTCGCGGTCACCGGCGAAGTCGGTCCACCGAAGGGGCATGATGCCGAGGTCGTGCGTAGCAAGGCGCGCCTGCTCCAGGGATGCGTTGACGCCGCCAACATCACGGATAACCAGACCGCAGTGGTACGCATGAGTTCGATCGCTGCGGGTGTGATCCTGCTGGAGGAGGGCATCGAGCCGGTCATCCAGATGACCTGTCGTGACCGCAACCGGCTGGCCATGCAGTCCGACCTGCTGGGGGCCTACGCGCTCGGTATCAAGAACCTGCTCTGTCTGTCTGGAGACCATCAATCAGGCGGCAACCATCCCGGCGCCAAGAACGTGCATGACATCGACTCCCTGCAGTTTATTCAGATGATGAGGGAGATGCGCGACCGGGACATCTTCCAGTGCGGCGAAACCATCAATGGTGGCGGCCCGAACTTCCTGATCGGCGGTGCTGCCAACCCGTTTGCCGATCCGGCCGCATGGCGTCCGTACCGCCTGGCGAAAAAGGCCATGGCCGGTGCCGACTTCGTGCAGACCCAGATGATCCACGACATGCCCCGGTTTCGCGACTACATGAAACGAGTCGTGGACATGGGTGTCGCCGAGCGCCTCAAGATCATTGCCGGGGTCGGCCCGATGAAAAGCACGGGTATGGTTCGCCATATTCGCGACAACGTGCCCGGCATGAGCGTGCCGGACGAACTGATCGAACGCATGAAAGGCGCGGTTGCAGGCATCGACAAGGAGAAGAAGGCCGAGCGCAGCGAAGCCTGGCAGAAAGAAGGCATCAGGATCTGCATCGAGCAGGTCCAGGAAATTCGCGAGATCGAGGGTGTGAGCGGCGTCCATATCATGGGCATTCACTGGGAGGAGTCCATTCGTCCCATCACCGAGGGTGCGGGCCTGTTGCCCCGCCCGGTCATTGAGGACTGATCTCCAGCAGGGAAATTTGACATGGCGATGGCACAGACACAGACCGCGAAAATTCCCTGCCCCGAAGTGGGCCGGCCCGGACCTGCTCCTTTGCCGGAGTTGGTTCTCGAGACCACCGGATCAAATCCTAATAAGTGCTACCAGTGCATCAAGTGCACGAGCGGCTGCCCGTTGGCGGACGAGTTCGACCTGGCACCTCACCAGGTGATGCGCAGCGTGCAGTTTAATGACACGGCTGTCCTGAATTGCCGTGCGATCTGGCTTTGTGCTTCCTGCCACACTTGCACCACGCGTTGCCCACAACAGATCGACGTCAGCGGCGTGATGGACACCCTGAGAATCGAGTCACGCAGGCGCGGCATCGAGCCCGCAGTACCCGAAATCGCCAGGTTCAATGAGTTGTTCATGCGCTGCATCAGGATATTTGGCCGCGTCTGGGAACTTGGCCTGGCCACTGCCTTCAACATGGCCCTGCGCCAGCCCTTCCGGGACTCGAAGCTGGGCAGGAGGATGTTCGCCAAAGGCAAGATGAAGTTTTTGCCGCACTTCGCCAGGGGCCGGGCCAGGCCCGGGCAACCGGCGGAAGATCCGAATGCCGTCGCGTATTTTCCCGGCTGCTCGTTAAATGCCACGTCGATCGAGTACGGCAAGTCGGTCAAGAGTATCGCGCGCGCGCTGGACATCGAGCTGGTCGAACCACCGGACTGGGTCTGCTGCGGCTCCAGCCCCGCCCATGCCACCGATGCGAAGCTGGCCAGGCTGATGCCCATGAAGACCATTGCCGCAGTCGAACAAATGGGTCTTGGGACCCTGACCTCCCCGTGTAGCGCCTGCTACTCACGCTTCAAACAAGCCGAGCTTGCAACGCGTGAAAACGACGCGGTGCGCGGGGAAATTAACGAAGCCCTGGACCATGACTACAAGGGCTCGGTGGAAGTCCACCACCTGCTCGACGTGATCGTCGAGCGCGCAGGCCTGGACGCGGTCAACAAACGGGTCACGCAGCCACTCCGGGGACTTAAGGTTGCCTGTTATCACGGTTGCCTGATCACCCGGCCGGCTGGGGTCACCGCGGCTGAAAATCCGGAATACCCGGTCAAGATGGACCGCCTGATCAAGGCGCTTGGTGGACAAACCGTGGAGTGGTCACGCAAGACCGATTGCTGTGGCGGCTCGCTCGGCATCAGCAAGACCGACGTAGCCATCAGGCTGATCAGGAACGTCATTGAAGACGCCCGCGCCTGCGGGGCTGAAGCCATCGTAACCATGTGCCCGATTTGCCACCTGAACCTGGATTCCCGTCAGGGACAGACAGGCGATGGCCCTGAACTGCCCATCTTCCAGGCAACCCAGCTGATGGCATTGGCGTTTGGGCAGGGCGAAAAAGGGGCCGCGCTTGGCAACAACCTGATCGATCCAAAGCCGTACTTGAGGGAAAAAGGAGTGCTCGCCTGAACGGCGACAGATTGACCGGCTGGCCGCATCAAATCTCTTGATACGGTTGCATCTTCGTCCCATCGAAAAAGCGGCTTAGTCGAAACTCGGACAAGTCGATTCCGGTATCGGTGCCGGCCAGCATTCCGGCAATCGCTTTGCCCGCGCCCGGACCAATACCGAAGCCGTGACCGCTGAATCCCGTCGCAATGTGAAAGCCCGGGATCGTGTCCGACTCCTCAATGACCGGAACTGCGTCCGGAGTGGTTTCGACCATCCCTCCCCAGGCCTCAACGATTTCGGTGTCGGCGAGCTGCGGAAACAAGCTGTCGAGGCTCTTGCGGATACTGCTGACAGCTCGCGGGTTCGGATCAGGATTCAGTACCCTCGTTTTCTCGAACGGCGATTCCGCATCGAGGCTCCATTGCTTTGGCGTTCTCCACTCGTCAATGAAGTCACGACCGAGCGATAAGTGCAGACCATCGTATTCCTGCCTGAGTGCGGGCAGAAACTTGAACGCATTCCGGAAGGTCGATGGTGTGATCGAATGGTCGAGAAACCCGCTGTTCGCAACCGTGTAACCGCCATCCTGCCGCCGCCGGATTCCTGTTTGAACGTCGAAAACGCTGCCGCTCAGCACACTCTCACCGGGGGCTGTACGCACGACAGTGCCGCGTACCTTTAGTTGCGGCAGAGATATCTCGAGGGATCGACAGAACGCCGATGTCCACGCGCCGGCAGCGCAGAGTACGACCGGTGCTTTGATTGTGCCATGCTCGGTCACCACGGCAGACACGCGACCAGTTTCTGTCTCGAGGCCGCGTACGGCACATGCTGTCAATATTGTTGCGCCGTTACGCGCGGCTGCTCGGGCGATCGCAGGCGCCGCCTTATGCGGTTCTGCGTGGCCGTCGCTTGCAGTGTAAAGGCCACCTTTCCAGGTGACAATTGCGCCACGAGCATGCTGCGCGACTTCATCGCCGGAAATTATGCGCGTGTCGAGACCATATTCGTCCGCTGTGCGCAACCACGTCGCGTATCGGTCGAGCTGATCGCCGTCTCTGGCTGCATAAATACATCCGTTCTGCGTGTATCCGACATCTTCTCCGATCTCTTCGGCCAACGTGCGCCAGATATTCATGCTCTCTACGATCATCGGCATCTCGCGTGCGTCCCGGCCTTGCTGGCGCACCCAGCCCCAGTTGCGACCCGACTGTTCGCCCGCGATATGGCCTTTCTCGCACAGCACGACATTAACGCCTTGCCTGGTCAGGAACCACGCAGTGGAAACACCGACGATACCGCCGCCAATGATCACGACGTCAGCAGAAGCAGGGATGGATTCGGGTCGTTCGAAGGGCCGGGACCACGTTTGTGCGACGAGGTCGGCAGGAACAGATTCGGACATGTCAGAAACGCCTTGTTAACCGGTCGCAGTATGCACAATTATCGGTATTGGTGTCCTGCTTTGTGCGCCTGAGCATTTTCCTTCCTGCCAACTTTGCACTCGCAATTGCGCCGCGTGATCGCCTATGATTGAGCACGAGTGAACATCACAAAAGGACAACAAGAATGTCGTTTGTTCGCCGTTGGCTGCTGATCACCGTACTTGGGTTTTCGGGCGGCATTATTTTCCTGTTGCCATTTCTGTTCGAGGTTTTCTACACGCCGCTGGGCAGTGCTTTAGGCCTGAGTCACACAGAGCTCGGTGGCCTTGTCAGCATCTTCGGATTCTTTTCGATGATCTTCTATTTTCCGGGAGGCTGGCTTGCGGATCGGTTTTCGACGAGAAAAATGATTACCATTTCACTGCTAGGAACCGGGGTGGCGGGGCTCTATTTCTCAACCTTTCCTTCGTATCGCATAAGCCTGGCCATTCACGCGTTCTGGGGAGTCTGCATCACGTTGCTGTTCTGGGCTGCGATGATTCGACTCGTCAGGAACTCGGCGCCGGCCGATCAGCAAGGTCGCGCATTCGGTACGCTCGAGTTTATTCGCGGCATCGCGGAAGGACTGACCAGTACCGGCCTTTTGATCGTTTTCGCCTGGTTGGGCAGTAGTCAGCAGGCTTTGTCGACGGTCGTCGTGCAATTGTCGTGGGTGACAATCGCCTTGGGCGTCATTTCGTGGTTCGTCATCGAGGATATTTCGCGCGACGAATCCGAGTCGTTCGCTAATCACAAAGTAGGTTGGCAGGACGTCCTCGCCGTTCTCAAGATGCCGGTTATATGGCTGATCATCATTGTCGTAATGACTGCCTATTGCGCCTACTGGTCGTCATTTTCGATCAACCCGTATGCAACCGACGTTGTTCTCACTACCGCGGCCGTCGCTGGCGCGATCAGCATCGCCAGGATGTGGCTCAAACCGGTCTCGGGTTTCGTCGCCGGTTTTGTGGCAGACCGATTTGGTGTTGCGATTTCGACGGCAGCTTTATTTGCAGTGCTCGTGGTCAGTTTCCTTGGGCTGGCCGCTCTGTCCGGAAACCTGCCCGCGTTTAACGTGATGTTGGGATTTATTGCTGTCGCTGCCATTGCAATTTTCGCATTGCGGGGTATCTATTTTGCGTTGCTCGAAGAAGGCAACGTGCCGCTTGCCGTCACCGGAACAGCGGGTGGCGTCATATCCGCCGTGGCATTCACGCCGGATGTGTTTATGCCTCTTCTGAGCGGGGCGCTTCGAGATACCTACCCGGGCGCTGAGGGATATCGTTACCTCTTTCTAAGTACTGCGGGGATGTGTGCCGCCGGACTGATCGCTGCGCTTACGATCTATTTCAAATATGTCAGGTCGAAGAACGGTGTTGCAGCAGTTGAACGCGCTTTGAGCTGAACCTGAGCGTAGTTTTTACGCGTTGCAGTTAGCTCTTTCGTTCCCAATAGATGAGTGTCCGGTACGCATTGTACACTCGTTGACTTGTCGCAGGCCCTGCGCGAGACTTCGGCCGTAACTCGCACGGGGAAACGAACATGTCAGTTCGAGGGAAGACGGACTGGTCGAAGGTCGGTCCCGGAACAGCGTCGGTGCGATCGTGATTGTGGACAAGACCTTCGCGACACCGATCAATAAATTGCTCGGTCGGCATCGAGAACCCGGAGGATCTGATGGCGGACCTGGAGCAGGTGCTGGTGATTATTTGAGGACATTTAATGGCACATAGCAATCGCGATATGGGCATTAATCACATTAAGACCCGCAAGAAACATCCCTGCTTTGGAATGGGTCTGGGAATTATCGTCCTCGATGATGCGTACCCCGGTTTTCCGGGAGATGTTCGTAATGCCAGCGCTTTTCCCTTTCCCATTCAATACGAAATCGCTGCAGGTGTCGACAACTACACGTTGGTCTGGAAAGAGGACAAAAGCCCGTGTCTTGAGCCAATAAAGCGGGCGGCTGTGTGCACAAAGACGATTCCTGACCGACGCCCATTTGCACAACGTGGGCATAGAGAAGAAGACATGATCCGGGTTTGTTCAGAGTTTTACAGCGCCCATTCGGACATCGGCGCGCTCATGCTGGAATGCACGGGCATGCAACCCTTTGCGCGGGCAGTGCAGCGCGTGGCTGATTTGCCGGTTTTTAGCTGGGGCACCTTGCTGGATTATGCCTATTCGGTGGTCGTGCACCGTGACTACTACGGCCATGTTTAAACAAGCCTCGGGGATTGCGGTTGCTGCGTATATACGCGATGAGGGCTTGTGGGCAGGATTCGGCTGGTCGAGCGCTGACCGGACGCGATGACAAGCTCGCGGCAGCCGGGTTTCGAAAATGGAATCTGATTAGGAGGGGAGATGGGGCAATTATTTGCTGCGCGGCTCGATCGGATAGGGTCTCAAAACGAATTCAAAATAGCGGATGACATCGCGAAAGCCGAAGCGATGGGAATGAAGGTCGTTCGGTTGAATTTAGGAGAGCCGGACAACGACAGTGCCGCGAACATCAACGAACGCGCTATTGCAAATATCAAATCCGGGAATTCTCATTATTGCGATCCTCAAGGTGTCCTGGAATTTAGAGAGACGATTGCTCGATTTGTCAGTAATACCAGAAAAATAGATGTCTCCCCCGAACAGGTCCTGGTAACTGTCGGAGGAAAACCATCGATTCCTTTTAGCTTTTTGACCTATGTGAATCCGGGAGACGAAGTGATTTATCCTTCGCCGGGTTTTCCAGCCTATGAGGCCTGGGCCAATTACACAGGAGCGGTTCCACGACCGATTCCTTTAAAAGAGGAAATGGACTATCGATTTGATGCCACCACGTTGGCGCCGATGGTCAACCGGAAAACCAAACTGCTCGTCATCAATTCTCCTTCCAATCCGACCGGTGGTGTTCTAAC
>Ga0255052_10001792_pt1 | contig 15903 bp, 15 predicted proteins | sample JV7_2_21_MG_FD_188632 | JGI IMG/M metagenome (GOLD analysis project Ga0255052, IMG submission 188632) | Seawater microbial communities from Jervis Inlet, British Columbia, Canada - JV7_2_21 | ecosystem: Environmental > Aquatic > Marine > Inlet | place: Canada: British Columbia | collected...
CGTACTGTCCAATCATGTGGACCGGTCACTCGTAACAGCCCGAGTGCGGTACCAGCTTGACGATCTGCAGCGCGGAGAATTCCCGGCGGAGTTCGTTCGCGATCGGGTAGTTCTTGCAAGTGATATCGCGAGCGCAGACCCGTACCGGGCGGCGACCCACAACAAGGGCATCATGAACGGTGTTGACGCACTGGCAATTGCGACTGGCAATGACTGGCGTGCGATCGAGGCCGGTGCGCATGCTTATGCCGCAGCTACAGGAAAGTACCGGCCACTTGCGATTTGGTCGGCTGATGGCAACGGCGATTTGATCGGTGAAATCGCGATCCCGCTCAAGGTTGGCGTGGTTGGCGGCAACCTGGATGCAAACAGCGGCGCGGCCCTGGGGCTGCGTGTCAGCGGCGTTACTGCCGCAACTGAGCTTGCGGAATTGATGGCGGCTGTCGGGCTGGCGCAAAATTTTGCGGCGCTCCGAGCTCTCGCAACGAGTGGTATCCAGGAAGGCCACATGAAACTGCACGCGAGAAGTGTTGCAGCCGGCGCGAACGTACCGGACGAGCTATTCGAAGACGTGGTTCAAGAGTTGGTTGCGGGTGGTGACATCAAGGTCTGGAGAGCGGCGGAGATTGTTGCAGAAAAACAGCAGCGTTCTGCCCAAGAGAGCCCGCTCGGGACCGCGGCCGGCAAGGTCATCTTGCTGGGCGAGCACGCTGTGGTGTACGGCAAACATGCGCTGGCGTTGCCGATCGCGAATGCAGTGACGGCCGATATCGTGGAAGGCGACCCGGAGCCGATAATCAGTATTCCAAAGTGGGCCGTAAGACAGAAGATTGTGCCTGGAGATGATTCCGGTATCGCGTCTGTAGTCGCACTAATTCAAAAACAGCTCGGCATCGTGGATTCGCACTACTCGATTCATCTCGATTCGAGATTACCTCGTGCGATGGGCCTCGGTTCGTCCGCGGCATTTGCAGTAGCAATAAGTCGTGCATTCAACGCCAAACTCGAGCTCGGGCTCGATGACGCCCAAATCAACGACGTTGCGTTTGAATGTGAGAAGCTCGCGCACGGAACGCCATCGGGCATAGACAACACAATCGCGACATACGGCGAGGCGATGTTGTTTTGCAACGATGCGGCACTTGAAGTCCAGCGCCTGACAATCACGGCAACAGCGCCGATTGTCATCGCCTGCAGCAGTCAGTCAGGGCTGACGAAGGAACAGGTTGCCAACGTCCGGGCGCGGCGCGATCAGAGTCGTGCACATTACGATGCAATTTTTGCCGAGATGGATGCGCTTAGCCGAGCCGGCGCGGCGGCACTCACGGGCGGAAACTACGCGGAACTCGGCGCTCTCATGAACATCTGCCACGGCCTGCTCAATGCGATCGGTGTTGTGACGGCCGAGCTTGAAAATATGGTGAGCCTTGCGCGAGCTGCTGGAGCAGCGGGCGCGAAGGTTACGGGCGCCGGTGGAGGTGGGTCGATCGTGGCACTGTGCCCCGGGGCGGTTGCCGAAGTCCGCGACGCGCTCGATACCGCAGGGTTCAAAACAATTAGCTTGGTCTAAGAGAGGGACTGCAGGATTGGATAGCGCACACAGAGTAGTGTCGTCGGAGGCCGAGGAACTGATCCTGGTCGACACCGATGACAGGGAAACCGGATTCTTGTCAAAGGCAGCTTGTCATGATGGCGACGGGGTGTTGCACCGTGCATTTTCTTTGTTCCTGTTTAATGAGCAGGGTGAGTTGCTATTGCAACGGCGCAGCGCGTCCAAGCGACTCTGGCCTGGTTTCTGGTCGAACAGTATCTGCAGTCATCCACGGCGTGGCGAATCTATGCATGTTTCGACACGGCGACGACTACAGGATGAGTTGAATACTGAGGCTGAACTGGAGTTCGTCTACAGGTTTAGTTACCGCGCTGAATTCGGCGATCTCGGTTCCGAGAATGAGCTCTGTCATGTCTATCTTGGCAGGGTCGGTAGTACCGTCGAGCCAAACGAACGCGAAATATCCGCTATTCGGTTTGTAGCGCCTCAGGAATTGAGTGAAGAGATGACCGCATCACCGGCGCAATTTACGCCGTGGTTCAAGATGGAGTGGCAGAGTTTGCTAGAGGAGTACGGTGACAAGCTCGCGGACTATTGCCGCAGTCAGCCGGTGTAGCGGTAGTACTCGATGCCAAGGTCGGCGAACTGGCGCTCGTTGGACCCGCCGACACGATCAATAACGAATTCATTTCTCGGCACGTAGCTGAGCCCTTTAGCGTGACGGCCATCGTGCATCGCGATGTACTGCTCCTGGTTGAGATCGACTGCAAACTGCATTACGTCACCGAAACCAATGGCAGAAGTCGCTTCACGCCAACCATCTGCCATAAAGACCGGAATGACCTCGGCAGCATCGCCACTGCCATAACCAAGCGTCAACACTTCTTCGCCGGGCGCAAGGGAATTCTCATCGAGCGCCTGCTCGAATCCCGCAGCCATCCAGGCAGGGAGAGCCGCTGTATACAGATTGCCAAGATCGAGCATCGTGTCACTGCCCAGGGCAAGTTTGTCGAGGATTTCACGCCGGTAATGACGGGATGCGCGGAATACCCGGAGTACCGCCATAGTCAGCGGATACGCTTCATACTGTAGCCGCTCGGGATCCGCTAAATCCGATACCTCGGGCTTACTGGTCATTTCCGTCTCGAGCGACTTCGGCTCGATGCCGGCCTCATAACAATACGATGCCAGTTCTGCCCTTTCCTCGGCGTTACCGTGGCTCATGGAAAACAGATAGGACACTGCCCAGCCCGTTTCAGGCATACGGCGATAAGGTCTGTGCAGAAATACGGTTTTCAGCGAGCGCATGTAGTCGGCTGGATTCAGATTCCGCTTCACGTACATGTCGTTCAAGGCGTGCAGCGTCTCGTCGATGTAGCAGGTCGTGGAGTACTTGCCGTTGAATACAGGGAAGTCCTGAACCTGATGAGTTTCTGAACGATCCTGGCCACAAAACCGCGACATCGGTTTGCGGAAGTCCATGATGCGGTAGTCCGATGCCGATCCCGAGGCCGGTAAATCGACGACCGCGAGTTTGGGGTCCTCCTCGAGCAACATCGCCACCGCGCCGGCGCCCTGTGTAGGTTCGCCGCTCGAACCTCGCGCATACTCTGCAATATCAGCGCAGACGACGATCGCCTGTCCGCCAGCGCCGTCGAGGGCAAGATGGCGAATCGCGCCTTTCATCCCGTAGACGCCGCCAAGGCAAGCGTGTTTGAACTCAGGAACTTCGCAGCTTCTGGCAATCGGCGGTTTGCCGCGCGCAGCCAGCGCTCGGTCGACCATGCCCTTGATGATGATCGCCCCCGCTGAGTTGTCAGTACTCGACTCGGTGCCCAGACCTAAAAACTTGATTCTCGTCGGGTCAACGTCGTACTGCTCGATCAGCCGCATAACTGCGGTTGCCGCCATCGTATAGACACTTTGATCCGGCCCGCGCATGCGGAAGCTCCGACCGACGACCTCACGAATCTTCGGCCATTGGTTATCAGTCCAGTTACACCAGTCCTCGAGCCAGACCCGATACGGCGGGATGTAGGCGGCGAGACCGCTGATGCCAATATTTTTTCTATTGTTGGATTGATTCATGGTCTGGAAACTCGGTAGCCCAGCGATTCTAGTGTCACACGGCCTTTGGCTCAACCATCTATTTGACTGTAATCGTGATCGGGGCCGATATTATCGGCGGATTGTGTGGAATATGCAGGTGGTCACCAAGCAATAATCGCAATGTGTGCTGGCCCGGTTCCAGGGTGAGTTCGGTCGATGTGCTCGCATCACCGAAGTGAATATGATTCGCATCTGCGGGAATCGGCAGCCCCATATCAGGCGCATCTGTATCGACCAGCAGATGATGGTGCCCGGAATGGGCGTCGTTGACGCCGGCGGCGACAACGACCATGCCTTCGATTCCGAACTCGATCTCGACCGGATTGCTTACGGTATCGCCATCGGCTGGCGTTATGAAAAACACGCTGGCGCCTTCAGGAGACACGGTTCTCGGCATTGCGGCCGGTGTCGCGGCAACGACGACCGCGTCCGCTTCCGGTGCCGCCTCATCTGCCACCACCGGATCATCCTCTTGTTGTCCACAGCCGACGATCAGCATTAATGCGCCAATGCCTGTGACTATTGAAACTGGACGTGCTGTTGTCATGTTTGTCGTCCCCTGATCGTCGTTGAATGCTCAATAGTAAGTGTTCGGCACTCGATTCACACCCCATCAGGCGCCTAAGTTGAAAATGCAGCGATCGCGACTGCGCCCAGCATGGTTGCTGAAAAGCCAAGAACGTATGCAACCACGAGGGTTATGTACTTGAGGAAGGTAATTATGCGTCCCTGCCCGTAAACACGCCGCATGGCGACGTACAAATAGATCGGTATGTAAAAAGAAACGATGACAATGCTCAGTATTGCTATCGTCTCAGGGATTCGCAGCAGGGCCGACAAGCGCATGAACAGAATCTGCAGTGACAGTATCAGGAAAAAGAAGGCGTGAAAGTGCACGAAGAACAACAAGTGTTCGACGTAATAGCGCTTCGACAGCGGATACAGGGCCTTAAGCACAAAGGCCATTAATGGCAGCAGCACAATCAGGGCAGCCGGGATATTGTCGAGCAAATTGTCCAGGAACGCGCGGCCATTATCGAGATGCGTGCGCTCGCAGACTCGCTGTAGCCGCTCGACGGTCAAACGGCGTGCGAGCCAATCGGGCAACTCCTCCAGGTCGGAGGCATCGACGTTGCAGTCGCTGTCTACCACCGTGCCGTCGTCGTCAAACTGAATATTGAAACCGTTGCCATTGGCCTTGATCTCATCAGGTAGCTCGTCGCCGGTGATGATGCCGTCTTCAGTGAGTTCGTCGAGGATCTCCTGTTTTCTTTCTTCTGCTTCGATCGCGGCTTGTTCACTGCTTAACTCAGGCTGCGGCTCGAACAACAGGCTGAAATCTTCGCGCGGATCGAAAAAAGCGACGACAAAAAACAGCAAGCTAAGCACGAGGTACATCCGAAACGGTGGCATGTAGCGGGCACGGCGGCCTTGCAGATAGTCATACGTCAATCGGCCCGGTCGAACCATAAGCGGGATCAGGGTCTGCCAGAGTCGTGAGTCGAGTTCGAGTAAGTCACCGAACGCGTCTGAAATCAGTTCCCACAAGCTGATCAGGCGGCCGCGAGACCGCTGACCGCATGTACCGCAGTATTGACCCCTGAGGCATGCACCACAGTTCCGACAGTCGGGCGATGACTCGGGAAAGGCACCAGCGGAATGGTCCTCGCGAAGGACGCGACCACTCTGTGCGATCTGTTCCTCAAATTGCTCTTCGAGCTGACTCTCGAGGTCGGCGCCGGCGCCTTCCAGATAATTATCGAGCGATTCGTCATCTGCGAGGCTATGCAGGCAAACGCGGCGTGCCCGCCCTTGTTCGTCGTCGCCTATTGCAAAGACATTGCAGTCAACGATGCCAGGTTCGCGCAAGGTTTTCTGAACGTAGCCTTCGAGCCACAGATCGCAATCTTCAGCCATATCCGGTGCTACGAAGAACGTTACTTCATAGATTGGTCCGGAATGGCTTGTCATAGGCTATTTGACTTTTTTCTTCGAAGTTTTCTTGCGTTGAGTCGCTTTTCTTGTGGCCTTCTTAGTCGACGAAGCTTTCTTCTTCGCCTTTTTCTTTGTTGCCGCCACTGCGGCAACCGGTTCCGGGGCCTCGGTGGCCGCGGCAGGGCGCCCGAGCTCGTCGGGCGCGAAATCATCAACAGCGAGTAGAACTCTCACCTTATCATGGTAGTCACGTAAGGCCTCGGCCTCCTGCTTGCTGACGACCCCGGCGTCTCCGGCTTCCTCGATTTGCTCGCCGAGATAGTCGGAACGAATCAGGCCCTCACGCTGCGCCTGCTTGAGACGACGCTCCATCGGCGCGAACTTCTCCGCCAACTCCAGTGCCTCCTGGAGCTTACCGAGTGGGTTGCCCGGCTCGAGCGTTGTGTATGCCTCGCGACTCAGGCGTTCCCGAGCTTCGCCTGGGCGGGTCATCAGGTCGACAACCTTGTGACTCAATTCATCAGACGGCGCAGAGTAGGTTCTGCCGCGTGGAAATATGAAAACGCGCAGGAATCCCGCGACCCAACGATTTGGGAAGTTCCGCAGGAAGGCGTGCAGCGCTTCCTGAGCGCGATACATCAGCGTCCGAACTGACCACTCGACCAGTGGCAGGTCGGTGGCGCGGCGCCCCTGGTTTTCGAAGTGCTTCAGCACGGTGGACGCCAGATACATCGAGCTGAGTACATCGCCAAGGCGCGCAGACAAAAGCTCACGTTTTTTCAAAGCGCCGCCGAGGGTCAGCATCGCGAAATCAGACGCAAGCGCGAACGCGGCGCTGTAGCGATTAATGTTCTGGTAGTAGCGACGAGTCGGTGTGTTAAGTGGAACGCGACTGAATTTTGCGTGCGTCAATGCCAGGAAAAATGAACGCGCCATGTTACTGATCGCGTAACCAATATGACCAAACAGTGCTTTGTCGAAAGCAACCAATCCGCGATCGGTATCTTCGTCGCCGGCGGCCTGCATCTCGGGCAAAACGAATGGATGGCAACGAATGGCACCCTGGCCATATATGATCAGGCTGCGCGTCAAAATATTCGCACCCTCCACGGTAATCGCGATCGGCGAGGCCATGTAGCCACGAGCGATATAGTTATTCGGCCCCATCGAGATCGCCTTGCCGCCGTGGACATCCATGGTGTCCGTGGCAACCTTGCGGCCAAGCTCGGTACAGTGATATTTGAGAATTGCAGACGGAACAGCTGGTTTCTGACCCTGGTCGATTGCGCCCGCAGTGATCGAAACTGCGGCATTCATGATGTATGTTCGGCCCGCAATGCGTGTCAGCGCCTCGCCGACACCTTCAAAGTTCGCAATCGACGTGTTGAACTGTTTGCGAATCTTCGTGTAGGCGCCTGATGCGTAGCTGGCAGCTTGACTCCCACCCGACGCGGTGGACGGCAATGTGATTGCGCGTCCAACTGACAGCAACTCGACCAGCATCTTCCACCCCTTGCCAGCCATTTCCTGGCCGCCGATGATGACGTCGAGTGGCACGAAAACATCTTCGCCGGTGGTCGGGCCATTAAGAAATGCGATCGACATCGGATAATGCCGGCGTCCAGTCGTCACCCCTGGAAGATCCGTTGGAATTAGCGCCGCCGTGATGCCGTATTCGTCCCGGTCACCGATCAAATGATCGGGGTCGTAGAGCTTGAATGCGAGCCCAAGCACGGTCGCTACCGGTGCAAGCGTGATGTAGCGTTTGTTCCAGTTCAGTTTGATTCCAACAATGGTCTTGCCGCCCCACTTGCCCTTACAAACGACACCGCTGTCGATCAATGCAGCGGCATCGGAGCCGGCTTCAGGTGAGGTCAGTGCAAAGCAAGGTATCTCGGTACCGGCAGCCAGGCTGGGCAGATAATGATTCTTTTGTTCTTCGGTGCCGTAGTGCAGCAACAACTCCGCGGGTCCGAGGGAATTCGGTACGCCGACTGTCGAAGAGGCCGTCGGGCTGCGGCTCGCGAGCTTTGTAATTACCATTGCATTTGCATAAGCCGAGAACTCGAGCCCGCCGTATTGTTTGGGGATTATCATCGCAAAGAACCTGTTCTCGATGATGAACTCCCAGACTTCTGGCGGCATGTCGGCCCGCTCGTGGCAGACGTCCCAGTCGTCGAGCATCTGGCAAAGTTGCTCGCAGGGGCCGTCGAGAAACGCCTGCTCTTCTTCTGATAACTCCGGTGCCGGAAAGGACATTAGCCGGTCCCACTCGGGCATACCCGAAAACAACTCGCCGTCCCACCAGACGTTGCCTGCCTCAAGCGCTTCGCGTTCGGTGTCCGACATCGATGGCAACATCTTGCGATAGACTTCGAACAGCGGCTTGGTAATCTTCTCCCGTCGTAATTCAACGAGATTTGGAATGATCATGACGCCAAATATTGCCCACAGAAACAGTAACCAAAGCCACCAGCCATCGCCGAAGACCGTGTAGGCAAGCAGGGCAAGACCTGTTGCGATCGTCGATGTGCGCAGGTCGATGCGTTGATATGCGAGGAAGACGCCGCCACCGACAAACAGCAGCAACCATAAAAAACTGACTATAAAACTAGACAAAACTTAAACCTCTGGGCAGGTGGACTGCCATGGCAAACCCTATCACCGGGGCGCAGGGTCTGCCATGTGCGGTGTCACATCAGAGCAATTCCTCGATTGCCGATCGCTCCTCACGAAGTTCGACCTCGGTCGCTGCCATGCGTTCGCGGCTGAACTCGCTAATAGCCAGGTCCTGCACGATTTCGTAATTGCCGCCGCTGCAGCGCACCGGATGGGAGTAGACAATGCCGGGTTCGATAGCGTAGCTGCCATCTGCCGGGACTCCCATGCTGACCCAGTCGTCCTCCGCCGAGCCCAGCACCCAATCCCGCATGTGATCAATAGCGGCAGAAGCGGCTGATGCCGCCGACGATGCGCCACGAGCTTTGATGATCGCAGCCCCGCGTTGTTGTACGAGCGGTATGAATTCATCGGCCAGCCAGTTCGGGTCGACAAGTTCGCTGGCAGTACGACCACTGATCTCCGCATGATGGATGTCCGGATACTGGGTCGCCGAATGGTTGCCCCAGATAGTCATGCGACGGATATCAGTGACATGACTTCCGGTCTTACCCGCAAGTTGCGCCATCGCCCGATTGTGGTCGAGACGAGTCATTGCTGTGATATTGCGCGGATCGATATCTGGTGCGTTGCTTTGTGTGATCAATGCATTGGTGTTCGCAGGGTTGCCAACGACAAGCACGCGAATATTACGACTGGCGTGATCATTGATCGCCTTTCCCTGTACCGAAAAGATAGCGGCGTTGGCCTCGAGAAGGTCATTGCGCTCCATGCCTGGTCCGCGCGGCCGCGCACCGACAAGAAGCGCATAGTCGCTGTCTTTGAAAGCGACATTCGGGTCATCGGTACCGACGACACCAGCAAGAGTTGCGAACGCACAGTCATAGAGTTCCATGACGACGCCATCGAGCGCGGGCAGTGCGGGTGGAATCTCGAGGAGTTGCAAAATAACGGGTTGATCCGCACCGAGCATCTGGCCTGAGGCAATGCGGAAGGCAAGCTGATAGCCAATCTGGCCGGCAGCGCCGGTTATGGTGACACGAACGGGTGACTTCATCGTATTTTCCTGGGTTATCGCAGTGAATAAGCGTTGTTTGCGGGCGGCGATTTTAGCACCGCCCGCGCTATGCGACACTCGTGATATACCGAAGGTCAGCGGAGGTTGAAGTCGGGAAACGCCTCGTGCAGTCGCTCGCGCTGCAGGCCGGCTTTGTCGGCCAGGCCGGCCTCTTCAAGATTGGCTATGCACTCGAGCCAGGTCTCTGGTGAGGCGGTGACAGATTCATCGCAATCCGGTGCCTCGATACTCGTTGCGGCAACGCCCTGCACGGCCATCTCGGTGTCCTTGAGTTTGAGTTCACCGATACTCGAAGCCGGTGTAGCCAGTTCCTGCTCCGCAACACGGTTCTGTTGCACATCATCACGCTGTCTCTTCTCAGGCTCTGGCTTAGACGCAGCCTGTTTGGCGGTCAAACCAGTTTTGGCGGCCTGCGGATACACCACAGTATTGGCCTTCGATGTTCGACCTGGAGGTGTTGCGGGAGCTACAGACTCTTCGAGTTGGTCAGCAGGCGTGTTGGCCGGGGAATCTGTCTCCTGCATCTCGAATTTGCCGGCACTGTCGTCGAATATCGCGCTTTCCGGTGTTGGTGCATTCCTTATCTCAAGCACGAGCGCCACGGAAAGCACGGCCGTTGCTGCCCAGGCCATCGGCCGCGCCCAGGAATTAAAACGCTGGTAACGCGGGCGTGCCGCTTTCTCGGCCTTCTTGAGTATTGCCCGGTTGAGACGCTCGGGTGCACTCTCATCTGCGCCTTCACGATAGATTCGTGTGACAAGCGGGTCTGTCTCAGCGGAAGATTGCCTGGTATTTCGCTCATCGGTCATGATGTTCCCACAGGTTCGTCGATCGCGGTACGCAGTTTATTCACGGCGTAACGCAAGCGGCTCTTGGTCGTTTCGCGGTTGCTGCCTGTGACTGCCGCAATCTGTTCGAGACTCAGACCCGCTTCCTCACGCAACAGGAATACGTCACGTTGTTCGTCGGGCAGCTCCTGCAACGCGGCCTGCAGACGGCGCCGGGCAAGACTGCGTTCGGTCTGCATTTCAGGCAGATCACCGGGGTCAGGTTGATTGTCGGGTTCGATGTCGACGGTCTGGGTATGACGCTTGTTGCGCCGAATGTGGTCAATGAAGCAATTGTGCGCGACGCGATACAGGAAAGTCGTGAATTTCGCCGTAGGGCGGTAGGTGTCACGAGCCTTTATTATCTTCCCCCAGACATCCTGGAAGATGTCTTCTGCAGTATCTCGATGTCGGCACAGCCGCATCAGGTAACGGTACAAGGCGTCATTGTGTCGCTTGTACAGAAGCTCGAACGCAGCCACATCGCCATCGCGATAACGCAGCATCAGGGCGCTGTCTTCCTGCGCTTTGTCCATACGCGGAGCATAGGCGAGCACCGCCCTGCGGGGAAGCACGAGATGTCCAGCTGTCATTACTTGCAGGTTCGCCACCATGCCCATGTAAACGCACAACGGCCCGGATTCGGTCTAGTAATCGTGAAAAAGAGCTTGCAATCAGAATTCTTAGTGTTATAGTCAACTATAACACTAGTTCACCAAGAACTGGCAGGACCCTTGGAGCCACAGCGATGAAAGCCTTATTTATTCGATATCTCAACGAAATTGTCGGCCTGACGATCATGGCGCTAATGACGCTGGCGCTCGTCGCCGGCCAGGTAGATGCGCAGAGTCAGATGGCTGCAGCCGATGAGGTTCGCGAAATCATAGAGATTCGGCTGACCATCGCAGATTGAGAGGAATTCTACGCTGAGCAGATTACATCCGGTTTCCGTCAGAACGGCGAGTAAAGTAGCGACGGAGTTGTTGCGCCGGCCTCACAACGAGGCCGGCGCCTTTTTACAAGGCGGCACGCATGGACCCTAAATGGAATGAAGACTTGCCGATCTACCGGCAACTCCGGGATCGCGTTGTCGCGATGATTCTGGAGGGCGTCCTGGGCGATGGTGATGCATTGCCATCGGTGAGAAACGTCGCCGCGGAGTATCGACTCAATCCGTTGACGGTCCTCAAGGGTTACCAGGAACTGGTGGACGAGAATCTCGTCGAGAAAAAACGCGGTCGTGGCATGTTTGTAACAGACGGTGCGCGGAAGCAACTGCTTAAGGACGAGCGGCAGCGTTTCCTGGACAAGGAGTGGCCAGAGGTCGTCGCGACGATCAAGCGTCTGGGGCTTGACGTTGCATCGCTTCTTGAACAAGTGAAAGAGTCAGACGATGCGGGGGGAGCAGAATGACTAGCCTGGTCACTGCCAGCAATGTATCGAAGCGCTACGGTGATATTCGTGCGGTCGACAACGTCAGCTTTGAAATCGAGAAGGGCAAGATCATGGGGTTGTTCGGCCCTAATGGTGCCGGCAAAACGACCTTGCTCAAGGCTGTTCTCGGCCTGACCGACTGCGAAGGGCAGCTCTCAGTACTCGGGCTTGACCCATTCAAGCAACGCAAGGCGCTGATGAAGAATATTTGTTTCATCGCCGACGTCGCCGTACTGCCGCGCTGGATCAAGGTTTCGCAGTTGCTCGAATTCATGGAGTGGACGCATCCAAATTTCTCGCGTCAGCGTGCTGAGGATTTATTGTCCCGCACCAAGGTTCGAAAAGACGCCAAGGTGCGCGAGCTGTCGAAAGGCATGGTGACGCAATTGCATTTGTCGATAATTACAGCGATAGACGCAAAATTACTTGTGCTCGATGAGCCAACACTCGGCCTGGACATCATTTTTCGCAAAGAGTTTTACGGCAACCTCCTCAGCGATTACTTCGATGGCGAGCGGACCATTCTAATTACGACTCATCAGGTCGAAGAAATCGAGAATTTGATGACAGACATCATGTTCATCAATGATGGTCGCATCCTGCTCGACTCGAGCATGGAGACATTGCCTGCAACCTACATCGAATTGACGACGTCGGGAGCGGATGCCGACACCGCACGGCGGCTTGGACCGATCTACGAGCGCGATGTGTTCGGCAAAAAAGTCATGAGTTTCGAAGGTGTCGACCGGGAACGTCTCGAAGGTCTGGGTGAGGCGCACACACCGTCGGTGGCCGACCTGTTCGTCGCCAAGGTCAAGGGGGCAGCAGCATGATGATTAATCAGCTGGCTTTAGTTCGACGCGAAATTTGGGAGCATCGTTCGATTTGGATTACTCCGGCGGCTGTTGCCACGGTCGTGACATTTCTCGCGATTGCGATGGTTATCATGGTAGCCGCATTCGGTGAGGCGGTTAACCCGGACATCGAGAAAATCGCAGATGCCACGGTGCCGGATTCGGTGCGGCGGGCGGCGCTTGCCGGTATTCTGCTCGTCAATACCTTCGTATTCCTGATGGCGATGTGGTTCCTGATAGTTTTCTACTGTCTCGATGCGTTATACGCGGAACGCAAAGACAGGAGCATTCTCTTCTGGCGCTCGTTGCCGATAACGGATGCGGAAACCGTTGTCTCGAAGTTATTGACAGCATTCTTCGCCATCCCAATTGCTACCATGGCCGCGGTGGTTGTCTCGCACCTCCTGAACCTGATCATCATGAGCGTCTGGTTGGCAACTGCGGGCGCCAATCCATTGCGGTTTATTTGGAGCGCTGCGCCATTATTTGATACATGGGCTGCCGCATTCATAGTATTGCTCGCGGTCCCAATCTGGTTGGCTCCATTGCTTGGCTGGTTTCTGTTCATATCAGCCTGGGCGAAGCGCGGCCCATTACTGAGAGCAGTCTTGCCGATCGCCATACTGCCGATCCTCGAATACATCATATTCAAATCTTGGAATCTTGGTGGCGCGATCCTGGCCCGGCTCAGGCTCGAAACGATGCCGATATTTGACATCCTGGGATTTGCGTCGCGATTCGATGACGACGACCTTCACTCGATGATGGCGGAAAACATTAGTATGGTGTCCCTGCTGGATATAAGAGCATTCCTGACTAGCGCCGAAGTCTGGGCTGGTTTGCTTGTCTGCGGACTGTTCTGCACCGCTGCGATCTACGTGCGCCGATATCGGGACGATAGCTAGGCCCTGCGGTCGCAATTCCTAAGCGCTATCGGGTCGGCCGGAAATGTCATACTTTTTCAGCTTGCCGCGAAACTGGTGATAGCTGAGCGCAAGCAGGTCGGCCGCCATGCGTTGATTGAAACGAGCTTTGTCGAGCGCGGCTACAAGCAGATCTCTTTCGGTATCCCTAAGCCTCTGAGTCAGGTCTGCCGGTAGTAACGGCGCAAGTCGAGGCTGTCGCTCTGGCGCCGGATCGTCACTCGACTCTGCCAGTTTGAACGGTGAATCAAACGGATCGAACGCGATTTTCGTAATTGCCTGTTCCGGATCGACGGATCGATATACGGAGCGCTCGATCGTATTCTTAAGTTCCCTGACGTTGCCTGGCCACTTGTGCTTGAGCAGCGCCGAGGCCGCCCGTGGTGCAAAACCCGGGAAAAATGCTCGCTTCAGCTCGCTGACCATATTCACGGCAAAGGCATGGGCGAGCGTCATCACATCTTCAAGTCGCTCCCGCAACGGCGGTATCGTAATGACATCAAAAGCGAGCCGATCCAATAAATCCTGACGAAATTGACCGTTTGCAGCCAGTGCGCGTAAATCGGAGTTGGTTGAGCCGACTATGCGTACGTCTACGCGCAGGGTCTCACTCCCCCCGACGCGTTGAATTTCGCCATATTCGATGACGCGGAGAATCTTCTCCTGCATGCGCGGCGTGATGGTTGCGAGCTCGTCGAGAATCATCGTCCCGCCGTCAGCGCGCTCAAAGTGTCCGATGTGCGTACGTGCGGCGCCCGTAAATGCGCCAGCTTCATGTCCAAATAACTCGGACTCCAGAATCGACTCGGTCAATGCGGCGCAGTTGACCTTGACGACGCCTTGCTCCCAGCGGTCTGAGAGAAAGTGGAGTCGCGATGCAATCAGTTCCTTGCCGGTGCCGCGTTCGCCGACCACTAGTACGGGCTTGTCGAGCGGTGCAGCCCGCGACACATCTTCGAGCATCGCCATGAAGGCCGGAGCTTCGCCGATGATGTGTTGATCAGGTCTGCGCATAGATATTGGCTAATTTGACCAAAAATTAGCGAAAATAGCGAATTATTGGCGTAAACAACTAACTAATCGTTACTCGTGAGACACCTGGAAGTAGTAATAAAGCCTATTATTACAACAGCTTATGGGGTTTACGCGGAGTTGGCACGGATGCTGCAGTATTACTTGTGAGTTTCACCAAATATGAGGACAGACCATGGGTATATTCACGAGATTCAGCGACATCGTGAACTCGAACATCAACGCGATTCTCGACAAGGCAGAAGATCCCGAGAAAATCGTGAGACTGATGATTCAGGAGATGGAGGACACGCTGGTCGAGGTTCGATCGGCAGCCGCCCGATCAATCGCAGACAAGAAAGACCTGAACCGCAAGCTCGAATCACTCGATCGCGAGTTAACCGATTGGGAACAAAAAGCGGAACTGGCGATCCGCAAAGGTCGAGAAGACCTTGCCAAAGCGGCTCTGGTTGAAAAATCCCGTGTTGCGTCGGCGGCCGATGTTCTTAAGCAGGACTATCTTGCCGTCGACGAGGGACTGAGCAAGCTCAATGAGGACATCGCAAGACTGGAGGGCAAACTCGAAGACGCCAAGGCCAGGCAGAAAGCGTTACTCGCTCGACACAAGACAGCAAGCAGTCGACTGGCGGTCAGAAAGAAAATCTATGACTACAAAATTGACGACGCAATGATTCGATTCGAGCAATTCACGAGGCGAATCGATGACGTGGAAGGTCGCGTCGAAGCCTACGACCTGGGGTTGGCGAAGGACCTGAATCACGAATTTGCTGGTCTCGAAGCAGAGGAGTCAGTCAGGGAAGAGTTGGATGCCTTGAAAAAACGTATTGCGAAAAGTGAGCAGGACGAGGAGAAGGAAGCCGCGGAAGGCTGAGTGTGAGTTTGTCAGAAGGATAATAGAATGAGTCAACGCACTTGGAATATTGATTACGGTCCTTTGCGCGGCTTGTACCGCGATCGGGAGAACGCCTGGATGTTCGGCGTTTGCGCAGGCATCGCTGACAGGTTCAATCTTCGGCTGCCAACCGTACGCGTTATCGCGATCATCAGTCTGATCTTGTTTTTCGGGCTGACGGCAGCCATCTACATTGGTGCTACGCTGTTGATCAGAGAGAAACCCCTGGTCTACTCGGGACGCGAGAGCGAGTACGAATTTTGGCGTCGCCATCACCGTGATAACTGGAGTCGCTCATGACTGTGCACACAACGACATCTCACCGCCGCTTTACGCGCAATGCTGATAGGGCTCTCGTCGGTGGTGTCTGCGCGGGATTTGCAGACTATTTTGGATTCAATCTTCGCGTGACGAGATTACTCCTTGTCATTGCCTTTTTTGTTGCGATGCCATTCACGTTGATTGCGTACATCGCTATCGTTCTTCTGGTGCCGGCAGAGTCGCACGGACCTGGCTATGTCCTGGAACGTGAAGTTCGATACAGACGGCGCCGTATGTCGCGCAAGGAACGAAAACAGGCAGCCGAAGACGAAAGGCAGGAAGCTGCTGATGCGTTCGAGCAACGTCGTCGATCATTGGATGAACGTC
>Ga0255052_10001795_pt1 | contig 15880 bp, 19 predicted proteins | sample JV7_2_21_MG_FD_188632 | JGI IMG/M metagenome (GOLD analysis project Ga0255052, IMG submission 188632) | Seawater microbial communities from Jervis Inlet, British Columbia, Canada - JV7_2_21 | ecosystem: Environmental > Aquatic > Marine > Inlet | place: Canada: British Columbia | collected...
CAGACTGTGGATCATGACTCGGGCGGAACGCATACCACCGCTGTCGAGCTTCTCGCGCAACAGCTGCAGGTTAGCCTGGGTGTGCTCTCTCGCTTCCATAGGTTCGGCCTCGGAAAGGTAGCCGGAGTTTAACCGGGTTCAGGCGAATGCGCACGGTAAGGCCGCAAACCGCGCACTGCTCATCTGCATGTCTCGGTCCCGCTTGACGGGCGCTCGCTACGCGGCGCTTTACTTCCGATGAGCGAAGCCCGATTCGCGGCCTTACTGGTCACTCAGTGGGTGGCTACCGAGCTCGTTGTGGCGGGTGAGCACAGGGTCGTGCATGTCGCGCAAGGCACTGGCGAGCTTCTCAGTCATGCACACAGAACGATGCTGTCCACCAGTGCAGCCAATCGCGACGGTCAGATAGCCTCTGTGTACAGCGTCGTACTCGGGAATCCAGCGCTTCAGGAATCCCAGAACATCTTCGTACATTGCGGCAAACGCTTCTTGCGCATCCAGAAAATCGCGAACCTCCTTGTCGAGTCCTGTCAGGCCTCGAAGTTCGAGCGTCCAGTACGGATTTGGCAGGCATCGCATATCAAATACGAAATCCGCATCAGCTGGAATGCCGTTCTTGAATCCAAATGATTCAATGAGTACCGAAAGCGTATTCCTCTTGCGGCGATCAATACGTTCGCGAATCAACTCGGCCAAATCGTAAATACTCGTACGTGACGTATCGATGATCAGGTCGGCCGAGTTGACGATGACCGAGAGTAGCTCGCGCTCATTCTCGATTGCCGATCGCAAGGCAGTGCCATGTTCGGCGAGAGGATGTCGCCGCCGCGACTCGCTATAGCGTTTTAGCAGCACATCGTCAGTGGATTGCAGGAACAATAATTCTGTCTGGACATCTTGTTGTCGAAGCTCATCGATCAATCGAGGCAGCGACTCGAGGTTCTCTCTACGATTACGAGCGTCCACGCCAAGCGCGAGCAGGCGCTTGGATTTGTCGTCACCCATGGTCACTTCTTCGACAACCGACTTCAGGAGCGCGGCCGGCATATTATCAATACAGTAGTAACCCAGATCTTCCAGGACATGCAGGGCCACGGATTTACCCGAGCCCGATAGACCACTGACGACGATCAGGCGCACAGCGCCTCGTATAACTCATTGCTTGACGTGGCTTCACGCAGTTTGACGCGTAACTCCCGGTCGCCAAGTAGCTCGGCGATGCTGCAAATATTGGCCTGATCCTCGTCGTCCAGATTGGCAGGAACCATGAGACCGAATACGAGGTCAACGGCCTCACCATCGGGGGAATCGAAATCCACGGCTTCACTGAGCTTCATTAGCGCACCGACACTGCTGTCGAGACCCTCGACACGACAATGTGGAAACGCAACACCCTGGTCCAGGCTTGTGCATCCTAGACGCTCACGGTCAATCAGGCTTTCAAATATGTCCTCGCTGGCGATCTCCGGGTGAGGTCGGACGAGTAGTTCGCTCAGTATTTCAAGGCAATGCTTCTTGCTACGAGCATGTGCGTTGCACAGAACACTGTTGGGCTTGATGATTTTTTCGAGCAACATTTCGATTGAGCTTTATGCGGTTTGGAAAGCCCGTACGGCCGCTCAGCCGTACGGGCTCGAGTATGGAGTCAATACTTTATCTTGTGTGCTTCTTTGGCACGGTGGTCAACGAGTTTTTCTTTGTATTTTCTTACCCGTCGTTCCAGTTTGTCTACCAGGCCGTCGATGGCAGCGTACATATCTTCTTCGGTATTATCAGCGTAGATCGTACCACCGTTCACATTAACTGTGGCCTCCGCCTTGTGCCGGAGTTTTTCGACTGTGAGGATACAGCTTACGTCAGAAACCAGATCAAAATGTCGTTCAATCTTCTCAATCTTAGACTCAACATAACCCCTGAGGGATTCAGTAACTTCAATATGATGGCCTGAAACGTTCAATTGCATATTTTTCTCCCAATATTGACGGGTTCAGATTACTGGTGGAGCAGGCCTCCTTCTGCAGTGTGAGATACGTATGGTGGGCTCATGCCGGGCGTTTCCTGCGTTCGCTCGACGATGCGATGTTCATTGACTCACGGTACTTCGCCACGGTTCGCCTGGCAACCGTAATACCCTCTTCGGCAAGGATGTTCGCGATTTTGCTGTCGCTCAAAGGCTTGCCGGGATTCTCGGCACCGATCAGCTTGCGGATTTTTGCGCGTACCGACGTAGATGACTGGTCTTCACCATCAACAGACGACAGGTGCGACGAGAAGAAATACTTGAACTCGAAGACACCGCGAGGCGTATGCATATATTTGTTTGTCGTAACGCGAGAGATCGTGGACTCATGCATGCCGATTTCTTCCGCTACGTCGCGGAGCACCATCGGCTTCATTGCCTCGTCGCCATGTTCGAGGAATTCAGTCTGCCGGGATACGATGCAGGTCGCCACTTTCATCAGCGTCTCATTGCGAATCTCGAGGCTGCGAATCAACCAGCGAGCTTCCTGCAGCTGTGAGCGCAGCACGGCGTGATCGCCACTGCCTCGCAGCAGACGGGCGTATTGCTGATTGACCGAAAGTCTCGGGACGCCCGTCGGGCTAATCTCAACCAGCCAGTGATTGTCGATCTTGCGCACGAACACATCGGGAATAACGTATTCGGCCGCGGCCGGACTTACAGCGAGGCCAGGCTTGGGATTGCAGCTTCGGACGAGTGCGATCGCGTCGTGCAGATCCTCTTCGGAGGTCCGCAAGCTGCGTCGTAGCTCGCCGTAGTCGCGACTTGCGACCAGGTCGAGATGGCTCGTGGCAAGATCAATGGCCAGCGCCAGCCCGGACGTCGCGGCGTCGAGTTGTCTGAGTTGCAGGATGATGCACTCAGAAACCGAGCGCGCACCGACCCCAATAGGGTCCAGGCGTTGCACTTTGTCGAGCGTTTCTTCAATTTCTTCGAAAGCGATATCGGATTCCGCGTCAAAGCTCGCCGATAGTTCGCTGAGTTCAACAGACAGATAGCCGTCGTCGCTAATCGAGTCGATGATTGCCTCGCCGATGACCACTTGTCGTGGCGTGAAATGCTCCATTTCGAGCTGCCAGAGCAAGTGTTCACGCAAGGTTTGCCCAGACTGATCAGCAAACTCGGTAATTGGCCGGCCTTCGCCGTTCCAGCCGCCGTCCTGGATGCGTTCGGCAGAGCGCTCCTGCCAGGAATCTTCAGCCTGAATGGTCCGGACTTCCGCAGTTGTCTCGGCACTGGTTTGAGGAACGTCGGGCAGATCCTCCATCTCGAGCATGATGTTTTCTTCGAGCGCTTCCTGAATTTCCGCGTTCAGATCCAGCACTGGCAGCTGCAATAGACGGATGGCCTGCTGCAACTGCGGCGTCATCGTCAGCGTTTGCCCAAGTTTTAACTGCAGTGACGGTTTTAGCATCGAATGGTTTTTGCGTCGGAGATGTGCGTCTGCCCGTTAGTGGTTATGTGCCAAGTTTGCCTCAGAGTTTGAACTCCTGTCCGAGATACACTTCTCGTACGTGGTGATTCTCGAGAATCTCTTCCGGCGAGCCCGAAGCGATCAAACTGCCGTCACTCAGTATATAGGCTCTGCCGCAAATTCCGAGCGTTTCGCGGACATTATGGTCGGTGATTAAGACGCCGATTTCACGCTCGCACAAGTGTTTGATAATGCGTTGAATATCGAGCACCGAAATCGGGTCGACTCCAGCGAATGGTTCGTCCAGCAAAACAAACAACGGGTTTGCCGCCAAAGCCCGGGCGATCTCGACGCGGCGTCGTTCGCCACCGGAGAGACTGATGCCTTGGCTGGTCCGAACATGACCGACGTGCAACTCATCCAGCAGTGTTTCGAGTTCTTCCTCGCGACCGGCCTGATCCAGGTCGTCTCGAATCTCCAGGATTGCGAGGATATTTTGTTCGACACTCAGCTTGCGAAAAATCGAGGCTTCCTGCGGCAGATAGCCAAGGCCGAGTTTCGCACGTCGGTGCATTGGCTGCGCCGTAAGGTCCTGGCCATCAAGCAGTATTGTGCCGCTGTCAGCGGAGATCAGACCGACGATCATGTAGAACGCTGTAGTCTTGCCTGCTCCATTCGGGCCGAGCAGGCCGACAACTTCACCACTCTTTATTTCCAGTGACAGGCGCTTGACGACTTTGCGAAGTTTGAAGCTCTTGGAAATTTCCTGAGCACTGAGGATGCTCATGGAGCCACTTCCTCAGCACCATCATTCTCGGCTGGATCGGTTTCCTCAGTGTCGCTCGTGGCCTCAGGGATGACCGTTATTTTTACCTTTTCGTCGCCGTTACCGGACGACTGGGCGTTAATGCGTTGTTCCTTGATGTTGTACACCAGGAAGCCGGACGAAATCTGATTACCGCCCTCAGTGATGATTGCCTCGTCGGAAAACTCGACGATGCCGGCGACAAGGTCATATTGCAAATTGCCGGCCTGCGCATAGGTAATTTCGTCGCTGCCGGGACGTCGCAATTCGAACGTGGCGGGCGCGCCCTGAATGACCGCCAGTCGCAACTGCGTGTCGGTAAAACTCAGATCGGCGGTTTCACACTCTATGTGTCCGGCCTCGACATCGATGATGACGTTGCCACTGAAATGCCAGACGCTATCTTTAAAGTCGAGTTTGCTCGCACGACCGATGTCGGCCTCAATGCTGGTGGTCCCCTGTGACAAGCGGAGCCCTCGAAACATCAACATGGAGTTCTTGCCGTCATAGTCTGTCGAATCAGCGTCCAGGGATATCGGCAGACGGAGATCGTTGCCCTGGGCAAACGCCAGAGATGGCAACAACAAGAGCAAAACAAGACTACGAATACTCATCGAAATCACCGTCGCATCACGGGGCGAACTTCCCGCTTACATTTGATTTCAGTTCCACCTGATTGTCCTTCAGCGATGCTAGCATGCCGGTCGCCGTCAGACTGCGAGCGCCAATCCGAATTTGCACACGTTCGTCGGTTTCAGCCACGAAGTTTTCAGGGTAGAGCTCCAGGTACTGAGTCCGAATCTCCGTGTCGTTACCCGAAAACCCTTCGCTACTGACAGCGCGAACATGGCCATGCAGCAAGACAAGTTGCTCATCCTGGTGGATCGTCGCGGAATCTGCGTTGACGGTCCATGGAACCTCGCTTTGAGGCGAATAATTCAAGCGCACATCCGTAAACGACACACGGTCATCGCCCGTCTGCTCGGCATGTCCGGCCTGAAGTTCATATAGGAGCTCGCCGTCCGGACCGGTGCCCAGAATTCGTGCGGATCTGAGGTAGTAGCCGCGTTGCGTCGCGTCAAATGACGGTGCGCCAGTGTCGCCATCCTTGTCGCTGCGCGCAAGATACCAGCTGGCCATTGCGCCTGCAGTCAGTACAGAAAGTACAATCACATTGCGCGGACTGAACATCAGCCCACGCGGGTCCTGGCCGCCAGAATGAGCTCGCAAACCTCGCGCACCGCGCCGAAACCGCCAGCGGCGGAGGTTGTATGGTCACAAGCCGCTCGGACCGCTGCAACAGCGTTGGCGACGGCTATTGAAACGCCGACCTTCTGCAGCAAAGGCAAGTCCGGCACGTCGTCGCCAACGTATGCGCACTCGGCTGCGCTGATTTCGAGTTTGGCGCCTAGCTCTTCGAGCGCAGCAATCTTGTCCCGGCAGCCCTGGACGACGTGCGAGACGCCGAGTTCGCTCATGCGCTGTTCGACAGCTCTGGATTGGCGGCCGCTGATTACGACAACTTCGATTCCGGCATTGATCAGCTCGCGAATTCCAAATCCATCCTGTGTGTTGAAAGCCTTGGATTCGACACCGTCATCCGACAGATAGAATCGACCGTCGGTGAATACGCCGTCGACGTCGAATGCGACCAGGCGTATCTGTGACAGCGTATTTTCTGTGGCTGCAGCGTTCACATGATTCCCGCGCGAAAAAGATCGTGAATATTCAGTGCGCCAATCAGGTGCTTTTCTTTGTCGGCGACAAGCAGGGACGTGATCTTGTTTTCTTCCATCAAGTGCACCGCTTCGGCCGCCAAAACACCGCTCGATGTTGTTTTGCACTTCGTATGCATGACTTCAGCCATGGTTGTCTTGTGGACATCGACACCGGCATCGAGTGCCCGGCGAAGGTCACCGTCAGTAAAAATACCCAGAATACGTTGTTGCTCGTCGACGATCGCTGTCATGCCCAGACCTTTCTGCGACATCTCGATCAGACCATCCATGACTCGCATGTCAGAAACGACTTGTGGGATGTCGTCTTCAGTTCGCATGACATCTTCAACGCGTAACAGCAGTCGTTTGCCGAGGCTGCCGCTGGGGTGAGACATAGCGAAGTCATCGGCCGTAAAGCCGCGAATTTTCAACAGTGCAACCGCCAGCGCGTCACCCATTGCGAGTGTTGCGGTTGTGCTGGCCGTCGGTGCCAGATTCAAGGGACAGGCTTCCTCGGTCACGCTGACGTCAAGATGCACGTCTGCGGCCTTTGCCAGTGTCGACTTTGGCTTGCCGGTCAACGACAAGAGCTTCGCTCCCATGCGTTTGACCAGGGGCAGAATCGTGAGTACCTCATCAGTCTCGCCGGAGTAGGACACTGCGAGCAACACATCCTGACCTGTGATCATCCCAAGGTCGCCGTGGCTGGCTTCTCCCGGATGCATAAAGAAGGCTGGCGTACCGGTGCTCGCCAGAGTCGCAGCGATCTTGTTGCCAATATGGCCGGACTTGCCCATTCCCGTGACAACGACGCGACCTGGTGTGTCCAGGCACAACTGACACGCCGCGACAAAATGTGCGTCGAGCCTTGTGCGAAGGGAGTCGACCGCGCGGGACTCGATTTCGAGTACCTCGCCGGCAAGCGCGAGTAGTTCGTCAGATGTCAATTCGAGCGGCATTTACGGCCTCACTCCGTCTCATGCAGGCATTCTAACGTTTTGCAGGACCACGTAGGAGTCGTAAGCAATAAAAGCGATCAAAAGAGCAAATCCTTCAATTCTCGAAAGGTCGCTCTTGCCGTCGTAGTCGTAGGTCATCGCGAACAAAACCAGGGTAAAGGCGACCATGACGAATATGTGCAGGGACAGCACCGATGGCGCCATCGCGGACGGCGCAATGGTTGCTGCGACGCCGATAACAGCGAGCAAATTGAAGATATTCGAGCCGACAATATTGCCGATGGCGAGCCCGTACTCGCCTTTCAGGGCGCTTACCATGGATACAGCGAGCTCGGGCAAGCTCGTGCCGAACGCGACCAGCAATATGCCGATGACGACTTCGCTGACGCCAAGGATGCGCGCGATTTCCATTGACCCATCGACCAGTAAATGCGCGCCAACCAGCAGTACGCCGATACCGACCAATAACCAGATAATGGCCATGCGCATCGTAACGTCCTTGGGAATCTCGGCTTCGTACTCCTTCTTGATCGGGTCACTCGGCGAGGATCGCATTCCAAGACGCGCCAGCCAGATCATGACGATGACAAGGCCCGTGAGCATCACGACACCGTCGATGCGACTGAGGTAAGAATCGAGGAACAAGGACACTGTCAGGAGAGAAACGGCGAGTAACGCCGGCATTTCCCGTCGCAGAGTCGCTGAGCGCAGCTGGATCGGGCGAACAATCGCTACGCAACCGAGCACCAGTCCGATATTGACGATATTTGAACCAATAGCGTTGCCGATAGCCAGCAACGGCTCGCCGCGAATCGAGGCAACGACAGAAACGAGGATTTCAGGAGCGGAGGTTGCAAACGCCACAACGGTCAGGCCGATTAACAACGGCGCGACACCCATGTTGCGCGCTGTGGCCGCAGCGCCATGGACGAATCGGTCAGCGCCCCAAATCAGGAGTACAAGACCGGCAATGACTTCGAGGATATTGCCTAGCATAAATTTTCGTTGTGGTGAGCCCCCTCGGGCCGGCTATCATACACAATCATCGAAGGGCATTGGGAAGCCCTGCGCTTTCCCGGTACACTGCGCGCCCCGGAGCTTAACGTAACATTTATTCAGTATGGACCCAGTCGAAATCAGCAGCCTGATCGAAGCCGGACTCGACGGTGCGATCGTCAAGGTTTTCAGTGACGACAACGCCCATTATGAGGCGCTTGTAATCGCCAGAGAATTTACCGGCAAGCGACCGCTCGCGCGACACCAACTCGTGTACCAGTGTCTTGGCACGTTGGTCGGTAACGAGATTCACGCATTGTCCATCCGGGCCCTGACTCCGGACGAATGGCAGGCACAGACGGGCGGCTAGCACTCTTGGATAAATTACTCATTAAAGGTGGCGCTTGCCTGACAGGCAAAGTGGCAATATCGGGCGCAAAAAACGCGGCCCTGCCAATTCTCGCTGGCACCCTGCTCGCGACCGAACCGGTAACCGTTCGAAATGTTCCTCATCTCAAGGATGTCACGACGACGATTGCCTTGCTGCAGATGATGGGCGTGCAAATTACGGTGGATGAACAACTGAATGTGGAAGTTGATGCCAGTGAGGTTAGCCGACGCGAGGCGCCTTATGAACTGGTCAAAACGATGCGCGCTTCGATCCTCGTGCTTGGACCGCTGGTCGCCCGATTTGGCGAAGCAGACGTGTCGCTGCCAGGTGGCTGCGCAATCGGCGCGCGACCGGTAAATCTGCACGTTGCGGGGCTGCAGGCAATGGGTGCCGACGTCGTCGTCGAAAACGGGTTCATCAAGGCGCGCGCAGATCGCCTTCGGGGAGCACATATCGTTTTCGACACGGTCACTGTCACCGGAACTGAGAATCTGCTCATGGCAGCGGTCCTGGCCGATGGCGAAACGGTCCTTGAAAATGCCGCACGCGAGCCGGAAGTCGCGGATCTCGCCAACTTCCTGATCGGTATGGGCGCGAGAATAGAAGGATCTGGAACAGGTACGATAGTCGTGCAGGGTGTCGAAAAGCTTGGAAGCACGGATTACTCGGTTTTGCCGGATCGCATCGAAACAGGCACCTACCTGGTTGCCGCAGCAATGACCGGGGGCCATGTAAAGGTCATCAATACGGCGCCTGAGATACTGGAGGCTGTTCTAATCAAACTGTCCGAGGCCGGAGCGCATATCACTACCGGTGGGTCTTGGATCGAGCTTGATATGCGTGGCAAGCGGCCACATTCAGTCGATGTTCGGACGGCACCGTACCCGGCATTTCCGACAGACATGCAGGCGCAGTTCTGTGCGATGAATGCTGTTGCGGATGGTATTGGCACGATCACCGAGACCGTGTTTGAGAATCGTTTTCAGCATGTGCTTGAGCTGCAAAGAATGGGTGCCGAAATTCAACTGGAAGGAAACACTGCGATCTGCACTGGCGTTGAACGTCTTACGGCAGCGCCAGTGATGGCTACCGACCTGCGGGCATCGGCAAGCCTGGTTCTCGCGGCGCTGGCGGCGGAAGGGGAAACCCTCGTCGACCGCATTTACCATGTCGACCGTGGTTACGAACGTATAGAGGAGAAGTTGCATCAGCTCGGTGGAACTATCCGTCGCGTTCTCTAGCCGCTCAGGAATTCCTACTCGGGAGAGCCTGATCGTTCCACGGCAACAACCGTGGTTGTGAATCGCTCGCCATCACGAATTCCGATCAGTTCCACTTCATCCCCTGGCTTGACACCGGCAACCAGCAGTTGTGCCTGGCGTTGCGAAAATATTTCTTCACCATTGATGTCGATGATGATGTCACCTCGCCGAAGATCTGCCGCGGCGGCAGGACCGCCCTCGTAGACGTCGCTGAGAAAAATGCCGGCATCATTTTCAATACCCATGGCGGTTCGTTCAGCGCTGGTCATGTCATCGGGTTCAAGGCCGATATAGCCGCGAATAACCCGGCCGTGTGTTTTGATTTCAGCCACGACGCCGCGAACGAGGTCGACAGGAATCGCAAAACCAATGCCCTCGGTTCCTGGGTCCTGCGCGAGCACTGCCGAGTTGATGCCGACAAGTTCGCCGTCGACATTGATCAGCGCTCCTCCCGAGTTGCCCGCATTAATCGCAGCGTCGGTCTGAATGAAGTTTGCAAAAGTAGCCAGGTTCCAGATGCTGCGTCCGGTCCCGCTAACGATGCCCTGCGTCACGGACTTTGTAAGGGTGTAGGGATTGCCGATCGCCAACACGACATCGCCGATGCGTAGTTGTGCGGAGCTGCCAAGGGTAATCGCAGGCAGGGTTCCGAGGTCAACTTTGAGCAGGGCGAGATCGCTCTCGGCATCCACGCCAACGAGTTCCGCAATGGTCGGCGGGCCAACTGACAATTCGACCTCAATCTCGGCCGCTTCTGCAACGACATGGTAGTTGGTGACGAGATAGCCCTCGGGATCAATAACAACGCCTGAGCCGAAGCTCCTTTCGACCCGAAATCGTGTTCGTTCGCCTGGCGATGAGCTTTCTTCAACAAGACGTTTCGTCGTGACGCTGGCTACGGCAGGTGCACTGATTGCGACAGCGTCCGCATAGCTGGCCGCCGCAACGCTGCCACCCGCGCCGATGGCTGGCAGCAGGTCTGGTCGGATGAGCACGACAAGGAACGCGACCGCCAACCCGACGACGATCGATTGCAGCACGAACAGCAAAGCTGATTTCAAACCGGACAAACTAAATTCCTATAAAAAACCGTATGATACGTCACTCGGCTAGCCAATTTCATTTAGCCGCGTGTATAATGCGCGCGTTGACGCATCCAGGCCCCGACCAGACGTTATCCTGACGCCAAACCGGGTCTGCTGCAAATCTACCAGTATCGATACAAAGCAAAAAAAACGCGCTGACAAAGAGGCCGCATAACCTACCTTTTTCCAGCCCGGCGTATGGGAGTGCCTGATGAACGAGGACGACGTTGATCGCATCGATCGCAACAGACGTCATTTTCTTACTGTAGCAACCGCCGTGACCGGTGCGGTCGGCGTAGGATTTGTTGCGGTGCCATTTTTGTCTTCATTGAAACCGAGTGCGCGAGCACAAGCTTTGGGAGCGCCGGTGGAAGTGCCTATCGGCTCGATGCTGCCCGGGGAATTGGTGCGTGTGCTGTGGCGCGGCAGGCTGGTCTTTGTGCTACGCCGCAGCGACGAGATGCTTGCACGCTTGCCAGAGAGTCTCGGTGAACTCAGAGACCCGAATTCCGAGGTGATCGAGCAGCAGCCTGATTACACGGCCAATGAAACCCGCTCGGTCAAGCCGGAATACCTCGTCGTCGAAGGTTCCTGTACTCATCTGGGCTGTGCGCCGCTGGAAGATTTTGAGGTTCGGCCTGCCGAAAACTGGGGCGGTGGATTTTTCTGCCCCTGTCACGGGTCCAAATTTGACCTCGCCGGTCGGGTTTATAAAGGTGTTCCGGCACCGACCAATCTGCGAGTTCCGCCGCACCGGTTCGTCAGGGATGACCTGATCCTGATCGGTCAGGACACGGGAGCAGCGTAATGGCAAGAATCGAAGCAGAAGTTGGCAAGCCTCAAGGCGGATTCATGAAGTGGATCGACGATCGTTTTCCGTTTACGGAGACGATGAAGTATCACGCCACTGAGTACTACGCCTCGAAGAACTTCAACTGGTGGTACGTGTTCGGAGTGTTGGCATTCGTCGTACTGGCAATCCAGTTGATTACAGGCATTTTCCTGACCATGAACTACAAGCCGGCCGCCGTCGATGCATTTGCGTCGGTCGAGTACATCATGCGCGACGTCGAGTGGGGTTGGCTCATTCGTTACATGCATTCCACAGGCGCATCGTTTTTCTTCATCGTTGTGTATCTGCACATGTTCCGCGCCATGCTGTACGGCTCGTATAAAAAACCACGCGAGCTGATCTGGATCATCGGCATGATGATCTTTTTCGTACTCATGGCCGAGGGATTTGCCGGATATCTGCTGCCGTGGGGTCAGATGTCGTATTGGGGAGCTCAGGTCATCATCTCGTTGTTCGGCGCGATACCTGGAATTGGTGAAAGCCTTGTGGAGATTATTCGCGGCGACTATTCGATCTCGGACGTCACGCTCAACCGCTTCTTCGCATTGCACGTGATCGTGCTGCCACTGTCATTGATCGGACTGGTTTTTGTCCACATCGTTGCATTGCACGAAGTCGGCTCGAACAATCCTGATGGTGTCGAAATCAAACAGAACAAGGGACCGGATGGCGTGCCGCTTGACGGCATTGCATTCCACCCGTATCACACGAGTAAAGACCTCGTCGCTATCATCGTATTTCTGATGATTTTCTCCGCGGTGGTGTTCTTCGCTCCTGATATGGGCGGTTACTTTCTCGAACACGCGAACTTTGAACCAGCCAACCTGACCGCGACACCGGAGCACATTGCGCCTGTCTGGTACTTCACGCCGTTTTACGCAATCCTGCGCGCTGTTCCGGACAAACTCTGGGGTTTCATCTTGTTTGTCCTCGCGGTTTTATTGCCTGTGTTCTTGCCATGGCTCGACAGGGCGCGCGTCAAGTCAATTCGATATCGCGGCTGGATCTACAAGTCGGCGTTGAGCATATTTGTAGTGACCTTCTTCGTACTCGGATGGCTGGGCACCATGCCTGCTGAGCCTGTGTACGTGTTGGCGGCAAGGATTTTCTCAGTTCTCTATTTCGCGTTCTTTCTGTTGATGCCGTATTACACGACGATCGATAAGACAAAGCCCGTACCGGAAAGGGTGGTCTATCATGGATAAACTGAAAATCATTGGCAGACTCGCCGCGATCGCAACACTGATTATCTCTGCTGAAGGCTTTGCAGCTGGCGGCGGTGCCAAGCTCGAGCCATCGAATATCGACCCCGGCAATATCTCTTCTCTGCAACGCGGTGCACGAAATTTCATGAACTATTGCTCGGGTTGCCACTCCGCGCAGTACGTACGCTTCAATACGATTGGCAAGTATCTCGAGCTATCCGAAGAACAGCTCGTTGACAATCTGATGTTCAACGCCGAGAAAACCTTCGAGACTATCAATGCTTCGATGCCGGCCAAGGATGCCGCGCGCTGGTATGGCACTGCACCCCCTGACATGTCTTTGATGGCACGCGCGAAAGGTGCGGACTACATTTTCAATTTCCTTAAGGGCTTTTACCTTGATCCCGACAGCCCGACGGGTGTTGATAATGTCGTTTTGGAAGGCACAAGCATGCCGCATGTGCTTTGGGAGCTGCAGGGCTATCAAAAGGCCAAATATTCGGAGCACACGGTCGACGGCGTTATGTCGCATGAGTTTGAGGGTTTCGAGCTCGTCACTTCGGGCTCGCTACAAAGCGAGGATTACGATGAGTTTGTTCGCGACACCGTCAACTTCCTCGCATACATCGCCGAGCCAATTCGTTCCGAGCGTCGCAAGCTCGGTGTCTGGGTGCTGATGTTTCTGATCGTATTTTGGGTCATCGCATCAATGCTCAAGAAACAAATCTGGAAGGACGTCAACTAATGGCAGTTATCGCCAACAGACGCTCCGTAATGACCCTGTTCTCGAGGCCGACTGACATTCACAGTCATCGGACGCGTCTGGTCCTTGCTGAGAAGAATATCAACATCGAGATCTCGATGGTTATGGGCAACGATTTGCCCGAGGACTTGATGGATCTGAATCCGTATCACACGGTTCCGACCCTCGTTGACCGCGACCTCACCTTGTACGACTCACGCGTCATCATCGAGTATCTCGACGAGAGATTCCCGCATCCACCGTTGATGCCGGTTGATCCGGTTATGCGAGCGCAATTTCGGCTGGCATTGTTCCGGATCGAGACAGACTGGTATTCATTGGCCGAGGAGGCCGAAGCTGGCGGGGAAGGCAGACTTAGCAGCAAATCGCGCAAGCTTCTTCGTGAGAGCATCCTGCAAAGCACAGAGCTGTTCGGCGCGAAACCCTATTTTCTCAGCGATGATTTTTCGCTGGTGGATGCGACGATTGCGCCGATTCTCTGGCGCCTGCCAGTTTACGGAATCGAGCTTGGTAGCCAGGCTGAAGCCATAGAGGAATACATGAAGCGTGTATTCGTGCGGCGTTCGTTCCAGCAGGGCCTGACCGAGCTCGAGCAGGAAATGCGACTCTAAGGCGAAGTTATGTCACCTTGCCTGCAGAAATCGGAAACGATGGTAAGCTTGGCAACTGGTAAACATTGCCGGGCTTGAAAACTTGAACAACCCAAGCCGTTCAAAACGACCGTACTTGATTCGCGCCATGCATGAATGGATGGGCGATAACGGGCATACTCCGCATATTGTCGTTGACGCCTCTGTCGATGGCGTTAGCGTGCCGCGTGAACACGTCAAGGATGGCAAGATCATCTTGAACATCAGCGAGACGGCTGCGCACAACCTGAAACTAAGCAATGATTCGGTTAGTTTTCGCGCGCGTTTTTCCGGCGTGCCATTCGATGTCTGGGTGCCGATGAAATCCGTTCTCGGCATCTACGCCCGGGAGACAGGGCAGGGCATGATCTTCTCGCACGACTCTGACGCTGGAGAGCAGAAGGTTCGTGACGAAGAACCCGAGCCAACTCGCAGCCGCCCGCACCTCAAAGTCGTCAAGTAAGAGCCCGCAGGCCCTACAGGCTTGAGTCCGAAGGACGGAATGCGTCCTTAATCCATTCGATGATTTTTTTGCCGTGCTCATCGGCATCGATCGCGATAACGTCGAAGCGCACGACACTGTTCGCGTACTGCGATCGTTTTGCCAGAAATAGTGCGGCTGTACGGATGAGTTTTCGTTGCTTGTGCCCATCAACGGTCAAGCCAGCACGTGAAAAACTCTTGCTGCCGCGGTAGCGAACTTCGACAAAGACAAGGCAGTCGTCGTCCTGCATGATCAGGTCGATCTCACCCAAACGGCAATTGAAGTTGCGCGCAACCAGATTCAAGCCCTGGCGATTCAGGAATTGACCAGCGAGTCTCTCGGCGTCAGAGCCTACAGTTCGCGTGTTTCGTCGTACCACGATTCGTCGTCGGCGGCATCGGGCAACATCAATTCCGGATCATCGGTGATGTCAAGAATTGGTCCGCCAACGATTTCTGTATCGGGCAATGCTACTGGTTCGCCACTCTGAAACTGGGCCCATGCCAGTTTGCGGCGTACACGACCGTCATAATCGAGGTAGAGCTTGCCCGTCGCGCCGTCGATTTCCTGCATGGAACCGGTTTGTGCCGCGAACAGTGCCGCAATAAGCTGGTAAGCGTCATAACCCATCGCATGCAGGCGACCGAGGCGACGCTCTTCCGGCCAGTGTTCGCTGTACGCCGATGGTAAATTCGCGATCCAGCTTTGCGGCGCGATGATCCACGGCGTGTCCGCGAACATGATGCCGTTGAGATCAGAATTTGAACGGCCGTCCATCGCATAGATTGACGATGTGGAATACACGGGTAGATCGCCCGAATAGTGGAATTTTAATTGCGATTTCAAGAGTCGGCCAGCCGGCGCATCGGCGGCCAGGAAGATGAACTCACTGTCTTGTCTGCGACGCGGGTCAAACTGCAATGGGCCACCGATATTTGCGCGCAAACGCTGCCAGCGGCGCACGCTTCCCGACAAGGCCATCAGGTCCTCAATGGTGTTTGAGAAGTCCTGAACGCCCGGCGTGTACGTCCGATAGTCGAGCAGGGTACCGCCGAGTGCTTCGAACTCTGTCGTGAAGCTCGACAGCAGTCGGCGACCCCAGTCATTGTTCGGCACCAGCGCTACCGCACGCGTGTGACCGTCAGCCAACGCGCGCTCAGCTGCAGAGCGTGCTTCATCCTCAGGGGCAAGCGCGAATTGATACAAGCCCGGTGGGGCCAGCGTGTCGTCCGGCAGGTAATTAAGAGTCAGAACCGGCACAGGGACGAGGATGTCATTGGCGAGCTCAATGACATT
>Ga0255052_10001798_pt1 | contig 15859 bp, 16 predicted proteins | sample JV7_2_21_MG_FD_188632 | JGI IMG/M metagenome (GOLD analysis project Ga0255052, IMG submission 188632) | Seawater microbial communities from Jervis Inlet, British Columbia, Canada - JV7_2_21 | ecosystem: Environmental > Aquatic > Marine > Inlet | place: Canada: British Columbia | collected...
CGGGCGCCTGACGTCATGTTCAACGACGCGCCTGTCCCACAGCAGACGACGACCGGCTGGTTGTATCCTGACATGTCACTGCCAGACGGCGATTGGCAGGATCAGCAGGCACTTCTGATGGTCGTCAAAGCGGGAGAAAATTCTGGGACCGGCCAGAATTTTCATCGCCTGGGTGGATCGGTAACGGCAACGGGTAGCGGCTTTATTGCCAAATGGCAGGAATTCGAGGGGGCGATCAGGCCTGAAGTTGTCGGCGGTGGCCTTTACCAGGATCTTGTCGGTGCGACGCTGACTGCGAAAGCTTTTGATTCAGTTACGCCAGGACTCGGCAAGTGGCTCATCACTATCGCGTCCTGGCTTTTCGCCATCTCCACGATCATTGCCTGGGGTTACTACGGCGAACAGGGCGCCGTATATATGTGGGGCGACAAAGCCACGATGCCGTTTCGATTTATTTATTGTTCCTTGACCTTCGTTGCAACACTCGGACACATCAAGACCAGCGCCGATCTCGACAACATGACCGGCATCGGGCTCGGTGTCATCATATACGCGAACCTGCCGATCTGCTGGATATTCGGTTACCAGGCGATGCGCGCGTATAAAGAGTACATAGGGCGACTCAAAGACGGGCGAATGGGTCCCGATCACCCGCCACCGAGTATCGAAGATCTCTTGACCGGGCACGATATCGATAAATAACGGACGAAGATGAAATCGTCTGCGAATTTTTCTGGGAGCAAGACGAGACTGTTGCAAATTAATCCTTGCCAGCGCTTTTTCTTTCCTTCCTCGACGCCAGTTTGTGTAAAGAATTGAGCGCCCGGTCGAGTTGATCCTTTGCTTGTCGGGTAACACCACCTTGTCGATATTCGTCGACAACGAATGATTCTACGCGGCTTACCAATTCATCAATATCTTCCGCGGGAAAACGATCGTCGGCAATTGCCGGTCCATAGACGCGCTCGGCGGCACCAAAGAGGTTGATCCAGCGCTCACTCCTCCGTCCCACTCGCAGCAAGTCATAAAACTCTCTGCCCGATGCATTTCCTGCCTTCAACAGGCTGATGATGCCGATGAGCATTGATATCGGTACGAGAACGAAATCTCGCAACCCGTCGACAACCAGCTTCACCTGCAATACGAGGATGTCCCGTATCAGCGTCCAGCGATCCGGCATCGGGCCGCTTTCTTGCGAATTTGTTTCCGCTTCCACGATCGTCCCTCCTGCCCGCGGACCGGTATGATACGCCATTACTGGCGTCGGTCCTGACGATTTAGTAATGTAGGTCAGGCACTTACGCAGCCAGGCTGTCGGTGCAACCTCAATATGCCACCATTCGATTCATCGCCGCAGTACGAGCACGGGCTCCCGGAGTCTCTCGGCGTCCTTCTCGTCAATCTCGGCACCCCCGATGAACCGACGCCGGACGCGGTTCGTCGCTACCTCCGGCAGTTCCTGTCGGATCCACGCGTCGTGGAGTTTCCGCGTTTGCTGTGGCTTGCGGTATTACATGGATACATCCTTCGCACGCGCCCCGTGGTGACCGCCGAGGCTTATAAGAAGATCTGGACGGAGCAGGGATCACCATTGCTCCTGCACTCCATCGACATTGCAGATGCAATGCAGGAGAAATTGTCAGCAAGGCTATCAGGCGCCGTCAACGTCGAGCTTGCCATGTCATATGGCAATCCGTCGATCGAAAGTGCATTGCAAAAAATGTTTGACCAGTGGGTAGCGCGAATCATTGTGCTGCCACTTTATCCGCAATACTCGGGAACGACGACAGCATCCGTATTCGATGCCGTTGCCGCCGCGTTATCAAAAAGGCGTTGGGTCCCGGAATTGCGCTTCGTCAATCACTATCATGACGCTGCCGGTTACGTATCCGCAGTCGTTGCCAGCATTCGGGATTTCTGGGACATGCACGGCCGTGGCGAGAGATTGCTCATGTCATTCCACGGATTGCCCAAGAGTACACTTGTCAACGGTGATCCCTACCATTGCCAATGCCAGAAAACTGCCCGGCTCGTCGCTGCCGAACTGGAACTCGATGACGACTACTGGCAGGTCAGTTTTCAATCGCGTGTCGGCCGTGAAGAATGGTTTCGTCCCTACACGGATGAAACACTGAAGAAATGGGGTCGCGATAAGATTGGCAAAGCCGACGTAGTCTGCCCTGGCTTCGCAGTGGATTGCCTCGAAACGCTCGAAGAGATTGCGCTAACGAACGCGGCATCTTTCGTCGCCGCCGGCGGTGAAGAATTGCGTTATATCCCCGCGCTGAATGCGCGTGACGATCATATTACTTTCTTAAGCCGCACAATCGAAAAAAATGTTGCAGGCTGGCCCGAAGCATCGCCGGACTGGAGTCTTTCGAAAGCTGCACGAAGGATGGAAAAAAGTCTGCAACGCGCCCGCGATATGGGTGCAGAGCGATAATGCAATGCTGAACGAACAAGACCATCTGCTCGGTCGCTTCCTGGAATTCAGCATTCAAACGCCCAATATCATCGAGTCACTGGGTTTTTACAAACTACTCGGTTTCCAGGAACTGGTGATCGGCGACGTCTGGACACATAAGTACGCCGTCATCAGCGATGGCGTGCTGAATATCGGCCTACACGACGGCAAATTCGACGGGCCGGCACTAACCTTCGTGCATCAGGATCTCGCGCGCCAGGCACGGTCTATGACCGATCATGGTTTCAATTTTCGCTACCTCAATTTGAACCCCGACGTTTTCAACGAACTCTGCTTTCTCGACCGCGACAAGAACCAGGTCGCGATGATCGAAGCCAGGACTTTTTCACCCGCAGATGAATACATGGACGACTCGGTATGTGGCAACTGGTTCGAAATCAGCCTGCCGGTGCAGGACGCGATGCGCGCCGCACAATTCTGGGCGCCCCTCGCACCCGAGTTACTGCGGCTGCGTGAGGAACCGACTACGCACATGCGTTTCAATGCAGCCGAAATGTCGCTGGGCCTCAGCGAAAGTATTGCACTCAACGGTCCATCCCTGTGTTTTCGCTGTGACGACAAGGATTCCGTGTGGACAGCCATTGCGCAGCATGGTTTTAAATTCAAGGAATTTCCCGGATTCGAAGGGGCATTCATGGCGCTCACGGCGCCGGAAGGAACTGTGCTTTACCTGTTCACGGAAGATTTTCTCGGCGAACTATATGAAGTCGCGGAAACCGACGAACTGGAGGAAGAAGAGGACAACGAAGAAGAGTGATTCGGTCACCTGCCGAATTCGTTCTCAATTCCACCCAATAGCTCGCGAATTATTGCGAGCGAATCCTCGTAGGATGGCAGGATGCGATTTTGTAGTCTGCTTATTTTAGTCATACAGATGTTCCAAAAGTACTTGTCGTCCCTAAGTCGCCGGTAGTCGTCCGGTACGAAAATACCCGGCTCAGTTTGCCGAAAATTTTCGAGGTAGTATGGCTCTATACGTTCGATAGTAAAGCTTCGGTCATTGAGATACGCGCCGAGCACACGCGGAAACTGATTTTCATAGTAAAAAATGAGCTTTAGCCGGAGTGACTCACTGGAAATTAGATCAAATCCCGTACTTTTCAGTGCTTCGTAAGGCGCCGAATTGCTTCGTACACCAACCCACCGCCTAACAGATCTGAAGTATGGCGCAATCGATGAATCGTATGGTTCCCCATTGTCCATATGCTCTGCAAGAGCGATAACATTTTGATGTATTTGTTTCTCAATGGCGTACCGAGTTTCAAGGTGCTCCAAATCCACGTCAAGTGCTTGCTTGAGTTGCTCAAGAACCTGGAGTTCCTCACGACGTTCCAGACGATCCTGATACCACGAATTTGCAGCCAACGCGATCGTCACGCCTGCGACAATCAGCAGTATTTCGCCGATCGCATACTTCCAGTTCATAGCGGTTAGAACTCTGCTTTTGTGCATACAGGGATTCGAAGTTTCATCAAGCAATCGGCTGTGTTTGGACCATTAGCAGTCTCCGTGTACCTCTGGCAACCTTATGAAAGCGATCTCATGATGCCGAGCGCACGCCCTAGATAGGACTGGCCAAAGAGGTTCAGGTGGTTCAGGACATGATAGAGCTGATAGAGCAGAATTCTTTTCTCACTGCCCGCCGCCAGCGGCCATGATACCTCGTAGGCGCTGTAGAACTCTGCGCTGAATCCGCCGAACAATCTTGTCATCGCAATATCCGATTCGCGGTCGCCGTAGTAAACCGCGGGATCGAAGATGACCGGCTCGCCGCCGGACGAGGCCCAGTTGCCTCCCCACAGGTCGCCATGCAGCAGCGAGGCCTCCGGCCAGTAGCCGCTAAAGAACTGCCCCAGGTTTGACAACAGCCGGTCGCCCTCCTGTTGTAGTTCGCCGGTGAAACCGTTCTCGGCAGCGAGCATCAACTGGAAGCCAAGCCGATCTTCCTTCAGAAATTCAACCCAGTCGTCGTTATACAAATTGCGCTGTGGTGTCGAACCGATGGTGTTGTCCCGGTGCCAGCCGAACCGATCGCTGCAGTATCGGTGCTGCTTCGCGAGTCGCTGGCCTAACAAACTTTCGGTATCAGGGCGTGGCAGATCGAAGTCGATCCATTCAAGTGCCAGCAGACTCTCCGAAGCTGACTGAACGCAGCCCAACACTCTCGGCACGCGAAGCGCCTCCGCCCGAACCAGTTCCCTGAGTCCCTCTGCCTCCGCGACAAACATGTCGTAGGAATCTTTGGATCCTGTTTTCAGGAAAACCGAATGGTCATCGGCTTTGACCCGCCAGGCCGCACTGATATCGCCGCCGCCGACAGGACGCGGCATGTCCCTGCCCGACACGTCGACGCCGTGTTCGCGGAGTGCCGCCAACAATGTCTGCCATTCGGGCATGAGCGAGAGTCCTGTCCCGTTATCTGAGGTCTGACAACCTCTCGGCCTGGCGCCGCAATGCCATGCCAATGCCTGCCTCGTCAAACAACGCATTGATGGCACCGAGATCGGGTGCGACCGGTTTCAGTCCTGTCTCCGGTCTTTCATACGGCGCGTCGCAGGCCAGGCCTGTCAGGCGTCTCGCAAGCAGCGCATCCTCCTTGTGCGCTTCGAGTTTTGCGCCGAGTGTTTTTGCGCCGCGCACGTTGACTTCGTGCACGGTATCCAGATTCGAATATATTTCTTCAAGCGAACTGAAATGCGCCAACAGCGCGCCGGCAGTTTTCTTACCGACGCCGGGGACTCCTTTGATGTTGTCCACACTGTCACCGGCGAGCGCCAGGAAATCCGCGATCTGCTCGGGCCAGACCCCAAAGTTCTCCGGTATCTGGTCGTATTTCAGTTTTCCCTTTCCTGCGAAGTCCCAGAACACGTCGTCTTTGGTCAAAAGTTGCGCCAGGTCTTTATCGCGCGTGACGATGGTCGATGGCATGCCGTTTTGGCGGCCGTCGCTGACGAGTGTGCCGATAAGATCGTCTGCCTCGTAGTTGGGGTGTGCACATGACATCAGGCCAAGCGCCTCCGTAAAACGGCGGCATTGCCCGAACTGGCGCTTGAGTTCCGGTGGCGCAGGTTCGCGATTCGCTTTGTACTCGGGATAGATTTCAGTGCGAAACGAGGTCCTCAGACCTTCATCGAACAGCACCGCGACGTGATCCGGTTTGACCTGTTCCATGAAATCGCCGAGAAAACGGCAGTAACCGTACAGTGCGGCGATGGGATTGCCGTCGTCGTCGACCATGTCATCGGGCATGGAGTAGTGGGCCCGGAACACGTAGACACTGGCATCGATTAAGTACTGCATCGCTCCCCGGCAGGCTCAGATCTGGACAGATTGGTCGAAAATATCCACGCCGTCCGAAAGGTGATCCGAGAGCCTGGCATGCAACGGACTGGTGCGCGGGATATGCGCAAGCAGGTATTGCATCTGGTCGGCAAGGACCTTGCGACCTTTGAGATAAATATATTCGGCGTACGTTGGCGTAAACGGCACCGCGATCAGTTGCATGGACACCTGCTCCGGCGTCCGGCCGCCTTTGTGGTTATTGCAGCGCCGGCAGGCCGTGGCGACATTGTTCCAAACATCGCCGCCACCATGTGACAGCGGTGTGATGTGATCGCGGGTCAGGTCCCGCGTCTGGAAACGCATCGCACAATAGAGGCAAAGGTTGGCGTCGCGCTTGAAAAGGGTGCGGTTGTTCAGGGGCGGCACATACTGATCCCTGATGAATGCGAGGCCCTGGCTGGTGCCTTCGGTCGCGATGATCGAGTTGACGTCGATTCGGCTGCGACGGCCGCTTATCGCACTGTAGCCACCGAAAACCGTGTACAGCCGTGTGCCGCAGGCATACGCGACCTGCTCCGTGTGGTATAGACGAACCGCTTCACGGTAGTCGATCCACTCAAGCGGCATCCCCGCCACATCGGTCCTGAGGACCTGTTGCGAGATATCCGATGCTGTACCAGAAAGCATTTGATTGAGTCCTCTCGCTTACACTCCGTATATTGCCCATCAGCCCGCAAAAATCAAATAAACCGTCGGTTTTCGAGAACTTCGTGCTATTTCATTATTCGCATTTCACATGACGCGAATGTGACGTATAGTCCCGGCCGCAGACCTCAAAACGACCTGTTTCCGGGGGTTCAACGAATCCCCCTGCGAGGTCCTGCGGGGCAATTTTGAACAGATATTAACGACGGAGAGTAATGATGCCGCTGACGGTTGGCGTGCTAAAGGAAAATCTCGAGGGCGAGACCCGAGTTGCATTGACCCCCGAAATTACCGGCAAATTGCAACAACTCGGTGTCTCGGTGGTTATGGAAAACGGCGCAGGTGGCGGCTCGCAGATTCCGGATGATGAATATGCAGACGTCGAGTTCGCAGACTCCGGCGGCGTACTCAAGAAATGCGATCTCTTGTTCACCGTACAACCCGCCAACACGGATACCGTAGAGAAACTGGGCGATGGCTCGGTGATTGCCGGCCTCATGTATGGTCATAACAATCCGGATCTCGTCAAAGCATTGCAGGGCAAAAAACACGTTGGTTTCGCCATGGAACTCGTGCCACGAATTTCGCGTGCGCAGAGCATGGACGTCCTGTCGTCGCAGGCAGCAGCTGCCGGCTACCAGGCAACACTGATTGCCGCGACAACACTCGACAAGTTCTTCCCGATGCTGACAACCGCGGCCGGAACGATACGGCCTGCGCAGGTGCTCGTGATCGGCGCCGGCGTCGCGGGTTTGCAGGCGATAGCGACAGCGAAGCGACTCGGCGCGGTAGTCAAGGGCTACGATGTCCGCAGCGCTACCAAGGAACAGGTCGAGTCTCTCGGCGCGAAGTTCGTGGAGACCGGCGTTTCTGCCGAAGGTGAGGGCGGGTATGCGCGCGAACTGACTAACGAGGAAAAAGCGCAGCAACAGGCGGCGCTCGAAAAGGAAATCGCAGTCTCTGACGTCGTAATCACCACGGCCGCTATTCCCGGCCGACCAGCCCCGCGGATAATTTCTGCCGCGGCGGTCGAGGCGATGAAACCCGGCGCGGTAATTGTCGATCTCGCCGCGGAAACCGGCGGTAATTGTGAATTGACGAAAGCTGGCGAAACGGTGGTGGCAAACAATGTAAAGATTGTCGGACCTGTCAATTTACCAGCCCAGCTCGGCCGCCACGCAAGCGATATGTACGCAAGAAACCTCTTCAATTTCATCAAGCCCGCAATCAGCGAGGAAGGTGAACTGAACATCGATTGGGAGGACGAGGTGTTCGCTCAATCAGCCCTGACACGCGATGGCGAGATCAAGCACAAAGCGACGCGCGAAGCTATTGAAGGGGGGTCTGCCTGATGATTGACGGATTCATTGCACTTTATATCTTCATGCTGGCGGCATTCGTCGGCTATGAAGTGATCGGCCGCGTACCCTCGATTCTGCATACGCCGCTGATGTCCGGCTCGAACTTCATTCACGGCATCGTATTGGTCGGCGCCATGGTGGCACTTGGCCGGGCCGATACCACGCTTGAACTGGCGATCGGCTTTATCGGTGTGTTCCTCGGCGCGGGCAACGCTGTCGGCGGATACGTGGTCACCGAGCGGATGCTCGAGATGTTCAAGAGCAGCAAGGAGAAAGACTCGTGAGTGAGATGATCTCCATGCGCTCGGTCATTGAAGCCAGTTACTTCATTGCAGCGATTCTTTTTATATTCGGCCTGAAGAGAATGAGCTCGCCGGTCACGGCACGTGGTGGCATCATCTGGGCCGGCGCCGGCATGGTCGTCGCAACACTCGTCACTTTTCTGTACCCGGGCATGGGTAACTACCCGCTCATGATGACCGCCATTTTTATTGGCGGCGTTGCCGCGTGGGTTAGCGGCAAGAAAGTAGCGATGACCGACATGCCGCAGATGATTGCACTCTACAACGGCATGGGCGGCGGCGCGGCGGCAGCGATTGCCGCCGTCGAGTTGCTGGGTGGTGAAGATCACGGCCTCGTGTTCGGCACGCTGGCGGTACTCGGCGGCATGATCGGTGCTGTGTCATTCAGTGGCAGCCTGATCGCGTTCGCGAAGCTGCAAGGAATAATGAGGCGCAACTTCCGGTTTTCCGGCCAGCAGGTTCTCAATCTGTTGCTGCTCGCAGCGACGGTCGCCACGGCTGCTTACATTGTGCTTGCGCACGGTGATGTGAACATCGTCGTCATATTTTTCCTGCTGGCGTTGGTACTCGGTGTCACTATGACCGTGCCGATCGGCGGCGCCGATATGCCGGTCGTCATCTCACTGTACAACGCGCTCACCGGCCTCGCGGTAGCATTCGAAGGATTCGTGCTGCAGAACGCGGCAATGATCATCGCCGGTACGGTCGTCGGCGCCGCCGGTTCCTTGCTGACACAACTCATGGCGAAAGCGATGAATCGTTCGCTCGCGAACGTGTTGTTCTCCGGCTTCGGCGAAGAGGATGGCCAGGCCAGCGAGGTGTCCGGCAGCATGAAGCCGATCGAAGCAGCCGACGTCGCCGTGATGATGGCGTTCGCGAATAAAGTGCTGATCATTCCCGGCTACGGCATGGCTGTGGCACAAGCTCAGCACAAGGTGTGGGAATTGACGCAACTACTAAAGTCTCGCGGCGTCGACGTCAAGTTTGCCATACACCCGGTGGCCGGGCGGATGCCGGGCCATATGAACGTATTGCTCGCCGAGGCGGGCGTGCCGTACGACATCATTTACGATGAGGACGAGATCAATCCGGAATTTCCGACTGCGGATGTTGCACTGATCATCGGTGCGAATGACGTCGTCAACCCGGCTGCCCGCAACGACACGTCCAGCCCGATCTACGGCATGCCGATCCTGAACGCGGACTATGCGAAAAACGTCATCGTCATCAAGCGCGGACAGGGCACCGGTTTCTCAGGCATCGAGAACGCCTTGTTCTTCCTCGATCATACGAGGATGCTGTATGGGGACGGGCAGGCGATGGCCAGTGAGCTGATCACCGAGGTGAAGTCGTTGTAGGAGCCCGCCCCGGCGGGCGATATTCTTTGGGTTTATTGCCGGGTTTATTGCCGGTGCCGGTGTTCACTTATCTCTAGCGCGGTGGACGATCGCCTGTCCTCGGCCTGTCCTGCTGGCGCTGACGCTGGCGCAGGCGATCCCTGACTTTTTGCCGCTGGTCCGGCGTCATGTTGCGGTACCGCTCGCGCAGCTGCTGCCGCCGATCTGCAGGCATATCACGAAAACGGCGGAAGTTATTACGGATTCGCTCCTTCTCTCCCGGCGCCAGTCGCTGGAACTGGTTGTAGCGATCGCGAATCGCCGTGCGCTCATCGTCGCTGAGGTTCTGCCAGGACTGGAACCGCTCCCTGGCTGCCGACCGATCCTCTGTATCCATCTTGGACCAGCGCGAAGCACCGTCGACGAGCCGGGCACGGCGTTCGACAGGCAGCGTATCCCAGTTCTCCGCCAAAGGACCGAGCACTTGCCGCTGCTCTTGCGTCAGGCTGCTCCAGTTCATCTGGTCATCCTGCGCTGCTACCGCGCCGCTTAATATCAGCAGCACTGTTGCAACAGCCGGATAAAAATATTTAGCTTTCATCGTCAATCTCCACCGATTCTTCCTCTTTCGCTGCGGGATCGGTCCGCTCGTCTTCGGACGCAACCTGTTCAACCGCTTGTGCGGCCAACACCACCCAGTCTTCGTCCGATTCCTCCCAACTTCCCAGGTATTCCAGGAATTCCATATCGGGCATGGTTTCATCGTCCGCGACGACGATGCCGGTACATCCTATGAGGCCCCAAAGTATTGCGACCTTGAATGCTGCTTCGGCTCGTCTGCTATCAGCCGACAATGTCTTCCGTCTCCAAAGTTTCACCAGCTTCTTCATCGAGCTCGATCCAGCTATAGAACTCCAGATCTTCCAGCATCTCGAAGCTGTCCTCCGTGAGCAGGATCTCGAAATCCGCTGCCGACGCCTCAGCCGTCAGCTCATCAACCGGCTGATTACCGATCCACAGCACAACAGCAAATACCGCGGCTGCGGCTGCACCCGCTGCTGGCGCCCACTGCACCCGAACCCGTCTGCCAGTCGCAAGCTCCTCAAGTGCTGCCTGGCGTCCACGATTGAGTCGCGAACGCGTATTCGCGTCGAGACTCTCGACGGATTCGTCAAAAAGCTGTTTCGCCTTTTCGGTGAATGCTTGATCGGCGGCCATGTCTTTCCGTTCTTTCATTGCCAATGCTCTCCCAGTGACTCGCGCAGTGAATGCACTGCCCGAGAGTAATGCGTTTTTACACTGCCTTCACTGCATCCCATTGCGGTGGCGGTCCCGGCGACGTCCAGGCCCTCGAAGGTCCGCAACATAAATGCTTCCCTTTGCCGGGTCGGCAATTCGCCCACCGCGATTTCGAGGCTCTGCATCGCCTCATGCGACTGCAACTGTTCGTCAGGGGTGCGGCCTGCAGGATCAGGCGCCGCGGCGATGGCATCGTAATCGTTATCATCGTTGCCGGAACGTCCGAACCACACCATCACGCGATTTCGCACCATCTGCCGGCGATGCCAGTCGCGGACCCCGTTTTGCAAAATGCGATAAAAAAGCGGCGTCCATTCGTCGCTGCCGCGATCTGCATACTTCTGCGCCAGTTTAATCATCGCATCCTGCACGAGATCGAGCGCCTCATCGCGATCGCGAACCGAAATCTCTGCGATTCGCAACGCGCGCTTTTCGACCTCTGCCAAAAATCGATTGAGCTCCCGTTCGCGTTGCAGCGTTCTGACTCCCTTACGGTCCCCCGACTCGCAAGATACCGCAAAACTCGCGACACAGGCGTTCATACGATTCTGATCCCTGACAAATAATCCATGAGATCCCTCTGATTCCGACCTTTCAACTTGACTCCCATCCGGGGATCATGAGTATTTAACGTCCGGCCAGGGCGATGGTTGACAAATAGAGCCTCCAGCTTTGCCGCATTATGTAAGGTCAGAGTTACGAATTTTAGCCTGAAGAAGACCTATAAGTGTTTGTAATTATTACTAATTATTGCATGTTCCCGGCGCGGGCATCGATCCGGTGAGCGTACGCCAAGTGTTGCGCGTCGCGATCAACGCGCCGCTGTCCCGGCTGTTCGACTATTTGCCGCCCGACGAGGGTCTTCCGGCGCCTGGTTGCAGGGTCCAGGTGCCATTCGGGCGGCAGAAGCAGATCGGCCTGGTGATGGAGCTGGCAGAGGACAGCGAGGTACCAGTTTCGAAGCTCAAAAAGGTGATTGCCGTCCTCGATGACAGCCCGCTTCTCAACGATGTAGATCGCTGGCTGGTCAGCCTCACGAGTGACTACTACCACCACCCGATCGGCGAGGTTGTCGCGGCGGCGCTCCCCGCGCTGTTGCGGCAGGGCAAGCCCCTGGTTTCTCTGGTCAGGAAAGTATCGGTTACCACAGCGGGGAAAACAGCCGAGCTGGAGACAATCAGAAAACAAGCGCCGCGCCAGGCTGCGTTGCTCGATATCATCCGTGACATCGACACCATCAGTTTCGACGAACTCGACGATGCAATGCCCGGATGGCGTCGTTTCAGGAAAAGTCTTGCGGAAAAATCGCTGATCGAGGAATTCGAAACCACTGACGACAGCGACCAGCCGGAATTACTCGCGAACGTCGAGCAGACCGATGGACCCGAATTGAACCGGGATCAGGCAAAGGCCTTGCAGGCCATCCGCTCACATGCCGGGTTCAATGTAAGTTTGCTTGACGGCGTCACCGGCAGTGGCAAAACCGAAATCTACCTGCGGTTGATCGGCGACACGATCGATGCCGGCCGCCAGGTGCTGGTGCTGGTTCCCGAGATTGGCCTGACACCACAGCTCGTGAGGAGATTCAGGACCCGCCTGGGACTTGAGCCTATCCTGCTGCATTCGGCGCTGACGGATACGGAGCGGCTTGCGGCGTGGCGCGTGGCACGGCGTGGATCGGCACAACTTATTCTCGGTACCCGATCTGCCGTTTTCGTACCGATGAAAATGCCGGGCTTGATAATCGTCGATGAAGAGCACGACAGCTCACTGAAGCAACAGGAAGGTTTGCGTTACTCCGCCCGTGACCTCGCTGTCGTAAGAGGGAAGAAACAGGACATTCCGGTGGTGCTGGGGTCCGCAACACCTTCCCTCGAGTCATTGCAGAGATGCCGCGAGGATGCATACCAGCATCTGCTCCTGCCAACTCGGGCGGGCAAGGCCGTGCCACCATTGCTGCGGCTGGTCGATCTGATGAAACACCAATCGAGCGACGGCCTGAGTGTTCCCGTTATTTCCGCGATCACTGACAACATTCGTCAGGACGGACAAGTGCTGGTATATCTGAATAGACGCGGATTTGCTCCGACACTGATCTGCTCCGCTTGCAGGAAGATTGCGGACTGCAATCGCTGCGACGCCCGTATGACCGTTCACGCAGGTAGAAACCAACTGATGTGCCACCACTGTGGCGCCAGCCGGGCAATCGACACCGAGTGTCCCGATTGCGGCGGTGCATGCAAACCACTCGGCCAGGGAACCGAGCGGCTCGAGGACTCACTCAGGGCCCGGTTTCCCGCAGACGACGTCACCCGCATCGACAGCGACAGCACCCGGATCAGGGGCACGATGAAAAAAGCACTTGCGGCGGCAACCACCGGCGAGACGAAGATCCTTGTCGGCACGCAGATGCTGTCAAAAGGACACCACTTCCCGAACCTGACACTCGTTGTCGTAATCAACGCAGACCAGGGACTTTTCAGTACCGATTTTCGTGGCAGTGAGCGACTGGCACAGAGTCTGATCCAGGTGGCTGGCCGTTCTGGCAGGGAAGCGCGCCAGGGCGAGGTCATCATTCAGACGGCCTTTCCGCAACATCCGTTCTGGTCCGAATTGATGAGCGGCGGCTATGAACGGGTTGCACAAGCCGCCCTGGTGGAAAGAGAAAAGGCCGTATGGCCACCGTTCTCCAGGCTCGCATTGGTGCGGGCGACCGCAACCCGGCGGCAGGATGCTCATGACTTCCTGTCAGCCGCGAGAAAGATCGCAGAGAGTTCCGGCATACCGGACGTCCGGATTCTCGGCCCGGTCAGCGCGCCCATGGAAAGACGAGCTGGTCGTTACCGGGCACAGCTTCTGCTGCAGAGCCGTCAGCGCCGAGGATTGCACGAAGTGCTCGGGCAACTTCGCGCGTCACTGGAAGGTAGCAAAACTGCCCGGCGTGTCAGGTGGTCGATCGACGTCGATCCGATTGAGCTTTTTTAGTGTACCGTTCAAAATACGCAACGGGGACGGACCCCGGGACGGACCCCAATGGGGTCCGTCCCGGGGTCCGTCCCCACTTTCTAATCTCCCGGCCACATTCTTTTGAAAAGCAGCATTGCACAACTTGTAGAGCAGGCCGTTACCGGCCTGCCCGATCTCGCTGAAGCACCGGACGTTACCTCGATCAAAACGACGGTAGAGCGGACACGCGACGCGCGGCACGGTGACTTCACAACCAACATCGCGATGCGCCTGGCGAAGTCGCAGGGCAGAAAGCCGCGGGATATCGCGCAGGAAATCATCGACAAGATCCCGCAAAGTGAGCTTGTCGACAAAATCGACATTGCCGGGCCCGGGTTTATTAATTTCCATCTCAGTGGCGTCGCTTTACATCGCGAGCTGGCCAATGTTCTGCAGGATGGAAAATGCTACGGCCGCCAGGCGATGCGCCCGAAGCCAAAGATCCTTCTTGAGTTTGTCTCGGCAAACCCGACCGGTCCGCTACACGTCGGGCACGGGCGTCATGCATCCTATGGCGCCACGCTGGGTAACTTGCTGGAAGCAGCGGGTTATGACGTGGATAGAGAGTACTACGTCAATGACGCCGGACGGCAAATTGACATACTGGGCGTCAGCGTCTGGCTTCGCCTGCTCAGAGAAAACGGCGTAACGATCGGCTTCCCGGAAGCGGGCTACCAAGGTGACTACGTCCGACAGATTGCGACTAGCCTGGATACCAGCGGCATTCCGGACGTAAGTGCCGATGATCTCAACGACGACCTGCCTGCGGATGCCCCGGAGGGTGACCGGGACACGTACATCGATGCTCTGATTGCCAAAGGACACGAACTTCTCGGAATTCATCATTTCCAGAGAATTCGAAAACAGGCCCTGGAGGCGATACTTTCGGACATCGAAGATGATCTGGCTGGTTTCGGCGTAACATTCGATCGCTGGTTTTTCGAGCAATGCCTGACCGACGACAATCTCATCGGCGATGCGCTCATCATCCTCAAAGAGCGCGGCATGCTGTACGAAAAAGATGGCGCAACCTGGTTCCGGGCAACCGACTACGGCGATGAGAAAGATCGCGTCGTCGTCCGCGAGAACGGCAAGACGACTTACTTTGCATCCGACATCGCGTATCACAGTGACAAGCGCAAGCGCGGCTACGACCATTTGCTCGACGTCCTCGGTTCGGATCATCACGGTTATCAGGCAAGAGTCCGGGCTGGTTTAGAAGCCATGGGCTACGGCGGCGACAGTCTCGAAGTAGAACTGATGCAGTTCGTTAGCCTTTACCGCGCGGGCGAGAAGCAAGCCATGTCTACCCGATCGGGCGAGTTCGTTACCCTGCGGCAGCTGCGGGAAGAGGTCGGCGATGACGCTGCACGATTCTTTTATGTCATGCGCTCGAACGACCAGCATCTCGATTTTGATCTCGAGCTCGCCAAGAGCCGGTCAAACGATAACCCTGTCTATTACATTCAGTACGCACACGCACGCGTCGCAAGCGTATTCCGGCAACTGCAGGAAAAGTCGCTGCAATACGATGAAGTTTCAGGTGTCGCTAATTTAGGCCTCCTCGAGGAGCTTCACGAAAAATCGCTGATGACGACCTTGAGTCGTTTCCCGGAAGTGATCGAGCTCGCCGCAAATAATCGTGCTCCGCAACATCTTGTGCACTACCTGCGAGACCTGGCGAACGAATTTCATACCTATTACAACGCCCACACGTTCATAGTTGACGACGATGACTTGCGTAATGCCAGGCTTGCATTGATAACTGCGACACGTACCGTTATTGCAAATGGTCTGACAATCGTTGGAGTCTCGGCGCCGGATTCGATGTAGTGTTCTATGGCCAAACGCAGGCGAAAAAAGAGCAAAAGGAAAAAGCAGCAGGAGTATCCGGGCTGGGTGTGGATGTTGTTTGGCCTTGGAATCGGTTTGTCAGTGGCGTTGGCTATTTACACCAAAGATCGTGAACCCGTCGCAGCTGCCCGGCACGCTGCTGCGAAAGCGCCCGCTCCGGACAGTACGCTCGACAGTAATAGTGATGAGGCGACGGCAACAGCGGAAGAGCCACCACCAAGGCGCTTC
>Ga0255052_10001799_pt1 | contig 15859 bp, 11 predicted proteins | sample JV7_2_21_MG_FD_188632 | JGI IMG/M metagenome (GOLD analysis project Ga0255052, IMG submission 188632) | Seawater microbial communities from Jervis Inlet, British Columbia, Canada - JV7_2_21 | ecosystem: Environmental > Aquatic > Marine > Inlet | place: Canada: British Columbia | collected...
GTGCAGATGAAAGTAGATCTGATTGCACCGATTGCGATGGAAGAAGGTCTGCGTTTTGCGATTCGCGAAGGCGGCCGCACGGTAGGTGCTGGCGTCGTTGCAAAGATATTCGAATAAGACGACACGACATTTGTCGTATTGCAGAAAGCTGGCTGCCCCTGGGTTGGCCGGCTTTCTGATCTGATGCAGTAATGAAAGGCCAGTAGCTCAACTGGCAGAGCAGCGGTCTCCAAAACCGCAGGTTGGGGGTTCGAGTCCCTCCTGGCCTGCCAGTACTGCAAATTGGTTTCGAACACGCAAGGGAACAGGTTGAACAGCGGAATATGAACAGCAAGGCAGAAAAAAGCAATTCAGCATTTTCAGATATATTGCTGTTGCTGATCTCAATCATCATGCTGCTTGGCGGGATTACTGCCTATTATTATTACCAGGATTTGGCAATAACGCCGGTCCGGGTGGCGGCATTGATTGCGGTTACCTTGCTGGCATCCTGGGTCGCGGCGCAATCGCACAAAGGCGGTGCCTTTTTCCGCTTCCTCAAGGAAGCTGATATTGAACGCCGCAAAGTTGTCTGGCCAACACACCAGGAAGCGGTGCAAACATCACTGATGGTGATCGTGGTGGTGATTATTATCTCGCTGTTTCTGGCGGGGGTGGACTGGATTTTGGGTTCATTGATACGCGGTCTGCTCGGTGGTGGTAGCTGATCATGGGTAAACGCTGGTACGTGGTACATGCTTTTTCGGGCTTTGAAAAAAAGGTTCAGCAATACCTGGCCGAACGTATCGCGCGGGCCGGCATGGAAGATATGTTTGGAGAAGTCCTGGTACCCACTGAAGAAGTGGTTGAAATGAAGGGCGGGCAAAAACGTCGTTCAGACCGGAAATTTTTCCCTGGTTACGTGCTGGTGGAAATGGAAATGACGGATGAGACCTGGCACCTGGTCAAAGACGTACCAAAGGTTATGGGTTTTATTGGTGGCACGGCGGACAAACCGGCCCCGATTACTGAGAAAGAGGCTAACACCATTCTCGACAGGGTGCAGGAAGGCGTTGACAAGCCCCGGCCCAAGATATTATTTGAACCGGGTGAAATGGTTCGGGTAGTGGATGGACCGTTCAATGATTTCAATGGCGTGGTTGAGGAAGTCAACTATGAGAAAAGTCGCCTGCGGGTGGCGGTACTCATTTTCGGGCGCTCTACGCCGGTGGAACTTGATTTCCACCAGGTTGAGAAAGCCTGAATCTGAATTGTTTTGAGATTACGCCGACGCATCTACGTCGTGCGTGTTTAAACCTGGCAAGTCCGGAAGCTTCAATGTTTCCCCGGCTTGCCGTAAACGATACGGGGAGCCTGGCAACGTGTTTGCGGGCGTTTGAACCCGGGGAGTAGAAAAATGGCTAAAAAGGTCTCTGCATACATCAAATTGCAGATACCGGCAGGGCAGGCTAATCCCAGCCCTCCGGTCGGTCCCGCGCTCGGACAGCACGGCGTAAATATCATGGAGTTCTGCAAGGCATTCAACGCCCATACGCAGAAGACCGAACCCGGCCTCGCGCTGCCGGTTGTAATCACGGTCTATGCCGATCGCAGCTTCACGTTTATCACCAAGACACCCCCGGCAGCAGTGCTGCTGAAAAAAATAGTGGGAATTCCAAAAGGAAGTGGCGAGCCCAATACCAACAAGGTCGGAAAGGTGACACGCGCCCAACTGGAAGAAATTGCCAAGGCAAAAGAGCCTGATCTGACAGCAGCAGATATGGACGCCGCCGTACGGACTATTGCCGGTTCGGCACGCAGCATGGGCCTGGATGTGGAGGGAGTGAACTGATGGCCAGAATCAGCAAACGAGTCAAAGCAGTCCGCGAACAAGTTGAACGTGGCAAGGTCTATGCCATAGACGAGGCTCTGGAACTCCTGAAAAAAACCAGCGGCGTTAAGTTCACCGAATCGGTGGATGTTGCCATTAAGCTGGGTGTTGATCCGCGCAAGTCGGATCAAAATGTGCGTGGATCCACCGTATTGCCCAACGGTACTGGACAGACGGTCCGGGTGGCGGTCTTTACCCAGGGTGAAAACGTGGAAAAGGCGATAGCAGCCGGCGCGGATGTCGTTGGTATGGATGACCTGCACGATCGCATCAAGGAGGGTGACCTCAATTTTGACGTCGTGATTGCCTCACCCGATGCCATGCGTGTCGTTGGCAAACTTGGCCAACTGCTGGGCCCGCGGGGTCTGATGCCAAATCCCAAGGTGGGAACAGTATCCCCTGATGTCGAATCCGCAGTGAAGAATGCCAAGGCCGGCCAGGTCCGCTTCAGGACCGACAAGGGCGGCATTATCCATAGCACGATAGGCAAAGTGACCTTCGAGGTGGAAGCATTGCAGGATAATTTGTTGGCGCTGCTCGCAGATCTGATGAAGCTGAGACCGGCGTCGGCAAAAGGTCAATATCTGAAGAAAGTTGCAGTATCCACAACCATGGGTCCAGGCCTGGTCGTAGACCATACTGTGTTGAAGACATAAGAATTTCGCCGGTAAAACCGGTGAAAAGGCGGGCTGATTTTGGCCTGGCAGGCATTCGTTAGTTTCACTTGCCTGCCGGTCAAAAGTAGACCGTCAGAGACCGCAGGTATCGGATCACCCGTTTGAACAGTGATCCGGTTTAAGCGTGTTCCGGGAAACCGGTCACAGCCTGCGCAGATGGTGGAGCCCCCGCTTCTCAATCGGGTTCATTAGAGCACGATTGAGAAGCGGGGTAGCCACTGAAGGGCTGGTAACAGTCCTGTGACAATCACGAAAGTGCTTGTCATGAGTCGTTAATCGTGCCGGGTAACCGGCTATTTGACTCTTGGAGGTATCAAATGGCTCTGAGTATTGAGCAAAAGAAAGCAGTTGTTGCGGAAGTGGCGGAAGTCGCCCAGACCGCTCTGGCTGCGGTTGCGGCAGAGTATCGCGGCCTGACTGTTGGGGAAATGACCGAATTGCGTGTTAAAGCGCGAGAAAGTGGTGTTTTCCTTAAAGTGGCCAAAAATACGCTGGTGCGGCGGGCTGTGGAAGGTACCGAGTTTGAATGCATGCAGGAATCCCTGACGGGACCACTGCTCCTGGCTTTCAGTATGGAAGATCCGGGTGCTGCTGCACGCCTTGTCAAAGACTATATCAAGTCGAATGACAAACTCATCACAAAAATTGTCGCCGTTGGCGGGGAGGTTTTTGAAGCCTCCGAGCTGGACCGTTTGTCCAGTTTGCCCACCTACGACCAGGCAATTGCAATGATGATGGGCGTAATGAAAGCACCGGTCGAGAAGTTTGTCCGTACGTTGGTTGAGCCGCATACCAAACTGGTCCGGAGTTTTGCTGCTGTTCGTGATGCAAAACAGGCTGCCTGATTTTTTAAAACCCCGGTAACCATCCGGTTACCACTATCGACATTTAGGAGAGACGACAATGGCCGTTTCAAAAGAAGATATTTTAGAGACAATTTCCAATATGAGTGTGATGGACGTCGTAGACCTGATCAGCGCCATGGAAGAGAAATTTGGTGTTTCTGCTGCTGCCCCGGTAACCGTGGCCGCCGGTCCGGCAGCTGGCGGTGAAAGTGTTGCCGCAGAAGAGCAGACAGAATTCGACTTGGTTCTGGCTTCGTTTGGCTCCAGCAAGGTTCCCGTGATCAAGGCAGTACGCGAAATCACCGGTTTGGGCCTCAAGGAAGCCAAGGACCTGGTTGAGAGTGCTCCTGCCAATGTGAAGGAAGGCATCGAGCAAAGCGAAGCAGATGAATTGAAGAAGAAACTCGAAGAGGTAGGCGCTACTGTCGAGATTAAGTAAATCAGTATTTTTGATTTACTTAAAAGTAATAGGGAATCGGCTGGGGATACATATCCCCGGCCAGTTCCTGTTTGTCTTATAGAAACGCGACCATTGCCCGGGTCGCACAGAGGCGGTTGGTAGTATGAATTACTCATTCACTGAAAAAAAGCGTATCCGCAAGGATTTTGGTAAGCGACAGTCGGTACTCGAAGTACCTTATCTGCTGGAAACCCAGATTCGTTCTTATGCGGAATTCCTGCAACAGGACACAAAATCCGATGATCGACGCGAACGTGGACTACATGGCGCGCTGAAATCTGTATTTCCAATTGTTGCCTACTCCCGTAATGCTGCGCTCGAATATGTCAGCTACAAACTTGGAGTCCCGCCTTTTGATGTAAGGGAATGCAAGTTGCGGGGTATGACCTATGCTGCACCTCTGCGCGTGAAGGTTCGCCTGGTCATATATGACAAAGAAAGTTCCGCCAAGCAGAAACCGGTTAAATATGTGAAAGAGCAGGAGGTCTATATGGGGGACCTGCCGCTGATGACCGATACCGGAACCTTTGTTATCAACGGTACAGAGCGTGTAATCGTGTCGCAATTACACCGCTCGCCGGGTGTGTTCTTTGATCACGACAAAGGCAAAACTCACTCGAGTGGCAAACTTCTTTTTTCAGCCCGTGTTATTCCCTATCGCGGATCGTGGCTGGATTTCGAATTTGATCCAAAAGACGGGATTTATACCCGCATAGACAGACGCCGAAAGCTCCCCGTAACCGTGTTGTTACGTGCGATGGGCATGAACAACGAAGAAATCCTGGATACGTTTTTTGAGACCAGCAGTATTTCCCTGCTCAAGGATGGTGCCAAGCTGACGCTTATTGCCGAACGGTTGCGCGGCGAATCAGCCCTGTTTGATATTACCGACAAGAAGGGTAACGTTATTGTTGCAACCGATAAGCGCATAACCGCACGCCATGTCAAGCAGATTCAGGTGGCGGGCATCAAGGCCCTGCAGGTTCCTGATGATTATCTGCTGGGTAAAATCGTCGCACACACCATCGTCGACAAGGACTCGGGTGAATTGTTGGCCGACGCCAATGCAGAAATCACCGCGGAATTACTGCAGTCCCTGCGCGAAGCCGGGATCAAGAAATTTGAAACATTGTACGTCAATGACCTCGATCAGGGTCCCTACATTTCAAATACCCTGAACATTGATTCCAGCACCAACGAACTCGAAGCACTGGTGGAAATCTACCGCATGATGCGCCCGGGTGAGCCGCCCACCAAAGAGGCTGCCCAGAACCTGTTCAAAAATCTTTTCTTCACCGAAGAGCGTTACGATCTGTCGGGTGTTGGCCGTATGAAATTCAACCGGCGGGTGGGACGTGAAGAAATAACCGGTTCGGGTGTACTCAACCGGGAAGATATTCTTGCGGTACTCAAGGTGCTGATCGATATTCGCAATGGCGCGGGTACGGTTGATGACATCGATCACCTTGGAAACCGGCGCGTACGCAGCGTTGGTGAAATGGCCGAAAATGTATTCCGCGTGGGCGTGGTCAGAGTAGAGCGGGCTGTGCGGGAACGCCTGTCAGTCGCGGAAAGCGAAGACCTTTCACCGCAGGAATTGATAAACGCCAAGCCGGTAGCGGCTGCGGTCAAGGAATTTTTTGGTTCCAGCCAGCTCAGCCAGTTCATGGACCAGAACAACCCGTTGTCGGAGGTTACCCACAAGCGACGTGTATCGGCGTTAGGGCCAGGCGGCCTGACGCGGGAGCGGGCCGGGTTTGAAGTCCGTGACGTTCACCCCACGCATTATGGCCGGGTATGTCCGATTGAGACGCCCGAAGGACCAAACATTGGTTTGATCAACTCACTGGCTGTCTATGCCAGAACCAATGATTACGGATTCCTGGAAACACCTTACCGGAAAGTGATCAGAGGCAAGGTGACCTCCGAGGTCGAATATCTTTCCGCCATTGTCGAGGGCGAGTATGTTATCGCCCAGGCAAATGCTGAACTCGATACCGCCGGTAAATTTGTAGAAGACTTTATTCCTTGCCGCCACTTGGGTGAGTTCACGCTTAAAGAACCCAGCGAAGTCAACTACATGGACGTATCACCCAAGCAGATCGTTTCCGTGGCCGCATCATTGGTGCCGTTTCTTGAGCACGATGACGCCAACCGTGCGTTGATGGGTTCAAACATGCAGCGTCAGGCTGTGCCGACGCTTAAAGCTGAGAAACCGCTGGTCGGCACCGGCATGGAACGTGCGGTGGCGACGGATTCCGGTGTGACCGCTGTGGCAAAACGAGGCGGCATCGTTGACCAGGTCGACGCCGGTCGTATCGTTGTCCGCGTCAACGAAGACGAAGTCCCGGCCAATGACCCGGGCGTGGACATTTATAACCTGGTCAAGTATCAGCGTTCTAACCAGAATACGTGCATGAATCAGCGACCCCTGGTCGTGATCGGTGACGAGGTGTCAAAAGGCGATGTGCTGGCTGACGGGCCGTCAACCGATCTCGGAGAACTCGCGTTAGGCCAGAATATGCTGGTGGCGTTCATGCCCTGGCATGGATACAACTTCGAGGATTCAATACTGATTTCCGAGCGGGTTGTAACCGAGGACCGGTTCACAACCATCCATATTGTTGAATTGACCTGCGTTGCCCGTGATACCAAGCTGGGGTCTGAAGAGATAACTGCGGATATCCCGAACGTTGGTGAGCACAACCTCAACAAGCTGGACCAGTCCGGCATTGTGTACATCGGCGCGGAGATAAAAGCGGGTGACATCCTGGTTGGAAAAGTTACACCAAAAGGCGAAACCCAGCTGACACCCGAAGAAAAGTTGCTGCGCGCAATTTTCGGTGAGAAGGCGTCAGATGTAAAAGACACTTCGCTGCGGGTGCCTTCAGGCACTGACGGAACTGTTATCGACGTGCAGGTTTTCACCCGTGATGGCGTGGAAAAAGACGAACGTGCGATTACCATTGAAAAGGACCAGTTGCGGCAGGTAAGAAAAGACCTGGATGATCAGTTGCGTATTGTTGAAAGCGCCATTTTCCAGCGTGTGGAGAATATCCTGGTAGGCAAGGTCGCGGACAAGGGTCCCAAAGGCTTTAAGAAAGGTACACAGATCACCGCTGAATTGCTGTCCGGCCTTGAGTTGGATGACTGGTTCAAACTGCGCATGAAAGATAACGATGTCAATGATTTGCTTGAACAGCTTGCTGACCAGGTAAAAGAGCAGCGAACCGTCTTTGATGAGAGGTTTGAAGAGAAGAAGGGCAAGATCACCCGCGGTGATGACCTGGCGCCCGGTGTGCTCAAGATGGTCAAGGTGTACATGGCGGTCAAACGCCGTATTCAGCCAGGTGACAAGATGGCTGGCCGGCATGGAAACAAGGGTGTTATTTCCATGATTGTTCCAATGGAAGACATGCCTTATATGGAAGATGGTACACCGGTTGACGTGGTGCTGAACCCGTTGGGTGTGCCGTCACGTATGAACATTGGCCAGGTACTGGAAACCCACCTGGGCTGGGCAGCCAAGGGTCTTGGCCAGCGGATTTCAAAGATGCTGGAAGAAAAAGCCAAGACCGATGAAGTACGCAAATTCCTGGGCGATATCTATAACAGTGACCAGGCCGGTCGCGTCAATATGAACAGCTTTTCCGCCGCTGAAATCAAGGAAATGGCGGTTAACCTGAAGGATGGTGTGCCGATGGCAACACCGGTGTTTGACGGTGCACCCGAGGTCGAGATCAAGCGCCTGCTGGAATTGGCAAATATCCCGACCAATGGCCAGACCACTTTGTATGACGGCCGTAGCGGTGTTCCCTTCGATCGCCCGGTGACGGTGGGTTATATGTACATGCTGAAACTGAACCACCTTGTAGATGACAAGATGCACGCGCGTTCAACCGGCCCGTATAGCCTGGTTACACAGCAGCCGCTTGGAGGCAAGGCCCAGTTTGGCGGTCAGCGGTTCGGTGAGATGGAGGTCTGGGCGCTCGAAGCCTACGGCGCGGCCTACACCCTGCAGGAAATGTTGACGGTCAAATCCGATGATGTTTCCGGCCGTAACCAGATGTACAAGAACATTGTCGATGGTAACCACCAAATGGCGGCAGGTATGCCCGAGTCCTTCAACGTACTGGTGAAGGAAATTCGTTCGTTGGCTATCAATATCGAACTTCAAGAAACATGATCCGAGGAGATATGCGGTGAGAGACTTACTTAATCTCTATAATCGTCAGCGGCAACCGCTGAATTTTGACGCAATCCGGATCGGATTGGCGCCGCCGGACCTGATTCGTTCCTGGTCTTACGGCGAAGTGAAGAAGCCAGAAACCATCAACTACCGGACGTTCAAGCCGGAGCGTGATGGGCTTTTCTGTGCTTCGATATTTGGCCCGGTCAAGGACTACGAATGTCTTTGCGGCAAATACAAGCGTATGAAGCACCGTGGTGTTGTGTGTGAAAAATGCGGTACCGAAGTTACGCTGACCAAGGTTCGGCGTGAGCGCATGGCCCATGTTGATCTTGCAAGTCCGGTTGCCCATATCTGGTTTCTGAAGTCACTGCCTTCGCGTATTGGACTGATGCTGGATATGACCCTGCGTGACATAGAACGGATCCTGTATTTTGAGTCCTATGTTGTACTCGATGAGGGTATGACGACTTTGGAACGCGGCGTGCTGTTGACCGATGAGCAATATCTGGACGCCGTTGAAGAATTTGGTGATGAATTTGTCGCCAAGATGGGCGCCGAAGCGGTCTTTGAATTGCTGCGTACCATCAATCTGAATGAAGAACTGCGTGAGTTGCGTGAAGCGATCGGTGCAACGCGTTCGGAGACCAAACTCAAACGCCTGTCAAAACGGGTCAAGCTTGTTGAGGCCTTTATTGAATCCGGTAACCGTCCTGAGTACATGATCATGACGGTATTGCCGGTGCTGCCTCCGGACTTGCGCCCGCTGGTGCCCCTGGATGGCGGCCGTTTTGCAACCTCTGATCTGAATGACCTTTATCGTCGTGTCATTAACCGTAATAACCGTCTGAAACGACTGCTCGAGCTCAATGCGCCGGACATTATTGTCCGTAATGAAAAGCGTATGTTGCAGGAATCTGTTGATGCCTTGCTGGATAACGGCCGCCGCGGTCGTGCCATAACCGGCACCAACCGCCGTCCGCTGAAGTCTCTGGCCGACATGATCAAGGGCAAACAGGGCCGTTTCCGCCAGAACCTGCTGGGTAAACGTGTTGACTATTCTGGCCGTTCGGTCATCGTGGTCGGACCAACATTGAAATTACACCAATGCGGTCTGCCCAAGAAGATGGCGCTGGAATTGTTCAAACCGTTCATTTTCAGCAAATTGCAGCTTCGTGGTATGGCGGCAACGATCAAGGCCGCCAAGAAACTGGTCGAGGCGGAACGCGCCGAAGTCTGGGATATACTTTCAGAGGTCATCCGCGAACATCCGGTATTGCTGAACCGTGCGCCAACCTTGCACCGCCTGGGCATCCAGGCATTTGAGCCAGTCCTGATTGAAGGCAAGGCGATCCAGTTGCATCCTCTGGTGTGTACCGCTTTCAATGCTGACTTTGACGGTGACCAGATGGCCGTACACGTGCCGTTGTCAATTGAAGCACAGCTTGAAGCGCGCGCCCTGATGATGTCTTCCAATAATATTCTTTCACCTGCCAACGGTGAGCCGATCATCGTACCGACCCAGGATGTGGTTTTGGGTTTGTACTACATGACGCGTGAACTCGCCGGGGTTGCCGGTGAAGGCATGCATTTTACCGATATTGCGGAAGTGCACCGTGCGTATGAGAACAGGGCCATTGAGTTGCACGCACAAATCAAGGTGCGTATCGATGAAATTATCATTTCTGAACACGGTGAAGAACGGCATGAAACCAACCTGGTTGAAACCACGGTTGGCCGTGCCCTGCTGGCTGAAATCCGACCCAAAGGGATGCCGTTTTACCTGTTGAATCAGGCCTTGAAGAAAAAGCAGATATCTGCATTGATCAACTCATGTTACCGGCGTCTTGGACTCAAGAAGACGGTGGTTTTCGCGGACCGGTTGATGTATACGGGCTTTCGCTTCGCGACCATCGCCGGCGTTTCCATCGGTATTGATGACCTGGTTGTTCCGGAAGAGAAACAGGTGATCCTGGAGAAAGCGGATAACGAGGTGGTTGAGATCCAGAATCAGTACATTTCTGGCCTGGTCACCGCGGGCGAACGATATAACAAGGTCGTTGATATCTGGTCCCGGACCAACGAGCAGGTTGCCCGTGCAATGATGGACCAGATGGGTAAGACCACGGTTACAAACCTCAAGGGTGAGGAAGTGGAAGAGGATTCCATGAATTCAATCTTCATCATGGCCGATTCTGGTGCCCGTGGTTCCGCAGCGCAGATTCGTCAGTTGGCCGGTATGCGAGGCCTTATGGCCAAACCGGACGGTTCCATCATTGAAACACCGATTACGGCCAACTTCCGTGAAGGTCTGGATGTACTGCAATACTTCATCTCGACACACGGTGCGCGTAAAGGTCTGGCCGATACGGCCTTGAAAACTGCCAACTCGGGTTACCTGACCCGCCGTCTGGTTGACGTGGCACAGGATCTGGTCACCACCGAAATCGATTGCGGTACTGAGAACGGTCTGACCATGTTGCCCATCGTTGAAGGCGGTGACGTGGTGGAGCCGCTGAGCGAGCGCGTCCTGGGACGTATGATCGCAAGAGATGTGCTGGTGCCGGGTACCGATGAAGTATTGTGCGAGCGCAATACGTTGCTGGATGAACAATGGGTTGAGAAAATGGAAGCCGCTGGTGTGGACCAGGTCATGGTCCGATCGACCATCACCTGTGAAACGCGCTATGGGGTCTGTGCATCTTGTTATGGCCGTGACCTGGCACGCGGTGACCTGGTCAACCTGGGCGAGGCGGTCGGTGTGATCGCAGCACAGTCGATCGGTGAACCTGGCACGCAGTTAACGATGCGTACTTTCCATATTGGTGGTGCCGCATCCCGTGCCGCAGCCGTTGACCACATTCAAACCAAATCCAGCGGTACGATCCGCTTGCACAACCTCAAGTCGGTTGAAAAAACGGACAAAAGGTTGGTCGCTGTTTCACGCTCCGGCGAATTGTCAGTCATCGATGAACACGGACGTGAGAAAGAGCGCTACAAGATTCCATACGGTGCAATTGTTTCAGCCCGTGATGGTGAAAACGTAGAGGCGGGCCAGATTGTATCCAATTGGGACCCGCACACCCATCCCATCGTCACGGAAGTGGCGGGTACGGGTAAATTCTCTGACTTTATCGACGGCGTGACCGTCAATGAAACCGTGGATGAGATCACCGGTCTGACCGACCTTACCGTCACAGATCCCAAACAGCGCGGTGGCGCTGGCAAGGATCTTAAACCGATGGTCAGCCTGCTCGACAAGAAGGGCAAACCGCTGTACCTGGCAGGCACGGAAATCCCAGCGCAGTATCTGTTGCAATCGGGTTCGATTGTGGGTACCCACGATGGTCAGGAGGTTGCCGTGGGTGACATCATCGCGCGTATTCCGCAAGAATCTTCCAAGACCCGTGATATCACTGGTGGCTTGCCGCGTGTCGCTGATCTGTTCGAAGCGCGTAAACCGAAAGAGTCGGCGGTACTCGCTGAAGTCTCCGGTATTTTCAGTTTCGGCAAGGAGACCAAGGGTAAACAGCGTATCGTCATCACCCAGGATGACGGTGATTCCTATGAAGAGCTGATACCCAAATGGCGTCATCTGATCGTATTTGAAGGTGAGCGCGTGGAGAAGGGTGAAACCATTGTCGATGGCGAGCCAAATCCGCACGATATACTTCGATTGATGGGGGTCGAAGCTTTGTCCGATTACCTGACCAAGGAAATTCAGGACGTGTATCGTTTGCAAGGCGTGAAAATCAATGACAAGCACATTGAGGTTATCGTCCGGCAGATGTTACGCAAGGCTGAAATTCGCGAGTCCGGCGATACACGCCTGTTGATGCGTGAACAACTCGACCTGGTGCGTGTCATGGATGCGAATGCAGAGGTTGAAAAAGATGACGGTGAGCCTGCCGAGTACCAACGCTTGCTGCTGGGTATTACCAAGGCTTCACTGGCGACCGAGTCATTTATCTCTGCGGCCTCCTTCCAGGAGACCACCAGGGTGCTGACCGAGGCTGCCGTGCGTGGCACCACCGATCATCTGCGCGGCCTGAAAGAAAATGTCATCGTCGGACGTTTGATTCCTGCTGGCAGTGGTATGGCGTACCACAATTCCCGCAGACGGCCACCTGAAGATGATCCAGAAATCGATCTGGCTGCACTGGCGGCCGCTGTCGCGGCTGAAGAGTTTGGCGAGTTGGACGAAAAAGCCGAGGCCGACGCCAAAGAGTAGACATCCGGACCGTTATACAACCGGGGTCCGGGTTCGTTCCGGACCCCGGTTTTTATTGCCTGGACAATGGCCGATCGCTTCAGGCAGGAAACAGGCAGGAAACAGGCAGAAATCGCAATATTGCTATTGCGAAGACATAGCTCTCCTGTCATAATTGGTCGGCTAACAAACTCAATCCCTTCAGAAGAAGGGCCGGGTGACGAAAAGCGGACACTGACAAGTCAGCCAAGGGTCATTTCGGAGAGCCGATGTCGCCGGCGCGTGGGCCGGACTCATGGGCGCCCAATCCAGGCTAAAAGGCTGGGGTTGGGCGTTTAACATTGTTAGGGGGCCTGCGTAGAATTCGCGGCCTTCGACAGGCAGGGACATTGGTCCCGTCTGTCGTTTTGTTTTTTACAAACTTGTTTTGCCATATTTAGTTAATTTGGGTAAATAGTTATGACGACTGTAAATCAATTGGTACGCAAGCCTCGCAAGCCGAAAGTCTATAAAAGCGGGGTACCTGCACTGGAAGGGTGTCCGCAAAAGCGTGGTGTATGCACACGTGTCTATACCACGACGCCAAAGAAACCAAATTCGGCCTTACGCAAGGTCGCACGCGTGCGCTTGACCAATGGATATGAGGTCACGAGTTACATCGGTGGCGAGGGCCACAACTTACAGGAACACAGCGTGGTACTGATCCGTGGCGGTCGTGTGAAAGACTTGCCCGGTGTCCGTTATCACACGGTCCGTGGAAGCCTCGATACTGCGGGTGTCGGTGACCGGCGCCAGGGCCGTTCCAAGTACGGCACCAAGCGGCCCAAGAATTGATACGGTTCAATTAAGGATCAGGTAACACAATGTCAAGAAAGCATTCAAATTTTGCACGTGAAATTCTGCCGGACCCCAAGTTCGGCAGCGAAATGATCACCCGGTTTGTCAACATGGTGATGCACAGCGGCAAAAAGTCAGTGGCGGAGCGCATCGTTTATGGTGCGATCGAAACCATTGAAGACAAAAACAAAAGCGCGACCGCGGTTGAGTTGGTTGAAACAGCACTGGAAAACGTCAGCCCAATGGTAGAGGTCAAGTCCCGCCGTGTGGGTGGTGCAACTTACCAGGTACCCATCGAGGTCCGTCCCAAACGCCGCCAGACACTGGCGATGCGCTGGATTATTGACGCTGCGCGCAAGCGTGGTGAAAAGAACATGCCACAACGATTGGCAGGTGAATTGCTGGACGCGGTGGAACAGCGCGGGGCTGCCGTCAAGAAGCGTGAAGACACGCATCGAATGGCGGAGGCCAATAAGGCCTTCTCGCACTACCGCTGGTAAGTGGTAGCAGGATTCAAGGAAACCATAGTGGCACGTAACACGCCAATTGAAAGGTATCGCAACATCGGCATCATGGCTCATATTGATGCCGGTAAGACGACGACGACCGAACGGATCCTGTTCTACACCGGGGTATCACACAAGATTGGTGAGGTTCACGATGGCAATGCCACGATGGACTGGATGGAGCAGGAGCAGGAGCGTGGTATAACGATCACCTCTGCCGCCACCACCTGTTTTTGGAGCGGGATGGACCAGCAGTTCAAAGAGCACAGGATCAATATTATTGACACCCCTGGGCACGTTGATTTCACCATCGAAGTTGAACGTTCGTTGCGCGTGCTCGACGGCACGGTGGCGGTATTTTGTGCCGTGGGCGGTGTTCAGCCACAGTCTGAAACCGTATGGCGACAGGCCACCCGTTATAACGTGCCGCGTATCGCGTTTGTAAATAAAATGGATCGCACCGGGGCCGACTTTCAACGCGTGGTAAGACAGATCAGAGAACGCCTTGGTGCACGTCCCGTGCCTGTTCAATTGCCTATCGGTGCCGAAGAGGATTTCGCCGGCATTGTGGATCTGGTCAGAATGAAGGCCATTTATTGGGCTGTTGAAAACCAGGGCGTAAGCTACGAAGCGCGTGACATTCCAGAGCACATGCAGTCCGAAGCCGAAGCCGCGCACGAGCACATGGTCGAGATTGCCGCGGAAGCTTCCGAAGAACTGATGGAAGTCTATCTGGAAGACGGCGAACTCACCAAGGAACAGATTATCAGCGGTTTGCGTCTCGGTACGCTGCATAACGATATTGTTCCGTGTATGTGTGGTACCGCGTTCAAGAATAAAGGCGTGCAGGCATTGCTCGATTCAATCATTGAATTGATGCCATCACCGCTTGATGTACCGGCAATTAAAGGCATCCTTGAAAATGAAGAACAAGCCGTACGCCACAGCGATGACAATGAACCGTTTGCGGCGTTGGCGTTCAAGATCGCAACCGACCCGTATGTCGGCACGCTGACTTTTTTCCGTGTTTATTCAGGTGTTCTGAATTCCGGTGACACGATATACAACCCGGTTAAGAGCAAAAAGGAGCGTGTTGGCCGAATTCTGCAGATGCACGCGAACTCGCGTGAAGAGATCAAAGAAGTCCGTGCCGGTGATATTGCTGCCGCGGTTGGTCTGAAAGATGTCACGACCGGCGATACCCTGTGTGCGCTGAAAGAGGTCATTACCCTGGAACGCATGGAGTTTCCGGATCCGGTGATCTCGGTTGCCGTTGAGCCCAAAACGAAGAGTGACCAGGAAAAAATGGGTATCGCCCTGAGCAAACTTGCCCAGGAAGATCCCTCGTTCCGGGTTAAAACGGACGAAGAGTCCGGGCAGACCATTATTTCCGGTATGGGTGAACTCCATCTGGATATCCTGGTGGATCGTATGCGGCGCGAGTTCAACGTGGAAGCCAATGTAGGCAGGCCACAGGTGGCATACCGTGAAACGGTCCGTAAAGAGGTGGAAGCGGAAGGTAAATTTGTCAAACAGTCCGGCGGTCGTGGTCAATATGGCCATGTCAAAATTACCCTCGAGCCGACGGAATCGGGTCAGGGTTATGAGTTTGCAAACAAGATCGTTGGCGGCGTGGTGCCAAAAGAGTACATCAACTCCGTTAACAAGGGCATCCAGGAGGCTTTGCAAAACGGTGTGGTCGCCGGGTACCCGGTCGTTGATGTAAAAGTCACCCTGTTTGATGGTTCATACCATGAAGTTGATTCAAATGAAATGGCATTCAAAATCGCCGGTTCCATTGCGTTTAAAAACGCCGCAACAAATGCCAGCCCGGTGTTGCTTGAACCGATGATGAAAGTAGAAGTGGTCACGCCTGAAGATTACATGGGTGACGTCATGGGTGATGTGACCCGTCGCCGTGGACTTTTGCAGGGCATGGAAGACTGCCCGTCGGGCAAGGTCGTCAACGCGCACGTACCACTGTCTGAAATGTTTGGCTATGCGACAGACCTGAGGTCCCAGACCCAGGGTCGTGCGACTTATACCATGGAATTCGACCATTACGCTGAAACACCGGCAAGCGTGGCCGAAGAAATCGTCAAGAAGACCGCTTAGGTCCCGGACCGGCCAAGAAGAGGAAACAAGCATGTCCAAGGAAAAATTTCAGAGAACAAAGCCCCATGTAAACGTGGGAACGATTGGTCACGTTGACCATGGCAAGACGACTTTGACGGCGGCGATGACCAAGATCTGTGCCGAGGCACA
>Ga0255052_10001800_pt1 | contig 15858 bp, 11 predicted proteins | sample JV7_2_21_MG_FD_188632 | JGI IMG/M metagenome (GOLD analysis project Ga0255052, IMG submission 188632) | Seawater microbial communities from Jervis Inlet, British Columbia, Canada - JV7_2_21 | ecosystem: Environmental > Aquatic > Marine > Inlet | place: Canada: British Columbia | collected...
AATGTAACCACTGCCCGCAACGAGTACCCGCTGTGGCCGTTCCTCTAACTCAAAAAAACCATCCGAGGTAATACCGAGTTCTGCACCCGGAATATTCGGCACGATTGGCCGGCCACCCGTCGCTATGACGATGCGCTCCGCCTGGATATGCTCATCGCCGACGGCAACCGTGTGCTCGTCAACAAAACGCGCGGCACCAGAGATATAGGTGACGCCGCTTCTGTCGAGGTTGGACTCGTAGATATCGTTGAGCCGTTCAACATAGGCATCACGCTTCGCCTTGAGCGCTGCCCAGTCATGATTGTTGACGGCAACGTCGTAACCGTAGTCCGCCGCATGCTCGAAATGGTGCATATGGCTGGCGGTGTACCACATGACTTTCTTGGGTACGCAGCCGACATTGACGCAGGTGCCGCCCAGCGGTCCGTACTCGATAACCGCGACTCGCGCACCGTACTCGGCTGCGCGCCGCGCGTGCGCGATGCCGCCGCTGCCACCACCAATGACGATGAGATCAAACTTCCGGGTCAAACCTTCTTCCCCAATAGAGCTTCTGCTCTTGTTGGAGCGCCTCTCGAGGCGCGATTTTTGAAATCCTCTGTCGCGCTCCGAGGAGCGCTCCTACGACGCTTTACCGTTCTTGCGCTGTGCTAACATCTTGCACCTGCAACGGATATCAGCTACAGCAATGCCCAACCCGCTCCTGGATACTTCATCGTTACCGCGATTTGGCGACCTTGCGCCCGAACAGGTCGTGCCAGCGCTCAAGGAGCTTATCGCAGCACATCGGCAAAAGCTCGAAGCTCTGCTCGACGAGACCAGCAACCCGGACTTTGACTCCCTCGTCGCGCCGCTCGAGGAAATGGAGCACGAGCTTTCCCGAGTGTGGTCGCCGGTCAGTCATTTGCAGGGAGTACTCGGCTCGCGTGAATGGCGTGAAGCCTACAACGCGGCCCTTCACCTTCTGACCGAGCATGGCACCGAAATATCACAGAATGTTCGTCTACAACAGGCTTACGCCGCTGTCGACAAGCAACTGAACGGCAGTAAAGACAGCGCTCGAAAGAGCGTCGTCCTACAGGCGCTGCGCGACTTTCGGCTTGCCGGTGTCGACCTGGCTGAAGCGGATAAGGCACGCTTCAAGGAAATCATGCAGCAGCTTGCCGCAACGCAGGCCGGTTTCGAACACAATATTCAGGACTCTCAGGACGCCTGGAGCCTGCACATCGATGACGAGACCAGGCTTGCCGGGCTTTCGCAACAGGCTCTGGTGCGGGCCGCAGCCGAGGCACGCAAGCGCGACCGGCAGGGCTGGTTGTTGACGCTCGACTACCCCACCTATGACGCAGTGATGCGGCATGCCGACGATCGCCGTCTGCGAGAGAAATTCTACCGCGCCTGGGTCACACGCGCGTCCGATCAGGGCCAAAACCCCGAATGGGACAACAGTCAAAAAATCCAGGAGCTACTGTCGCTACGCTATGAGGCCGCCCGCCTGGTTGGCTTTGCCAATTATGCGGAGTACTCATTGGCAACAAAAATGGCTGGGTCTGTGGATGATGTCATCGCTTTTCTCCGCGAGTTGGCCGACCGCTCAAAGCCTTCGGCAATGAAAGAAGCCGCCGAGCTGTCCGAGTTCGCAGGTATAGGTTTGAAACAGTGGGATTACTCATATTGGCTCGAAAAGCTGAAGCAAAATAAATACTCGATCTCTAACGAGGAATTGCGGCAATATTTTCCGGTGCAGAAAGTCATTGGCGGGCTGTTTGAACTGGCCGAACAACTCTACGGCGTGAAGCTGCAAGCCCAGGATGGCGTTGCAAGTTGGCATGAGGACGTTCGCTATTACTCGATACAAAATGAAGGCGGCGCACTCATGGGCGGTTTTTACACCGACCTGTTTGCGCGCAGCGGCAAACGCAGTGGTGCCTGGATTGACGAATGTGTAGTACGCAAGAACCTTAGTGGTCATACAACGCTGCCCGTCGGGTTTCTTGTCTGCAATTTTCCACCACCGGACGGCGACCACCGCTCATTGTTGACGCATGAAGATGTTGTGACGCTTTTCCATGAGTTTGGCCACATGTTGCACCACCTGCTGACACGAATTGACTACCCGAGTATCGCCGGCATCAATGGCGTGCCCTGGGATGCCGTGGAGTTGCCCAGTCAGTTCATGGAGAACTTCGCCTGGAATTACGATGTGTTGCAGCGATGCTCTTCGCACGTTGATTCTGCTGAACCCCTGCCCCGACATCTGTTCGATCGCCTGGATGACAGCCGCCACACAGGCGCAGCGATGGCGATGATGCGCCAACTCGAATTCGGGCTGTTCGATTTTAGAATGCACGCCGAGTACACACCGGACTCCGAACTGTCCGTGCTTGAAACGCTGGCCGACGTTCGCGACGAGGTCGCGCTACTTGAGAGCCCAGACTACAACCGCTTACCGCACAGTTTTTCGCACATATTTGCCGGCGGTTACGCTGCCGGCTACTACAGTTATAAATGGGCAGAAGTTCTCGCAGCTGATGCCTTCGCTGCCTTTGAGGAGGCCGGCATATTCGACCGCGACACGGCGCAGCGCTTTCGCAGCGAAATACTGGAGGTTGGTGGCAGCTGTGACATCATGCAGGCTTACATCGCATTTCGCGGCCGTGCGCCGAAAATAGACGCATTACTTAAGCAAAGCTGTATTGTCAGCGAATGAAGATCGCAACCTGGAACGTCAACTCGATGAATGTGCGCTTGCCGCACGTACTTGAATGGCTTGGCGCCAACCAACCCGATGTTCTGGTTCTGCAGGAAATCAAGCAACTTACGGAGGCCTTCCCGACGGATGCCTTACAGGAAATTGGCTATAGCTCAATCGCGAACGGGCAAAAGACCTACAACGGTGTCGCCCTTATCAGCCGCAAACACGCTACGGATCCGGTATTTGAGTTTCCGGGTTTTGACGATCCACAACGCAGAGTGCTCGCAGCCACTATCGATGGCGTTCGTGTTGTGGACCTCTATATTCCGAATGGGCAAGAGGTTGGCTCGGAAAAATATGCCTACAAATTGAGCTGGCTTGCCGCTCTACACGACTTTCTCGCCGACGAGCTCACCCGGCACGAAAAGCTCGTTGTTCTGGGCGACTTCAACATTGCTCCGGCAGACGCCGACGTACACGACCCCGAAAAATGGGGCGAAGCCATTCTCTGCAGTCCGCTCGAGCGACAAGCACTGACTGCACTGCTCGACCTCGGCTTGACGGATGTTTTTCGCCAATTCGAACAGGCTGAAAAGAGCTTTAGCTGGTGGGATTACCGCGCCGCCGGTTTTCGCCGCAACGCCGGCTTGCGCATCGACCTTATTCTGTCGACTGGTCCATTAACGCAGTGCTGCACGGCGAGCTATGTCGATAAGGAACCGCGTACCTGGGAGCGGCCATCTGATCACGCACCGGTCGTCGCCGAATTCGAGTGTTGAAAAGAAAACCGACACCCGCAAACACCAACAACATGACATATTGCAGGATTTCGACCTGTGTCCTGAAGGGCCGCCGTGTATTATTCGGGACATAAGGCCTTTGTCCGGGGGGCGCGCTTGACTGACTTCAGACGCAGCGTGCCTGCCGGTGCTTTAGCGACAGATAATAAAAAGAAACGAATCATGTCCCAGGATCGCCGCAATGATTACGACGTAAGCAACACCGTGCAGGTCAGCGACCCTGTTGCGGTACGCAACGCTGTGTACGAGTTATTCAGCAGCACATTTCCTGGCGCGTCGTACGACAAAATCTGGCTCGCGTTTTATGACTTCGAGCGTTTGTTCGCGGGCCGGTTTCCCGGCTACAAAGGCTGCGACACGACCTATCACGACGTCCAGCACACGCTGGACATGACGCTGGCGCTGGCTCGACTCGTCGCCGGCTACGAGCGCAGTGTCGAAGCAAAAGACCGCCTGGGTGCACAGCGAGCGCAGATGGCCATCATCACCTCACTGTTTCACGACTCCGGCTATATCCGCCACAACGAGCGCGACAGCGAGTTTTCGAACGGTGCTGAGTTCACGCTTTACCACGTCTCCCGAAGCGCGGATTTTCTACGTCGCTATTTGCCCGAGCACGGCATGGCAAGAGACGTTGCTGTCAGCAGCATGATCGTGCACTTCACCGGCTATGAGCTCGACCTCGACAAAATCGAACTCGATGACCCACGCGACATTATCTGTGGTCATCTTATCGGCACCGCGGACCTGATAGCGCAGATGGCTGATCGTTGCTATCTCGAGAAATGTCGCGACCGCCTATATCGAGAGTTCGTCGTCGGCGGCGTGGCCGTGGAGAGCGCCAGACCCGGTGAGTACGTGGTCCGCTACAAGTCGGGGCTGGACTTGCTCAGCAAGACTCCCGCATTTTATCAACAGGTGACGCGAGACAGACTGCATCGCAAGTTCAATCGTGCGTACCGCTATATTGAAGTGCTCTACGATGGCCAGAATCCGTATATCGATGCGATCGCCAGTAACATCTCGCACCTCGTGCGAGTCATCGAATCCGGTGATTGGTCGCTGCTGCGGCGTGATCCACCCTATTTCCTCGGCATCGTCAGCGCCGTCAACGATCTTGAGTTGCTCGTCAGGCGCCAATTGGCATCGTTTACGGGCAGGGCGATTGAATCTGAGGGCTTACTGATGCCGGTCTGACATCGTTCGTAAGGCGTGAAACTCGGCCCGGGTCAGGCGCCGGTTTGCATAGAATGCCGCCAGTGCCGCGGCGAATAAGGCATAAACAGCATCCGCTATGGACATCGCCTCAGCGAAAAATACCGGCCAGGTCATTGACGTAACAGCCCGTAAAATGTGCCAGGTGCTCGTTTCCAGCGCCGCGGCCGTAAACGCTGCCGCAACAATAATGTTACTCAATAGGGCGCCGGCTGCTGCAAGCATCGCGGCGAGCAGTGGGAAGCGCCAGTCGAGCCCCCTGCCGGCGCACCGTACGCCCAGGCCGACCAGAATCCCCAAAATAACGGTCATCCACGGCAGTATACGATCGATCAGCGTTGATACCATCGCCCACAAGACGCTGAAAACTATAATGATAATGAGGCCAGTATAGAGCGCATTAGGCAGCGACTGCTCCCCCATAAGCTGCCCACCCAGCTCCGGACCAGTGGGGGCGGTTGCCCCGGCATGCCTTTTCGGCAGCCGAAACACACTTTTAACCTTGTCATTCATGCAATATTGCTATATCTAAGAAATAGATTTCGTAAAAACGTGGTATATATTACGTCCACGGAACTTGGTAAATCTATCCTAATCAATTAGATAACAAATAATCGTTAGGATCATTATTGTCCTTTTCGCCAACGGGGGAAGACCATGCGAAAGAGAATCAGGCAGCCCGCGATCTCCGCGAGCCCGAAAATCAGTCCACTCACCGAAGCCGTTCGTGAGCAAGTCTCCGGCAAACACCTCGTAGCTGCTGCTCTGATTGGCGGCGCATTGATAATGCCACCGCCGGCCGTAGCCCAGGAGGCCCTGGAAGAGATTATTGTCTCCGCACAGAAACGCGATGAGAACCTGCAGGACGTGCCGATCAGTATTGTTGCGCTTGATAGCACGGCGCTGCGCGAGCAGGCCATCGAGAGCTTTGAAGATTACGCGTTGACGCTGTCGAATGTCTCATTCAAGAGCTTTGGTTACCCCGGTTCGGCTACAGTATATTTCCGCGGTGCCTCGGACGGTGGTGACGGCAATTCCTCAGGCTCAACACCAAGTGTCTGCATATACATGGATGAGCAGCCCGTAACCGATATCGCCGCAAACCTCGACATCCACATTTATGACATGGCGCGCATCGAGGCGCTGGCCGGACCTCAAGGCACCCTGTACGGTGCCAGTTGCCAGTCTGGTTCGCTACGCATCATTACGAACAAACCGGACCCTTCGGAGTTTTCTGCCGGATTCGATGTCGGCTATTTCGATACGGACGGTGGCGACACGAGTAGCTCCGTAGAAGCATTCATGAACCTACCGTTGAGTGACAATGCGGCGATTCGCCTCGTCGGCTGGTCTGTCAACGAGGGTGGCTGGATCGATAATGTTGGTGGCGGTGTCCGCACGTATGACTACCCCGGCGTGACATTGACCAATGACGATATGGCTGAGGCCAATTTCAATGAACTCGACAAGAGCGGCATGCGCGCTGCACTGGGTATCGATCTCAACGACAACTGGACTTTGCAGGCCGGTGTCATCTATCAGGAACTGGACACGCAAGGCATTTGGGAGATCGATCACGTCAACTTCGATGCCGAAGATCAGTCGATCCAGCGCTTTAACCCTGATTCCAGCAGCGACGAGTTTACGCAGATCTCGTTAACGCTCGAAGGCGAAATCGGTAATCATCGGCTGACCTACGCTGGTTCTGTTCTGGATCGTGAGTCCTACTACGAGTCTGACTACAGCGCCTATGGCGACTATGTTTATTGGGTCTACTTCTACTCGTGTAACTTTGGTTACATCGACGAGGATGAGTGCACCACCATCAACGAAATCGCCACCCGTGAAAATCAATATGATCGAACAACGCATGAGCTGCGCTTACAGTCTCTCGGTGATGGTCGGCTGCAGTACACGGTCGGTGCTTTCTTGCAGAGCAACGAGCACAAATACCTGCAACTGTGGCGGCAACCCGGCATGGTTCCCAGCGTTTCAGTGCCGGGCTACGCAACCGACGATGTCTGGTTTCGCACTGACCAAAACCGGCAACTCGACCAGACCGCTATATTCGGTGAGCTGTCGTTCGATATCAGTGAAACCGTCAGGGCCACGATCGGCGCACGCTGGTTTGATGAGGAAGCCGACTTGCAAGGTGTTGTTGGTTGGGGGCCGTCTGCTTTCGATGCAAATTACGGCACCCCGGCTGCCGACCCATTTGCCCAGGATACTTTCGTTGATCTGACAGACTCCACTTCAGATACGATCTTCAAGGCCAACATCGCATGGGATGTCGGCGATGACGCTATGATCTACGCCACCTGGTCGGAAGGTTATCGGCCTGGCGGCATTAATCGTGACCCGGCATTGCTCGTCACAGCTGGTACACAGATTTGGGTACCGGACATCCTGACCAACATGGAATTGGGCTGGAAGTCGACGCTCGTAGATGGCCGCATCCGCTTTAACGGTGCCGTTTATTTCATGACGTGGGATGACATCCAATACACCGTGTATGACGGCTCGCTGTCGTTCTGTTGTGGAAGCACCTACAACCTGAATACGGCTGAGATCTCAGGCATAGAGGCTGATATCACCTATCTGGCGTCTGAAGGCCTGACGCTGAGCACCTCCTTCGCATTCAACGATGCAGAGACAACGGGCGACTTCATCCTGCCTAGCGGCGGGTTGGCGGTACCCAGTGGAACTTCTCTACCCAACGTGCCTGAGTTCAAGATCAACGTCGTTGCGCGTTACGAGTTTCAGTTGGGAGACGCTAATTCTTATGCGCAGGCAACCTGGAACTACACCGATAGCTCGGCCAGCGAGATTACGGATAGTTCCTTCCCGCAAAGTGACTATTCAATCCTGAATCTCAGGGCTGGCGTTGACCTCGGTGGCTGGGGTGCGGATATTTTCATCAACAATGCCGGCGATGAGATTGCTCAGTATTACGTACATCCACGACCCTACGCACCGAGTACTGTTACCAACAGGCCGCGAAGCGTTGGTGCGAAGCTCTGGATGCGATTCTAAAGCCATTGGCTCGAAGCAAAGCAAGGGGCGGCGATTGCCGCCCCTTGTTGTTACAGTAAGCAAATGGATTCTCAGGGCCAGACAGGCAATCTGCAGACAGCCGTCGATCAGGCAATGAAACTCCTCGGAGCGGATCAGCCAGAACGTGCGCGTGAGCAGGCCAACAACATCCTGCGACATTATCCGGAAGAGGCGAACAGCAGCTTCGTCGTTGCTGCGGCCGACCGCGCTGCGGGCGCTCACGCAGCGGCAATTGACAGTCTGAACGCCCTGCTCAAGCGCGCACCTGACTTTTCCCTTGCTCAACAGGAACTCGGTTTCGCGTATGCCGACGTCGGTGAGCCGGAGCTCGCTATTCAGTCGCTACGCAAAGCTCTGGCTATCGAGCCCAAGTTACCCGCATGTTGGAAACTGATGGCGGAACTGTATATTGCAGAGGAAAACGATGCCGCTGCGGCCGATGCGTCCAATCAGTTTGTGTTATCGATGTCTGAGGACCCGGCCGTCATTCGTGCCGCACAGTACTTGAAAGCCGGCAAGATCGGGCCTGCGGAACGGCTGGCGAGAGATTATCTAAAAGAACATCCTGCGAATGTCATTGCGATTCGACTGCTTGCGGATGTCGGCATCCGCGTCGGCGCATTCGATGAAGCGCAAAATCTTCTGGAGCGCTGCCTCGAACTCGACCCCGATTTTGATCTCGCACGTATGAACTATGCGGACGTGTTGAGAAAACGCGAACGCTTGATGCCGGCGCTTGAACAGATCGACAAGCTCCTGGAGAAAGACCCGGAACGTTTCCCGTATCTTGTAACCCGCGCCGGTTTTCTTATCAATATGGGTGACTTCGAGCAAGCCATTCCGGCTTACGAGGATATTCTCGAACGCTTCCCGGCACGCCCGAAAATCACGCTGAGCCTCGGCCACGCATTAAAGACCGTTGGGCGGCTTGATGAATCAATTGCTGCGTATCGCAAGAGCATTGAATTGCAGCCGAGCTTCGGTGACGCGTACTGGAGCCTGGCCAACCTCAAAACCTTCCGTTTTGAAGACAGCGACATAGCGGCGATGAAGGCTCAGCTGGACAAAGACGACTGTGCCCAGGAAGATTATTTTCACCTCTGTTTTGCGCTGGGCAAGGCTTTTCAGGACCGGCAGCAATTTGACGAGTCCTTTCATTACTACAAGCTCGGCAATGACCTGAAGAAAAAACTTGAGCGATATGAGGCTGACGATACCTCACAGGCCGTCGCTGCGATTTGCCAGGAATGTACACCGAAATTATTAACGGCAAACGAGGGCTGCCCGGCGCCGGATCCTATCTTCATCGTCGGTTTGCCAAGATCCGGCTCGACCTTGCTGGAGCAAATTCTCGCCAGTCACTCGCAGGTCGACGGCACCAAAGAGCTTGTGCATATCCTTGCATTCGTGCGACGCCTCAGCGGTAAGCGCAGAAAAACGGACGAGTCGCGCTATCCGAAAATCCTCAATGATTTGACAGCCGACGACCTGAAGGCCTTTGGCGAGGAGTACCTCGAGCAGTCGGTGATTCAGCGTGGCGACGCGCCATACTTCATCGACAAGGCACCGAACAACTTCCTGCACGCCGGGCTCATCAGCATGATCTTGCCGAATGCAAAAATCATCGATGCCCGCCGCCACCCGATGGGTTCTTGTTTTAGCGGCTACACACAATTGTTCGCCAAGGGTCAGGCCTTTACCTATGGCTTCAACAACGTTGGCCGCTACTACTGCGATTACGTCAAGGTAATGGACCACTGGGACGAGGTGATGCCCGGCAAGGTGCTGTGTGTGCAGTATGAGGATATCGTTAACGACACCGAAAGCCAGGTCCGACGTATTCTCGATTACTGCGGACTGTCCTTCGAGCAGGCCTGCCTCGAGTTTTACAAGACAGATCGCGCGGTTCGTACGCCGAGTTCTGAGCAGGTGCGACAACCCATTTACAAGGGTGGTCTGGATATGTGGCGAAACTATGAAGCACATCTCGATAATCTGAAGGATGCGCTCACGCCGGTTATCGAGCGCTTCCCGATCGAGCCCGCATGACCTGATTGTTGCGTAAGGCTGGCCCGGGGGCATTTAACGAACAGGACTGAAAAATGAACAGAAACGTCATTATCACTTGCCCAATTACCGGCGCTGGGGATGCCCTGGCAAAACATCCCGATTTGCCGGTCACACCAGAACAAATTGCGGAGGCGGTCATCTCCGCTGCAAAGGCCGGCGCGGCCATCGCGCACATTCACGTACGAGACCCGCAAACGGGCCAGGGCTCTCGCGACGTTGGCTTGTTTACGGACGTTGTCGAACGCGTACGGGCGAGCGACACGGATATCATCATCAACCTGACAGCGGGAATGGGCGGCGCATGGTTTCCAAGTGACGGCGACAAGCCCAGCATGCCGGGCCCTGGCACCGATATGATTGGCCCTGCAGAGAGACTCGCGCATGTCGATGCACTGCGCCCGGACATCTGCAGCCTTGATTGCGGCACGATGAATTTCGGCGACAACGAAATTTATGTGAGCACGCCCGACTACCTGCGCGCGATGGCCAAATTGACCCAGGAGTGGGGCGTCAAGCCGGAGATGGAGGTGTTTGATCTCGGCCACGTTCGTCTGGCGCGGCAACTTATCGAAGAAGGCCTGATCGACGCACCGCCGATGTTTCAGATTTGTCTCGGCATTCCCTGGGGCGCATATGCTAATACAGAATCGATGATGGCAATGCGCAACGCTCTGCCGCCCGGCGCCAACTGGGCGGGTTTCGCCATTGGCAGAATGGAGATGCCGATGGTCGCTCAGGCGGTATTGCTGGGTGGTCACGTACGGGTCGGCCTCGAAGACAATCTGTACCTTGACAAAGGTGTACTGGCGTCGAATGCTGACCTCGTGACGCGGGCAAGGGAGATCATCGAAAGACTCGGAGCATCAGTGGCCTCACCCGGAGAGGCCCGGGAGATACTGGGTCTCAAGAGCGCGTGAAGCAACCACGCATTGACGGTCTGCTTTTTGTTGTCGCCTCGGCGGCTGCCGTTCTGGTTTGCATTCCACTGGGGCTGATTCCGGAGCGCGCCGAGCAGTTCATTTCCCAGCTTTATGGCTGGATCTCCACCAATGTCGGCGTGTTTTACCAGTTGTTCGGCATTAGCGCGATCGGCTTTCTCCTGTGGCTTGCGTTCAGCCGTCACGGACATATCCGCCTCGGCGGAGATGCCGACAAACCCGACTACTCCCTGTTTTCCTGGATCGGTATGTTGTTCTGCGCCGGCACCGGTGCCTCTTTACTGGTCTGGTCAGGCGTTGAGTGGGCGTATTACATCGACTCACCACCGTTCGGCGCAGAACCACGCTCAGCTGAAGCTATCGCATGGGCCACCTCGTACGGTCCGTTTCACTGGGGCGTTGTCGCGTGGGCATTCTACGCATTGTCGACAATAGCCATTGCCTATCCCTTCTACGTCAACAAGGTTCCACATCTGCGTGCCAGCACCTCTTTGCATGCAATACTCGGCTCTCACGGCGAAAACAGTCTCATTGGCCGGCTGGTTGATCTGGCAGCGATGATCGCGCTGCTCGGTGGCGCGGGATCGTCGCTCGGCGTCATCGCCCCGACGATTGCGGCCAGCTTTGCCGAGCTGACTGGCATGAGCACATCGTTCGAGCTCGAGTTCGCTGTCATGGCTGTCTGCATCGGCCTGTTCGGCGCTAGTGTCTATATGGGTCTCGACAAGGGCATCAAGCGACTCAGTGATCTCAATGTCTATCTGATTCTCGGCCTGCTGGCCTTTGTCCTGTTGGCAGGGCCATCGTTGTTCATTCTGAAAACCTCGGTCAATACGGTGGGCGTCATGCTGCAGAATTTCGTCCGCATGATTACCTGGACAGACCCTGTTGAGAACAGCGGCTTCGTAGAGTCCTGGACAATTTTCTACTGGGCCTGGTGGATTGCCTTCGCCTTGCCGATCGGCGTGTTTGTTACTCGCATTTCGCGCGGCCGTAGCATTCGGCAGGTCGTACTCGGCATGCTCGCGTTCGGCAGCATGGGTTGCTGGGTGTTTTATTTTGTTCTTGGTAACTATTCGCTGTCGCTGGAACTCAATAACATCATGTCGGTGACCGGCAGCCTCACTGAACACGGCATGTACGTGACCGTCGAAAACGTAATCTCAACGTTGCCGCTGGGCCGCTGGGCGCTGACCTTGTTCATCGTGGTGAGTGTTATTTCTGTAGCAACAACTTATGACTCAGCGTCATACACACTTGCATCAACAGCAACGGCTGAAATTCAGGAAGGTGACAACCCGGCTCGCTGGCATCGCGTTTGGTGGGCCCTGATTCTCGGGCTGTTGCCGATCTTCATGATGTTCGTCGGCGGCTTACAGATTATTCGCTCAGGTGTGCTTGTCGCTTCGCTGCCGATATTGGTCGTCGGCGTCGCAATGATCTTCTCGTTGTTGAAATCTCTACGCGGTCATAACGAGTAATCGACCGGGCTCGCCGCATTCACAGCCACTCAGTAGTATCGGTCTTCATGACCAGGTTCGTGCAACACATAGAACTTTCGAATCGTTTCGTGAATGTCCCAGATCACCGCACTGCCATCAGGGCTCGCAACAAACTGTACGCCGGGCTTGAGCTCTATCCGCTCACCGGTCGCTTCGTGAATCAGGAAACCGCGTCCGCTCACTATCTGTGCGGTTGATGTCGAGGTCTGATAGTCGCGAAATTTGCAGGGAGGGCACTCCCAGACTCCAACGCTCATGGCGCCACTTTGGTCGCGCATCAACACGCATCCGGCGTGCCTGACCTCACCTTCCAGCGTGTCCTCCGCCGGCCACGCAGGCCATAGCTCGAGTTCGAGGCTCTTCGTGTCGAATGCCTTCTGCGGCATTGAACCTGCAATTATTGCTGCCGGGTCCATTTCTTCCTCCTGTTGATCCAACGGTCAATCTAACGGCGGGAAATGCCACTATCAAGCAGACAGTCATTTGGGTTTCGCCGGCCATGCCCGATCATTCGCCGAAAACGTCCTTCACGGTCTTCTGAATGGCAACCAGGCCTTTGTCGCGCTGTCGATTCAGGGTCGAGTAGTCTCTGTCCTGAGCCAGGCGCGCGCTACCTTCGATCAGTTTTTGCGCGAGCTCGGGCGTTAGTTCGGGAGCCTCCATACGCGACCACGGCAGCTTGAATGCCGGACCAAATTGCTCGAGGCAGTACTCCATGCCGCCCTCTCCACCACCAATGTGATAGGTCAGGCACGGACCCATCATCGCCCAGCGCGGCCCCGGCCCATTGATCACCGCAAAATCGATGTCCTCGACCGTCGCCTCGCCCGCTGCGATCATATGCAGGGCCTCTCGCCAGATCGCTTCCTGGAGCCGTGTCGCAACAAAGCCTGGAACCTCCCGGTTGAGTACCAGCGGTGCTTTTCCCGCAGCCCTGTAGAAATCGGCAACCCATGCGACCGTCTCGCCGGCCGTTTGCTCACCACCAACAACCTCGACCAGTGGTAACAGATACGGCGGATTGAACGGATGGCCAACAACGGTTCGTTCCGGCGTTGCACAATCGGCTTGAATGTCAGTCATGCGCAAACCGGAAGTACTTGATGCGATGACGACGTTCGGTGCGACGAGTTCACCCAGTTGGCTGAACAGCGCCTGCTTGAGTGGCAGCGATTCCGGTGCGCTTTCCTGTACAAACTGTGCGTCCTTAGCGGCCACCGCCAGATCGCTGGTGCAGGTCAGCTTATCGAGCGATGCGCCGTCGGCAAGCCCCTTCTCGGACAGGCTGACCCATGCATCCTCGACCAGTGCACGCAGCGACGGCTCTTCTTCCGGCGCATGCAGATAGCTTGTTACGTCGTACCCCTGTGCCAGAAAGTACGCCGCCCAACCAGCACCGATCGGACCGCCGCCCAGGCAGGTCACATTGTGGACGTCACTGACCTTTAAAATCTGCATCGCGTTTCTCGACAAAAGCGCTTACGCCCTCTTCGGCGTCTTCCGAGGCAAGGGCGCCCTTGTAATTAGGCAGGTCGCTGCAACGCAAGGTATCAAATGAGCCGCGAATCGAGTCGCCATCGATCGCACGCAGCACCTCTTTGACAGATTGCAGTGCGAGTGGCGCAACCTCCGCTAACTTGTTCGCCCATGCCATGGCCGTTTCCATAAGCTCGGCGGCTGGAACAACTTTGTTTATGAGTCCGTAGTGCGCCAAATCCTGTGCCGAGGTCCACTCGCCGAGCAACAGCATTTCCATCGCCTTGTTATAGGGCAACCGCTTCGGCAGCCGCTGTATTGCGCCCGCGTCAGGGATCAGGCCCAGGGGCAATTCCGGAAGTTGCAGCTGCACGTGATCCGCGGCAATCAGCAGATCACAAGCAAGCGCCAACTCAACACCACCACCAATCACGACACCATTGAGAGCTCCGATAACCGGTTTGTTCAGGTCCCAAAGTTCGGTCAGTCCGGCAAATCCTCCCGCACCGTAGTCATCTTCCCACCAGTTCTCGGTCTGCATCTCGCCCTGGTTGAGCGCTTTGAGGTCCCAGCCAGCCGAGAAGATCCTCTCGCCAGCGCCGGTGACGACGCCGACCGACAGGCTCGGATCATCGCGCAGTGTGACGAAAGCTTCTCCAAGTTTCTGGCTCGTTTCGAGATCAATTGCGTTGACTTTCGGCCGATCCAGCACAACAACGAGGACCTTACCCTCGCGTGAGACTTTAACTTGCTCGTCCATCACAGCTCCTTACCTGCAGGTTGGAGGGCACATCATGCGTGATCGCATCGTGGTTAGTTGCGTGTTTTGGACAAAATTAGCGCATTTTTGCCCGTTTTCAGGGGCTTCGCTGTCGAAAACTAGCAATAAGGGTGTCAGGCGATCAAACATCATATGGCCGTATTCAACACCGGACCCGGGCCTTGTCTGACACTAAGCGAGAAAAGATGTCGCGTCTGCTGTCGCCGCGCAGTATCGCCTTCATTGGCGGTACTATCGCGGCGATGTCGATTCGTCGCTCGGTCGAACTTGGCTACGACGGAGATATCTGGCCGGTAAATCCGAAGCTGGATGAGGTCGAGGGCTTTCCCTGCTTTAACTCTGTTGCCGACCTTCCCGGGGTACCCGATGCTGCGTTCATCGGTGTCCGCCGCGACCTGACCGTCGATCTCGTTCGCACTTTTTCGAATTTGGGTACCGGTGGTTGCGTCTGCTACGCGGCCGGGTTCGCCGAAATCGGCGGTGACGGCGTATTGCTGCAACGGCGGTTGGTCGAGGCGGCCGGCGACATGCCGCTGGTCGGGCCGAATTGTTTTGGCTTTATCAATTACGCGGAGCGCTGTGCCTTATGGCCCTACATATTTGACGGCGAAGTTGCCGAACGTGGGGTAGCCGTCATTTCCCAGAGCGGCAACATTGCGATGAACCTGACGATGAACCAGCGTTCCGTTCGTTTCACGCATGTGATCGGTGCAGGCAACCAGGCCACCGTCGGTGCCGGGGAGTACGTTGATGCCTTGCTCGATGACGAGCGGGTGTCTGCGATCGGCATGTACATTGAGGGCTTCAATGACGTCGACCGGTTCGCGCAGGCCGCGGAGCGTGCAGCTCACAAAGGTATACCGCTCGTCGTAATGAAGGTTGGCAAAACAGACGCTGCCGCGCAGCAGTCCAGCAGCCACACGAGTTCGTTGGCTGGTTCAGACCGTTTGTACGACGCGTTCTTCAAGCGCCTGGGCATTGTCCGCGTCAATTCGTTCAACCAGCTGCTCGAGACGCTGAAGATCTTCGACCGCCGTGGCCCGCTGACCGGTCGCAAGATCGTCACGCTGTCCTGTTCGGGCGGCGAGGCCGCAGTCATCGCGGATGCCGCACCTGCCGCCGGGCTGGAAACAACACCGTTTTCTGACGCCCAGATCATAGACCTGAAGTCGCAATTTCCGGTGTGGGTCACCGTATCCAACCCGTTCGATTACAACACCTCAGTCTGGGGTAATCGCCGCGCAATGGAGAAGTGCTTCCTGTCGACGCTGCAGGGCGATCACGATGCTGCGTTCCTGGTGTATGACTATCCAACCGTGGACTCTCC
>Ga0255052_10001801_pt1 | contig 15857 bp, 10 predicted proteins | sample JV7_2_21_MG_FD_188632 | JGI IMG/M metagenome (GOLD analysis project Ga0255052, IMG submission 188632) | Seawater microbial communities from Jervis Inlet, British Columbia, Canada - JV7_2_21 | ecosystem: Environmental > Aquatic > Marine > Inlet | place: Canada: British Columbia | collected...
ACAGGCCTGGCGTAAAGACGCGAGATTTTTATTGAACCATCCGAGTTGACTGGCCATGATCGGTCGCAATACCTCGCGCGCTTCATCGATCGCCCCGTTCCATAATAATGCCCGGTGTGCCTGGTATTGAACCATCGCGTTGTCCGGATGCAGTTCGAGCGCACGGCGCGCGACTCTCGCGGCACCGGCACCATCATTCATAAATACCAGGTTCTGGACTGCGGATTGCATCGAAAGGGAATCTTCGCCCGCGATATCCGCGAGCCGATGTGCGACCGGGTGCGCCTTGTCCCAGCGGCGCAGAAACATAAGCAGTGTGAGCTGATTGTCGAGCGCCTGGTAATCATTGGGTCGTTCCGATAAATACGCCGTGATGAGGTTGAGTGCCTCGGTCAGGCGCAGATCGGCCGCCGCTTCATGGGCGCGGTACCTTGTCCGCAACACGGGATCTTTCTCGGTTTCGATTGCCTTGCCGATCGCAACTTTATAATTGGTCGTTCGTTCCTCGGCCGTGTCGCTCGTCAGCTCAGACCCTATGCTCGTGACCTGCATCTGGGCTTGCCAGAATTGCGCCAATTCCCAGTGTGCCGCCGCGAACTCGGGATCGAGCGACTGGGCCCTCTCGAGCGCCATCCTGCCTTTGAGAAATAATTGGTTGTCTCCGGTTTGCACGCTCCGAACGCCGTAGGCCAGGCCTTCCAGGTAAGCCTCATAGGCCGGGACCGAAGCCGTACCCGCGGACACCATTTTTGCAAGCGCGACAGGATCCATCGCCGTGTCGAGTGCGCGCGCGATCTCGACGGCAAGCTCTTCCTGGATCGCGATGACGTCGTCGGGTTTGCGATCATAGTTCTGCGACCACAAGTGAAAGCCGTCACTTGCGCGAACCAGCTGCGCGGTTACGCGCAGCCGGTCACGGCCGCGCCTTACCGAGCCCTCGAGGACGTGCGCCACGCCGAGTGCGGCCGCGATCGTCGGGATGTCCTCGGTAGACCCTTTGAATTTGAACGATGAGGTGCGCGCCGCCACCAGCAAATCAGGCGCGCGAGCGAGCGCATTGAGCAATTCCTCGGTCAGACCGTCAGCGAACCATTCCTGCTCAGGATCAGATGACATGTTGACGAACGGCAACACGGCGATCGAGCGTTTGTCGCGGGGCTTTCCAGATGCGCCATCAGTTTCAACAGCAACGGGTGTCGTCGAAGAATCGAAGCCGTCGTCAACACTTTGCCGCTCCCACACAAAATAAACCAGCGCGACAACGAGCGCGCCGATGATGACGAAATCGAGTTTGCGACTGGTAAACGGGGTTACTGACTTTGATCGATCGACATCCTTGTCCCGTTTCAGCCCGTCGGGCGTGAGTTCAAACGCCCAGGCAAAGAACAAGGCCAGCGGAAAGCCGAGTACCAGCAGGAGCAGAATCGTCTTGATCACCCATTCGGGCGCGTCGAAGTTCTCGAGCCCGAGATCGGCGATTTGCGCGAGTACCCACGCTACGATCAGATATGCGGCTCCAACGCGAACGACGTTGCGGCGCTTGAGTTCATCGAAGAGCTTGCTCATCGGCTGGAATTATATCCAGAAAACGATGGCAGGTTTGGTTGACTTTTGATGGACGCCAACCCGCAAGTTAGCGAGAGATATCAGGCCTCGACGTTAATATTGGTATCGTCTTCAGCCACCGGGTCAGCGGCATTCATCTCATCGTAGATCGCTTTAAACTTGTCGTACGCCCGGCCGTTGCCGTGCGGCTCGCTAATTGGCGGCAGTATGTCCCGGCTTTCGGCGCTTTCCAGTAACGCCGTCAATTCCTGCGCGAACATTTCGCGTAAGCTCGCCAGAAAGTCTATAGCACTCATCGGGTCTGCTTCGCTCTCGGTGCCCAGTGTCGCGGTGACGCTGGCGTCCAATGCCTGTTCATCGCCGTTCTGTATTGTGACCTGCAGGTTTGCTGCGATAGTTTCCGCTTCCGGGGTCAACGCGATTTCCAGATTGCTGACCAGCGAATCGAATGCGGCCTGCAAGGTGTCCGCATAGTCCTGCAAATTTTGACCGTCGCCTCCGCTGAGGCTGTTTGTCGCGACGCTGACCGCATCCTGAAATTCTGCAATGGCGGTTTCTACGCTCGCGGGCTCGGTCGCTTCGGCAGCCACGGCGACGGGTTCTGTCACCGCGGTTTGCGCCTCGGCGGGTTCCGGGGTTGCCGCAAACGCATTAATTTCCGAGGTGATGCTGGAAACCAGGGCTGCGGAGCCTTCCTGCGCCCTGGCTTGCGCCTGTTGTTCGGCTAATTCGGCCAGTTGTTTCTGGAACACGATGCGCAAGCGCACATCGGCAACGCCCTTGAACTTGCCGGCCTGCAGGTGCCGCAGCACGCCAGGTATATTCGATTCGTCGGCCGGCGCGCTTTCAATCTCGGCCGCGACCGTATTTTCGGCAATGCCGCCGGATGCCTCGGTTGCAGGCGCGGTCGCCGTGGTTTGCGGGACAGTGGTCACGGGCAAAAATATGCCCAATTGAATTAGCATCGTCTGGCTCAAATATAGGTCTAGGTAACCTGAGTTATCGGCCGGACGCGAAAAAACTTTAGATTGTGCCGTTAAGCGTCCGCTTTGCCGAGCAGCGCATACAACAATTGTTCGATACGGGCACGCTGCTCGTTCTCGGAGAGGTCCGGTGGGGCGGCTGTCGGCGCCATGACCGGCTCTGTTCCCTCCGCTGTCTGTTGCGGATCATCGTCACTGCGTAACAAACGCTGATCAAGCGTATCGAGCGCTGCAACGGCCGCCGCGCGCGCGGTCGCAATGCTGTCCTTGATGTTGCGTGGCCCGCTGGCGCAGCCCGCCACGAAAATGCCTGGTTGAGAGGTCGTAATACCGGGTCTATCCTCCCCAATGACGGCGATGTAGCCGTTGTCAGCTAACTTGATATCAACCGATTCGGCCAGCGCGTCGAGGCCACCGGCGGGTTCCACGTCCGAGCACAACACCACCATGTCGTACGTTTCCTGTACATATCGATTTTCTGAAAAATCTTCATAAGATACGGCGAGCGTGTTGTCAGGTGTAGGGTCGACCTTGAATGTCGCTCCCCAGCGTACCTGCACACCGGTCTTTTCGGCGAGTTGCTTCACGTTCGCGAGTTCGCTGTCACGAGTCAACTGCGACAGAATCAAAACTGTCACCGTCTCGATATCCTGTTCGAGGAGTTGATGCACCTGGCTCGCGACAATGTACAGCGCAAAGGGTGAGAGATTATCGAGCACCAGCAATACGCTGTCCGGATATTCTTCGTTCGACGGCTTCGATGCAAAACCACCTGTGGGCCCCGGCGACTCCATGAGCCTCTGTAGTTCGGCAGATGTCACGATGTCGGCATGTGAACCATAACCAAACTCTCTATAAGCGGCGCCGCCCTCTATCTGAAATCCGGGCGCAAGTATTACTGCGCCGACATGCCGTTCATGCAGTTTGTCGACGAGGTTGAAGAAAATCGCATCGTCCTCGCAAACTTCCACACACCGCTGACAGGGCTGGTAATTGGGCGGTGTGTTCAGGCAGTTTTCAATATCGATAACCCACGCCTCGGGCATTGTTTCCGACATCGGTGTATAAATCGCCTTCCGGTAAGTCAGGCCGGCATCAAATTCATTCGCCAGCACGACAGGACAGACAACACGGCATAGCTTGCAGCGGGTGCAGGCATCGGTGACAAAGCGGGCGCGTTCGCGAATCGACACCGTGAAATTGCCTGGCCGACCTTCGATGTTTTGCAGGTTTGCCAGAGTGATGATCTCGATTTTTTCGTTATCCGCGACTGCCGTGAATAATGGTGTCCGGACGTCTTCCGCACGATCGCCTATAGCCGCCGCCTCGGTCATAGTCGCCGCCAGCTTGCCGCCGACTATCGGTTCGCGCTCGATAACGATCGCACGCGCCCCGGCATCCGCACATTCCATGGCTGCGTGCAGTCCGGCAATTCCGCTGCCAACGATGAGTATCGAGTCCGTCATGATGCAGCGTCGCTTTGCGCAAGGCGAATGCCGGCGTCGAGGGCCCGCATATCGAGGTCGACGACGTGTTGCTTCACTGTGTTACGAATCGCCTCTTCTAGCGAATGGCGGCTGACCACGCCGGTTTTTTCTATCAGGTAGCCGAGCATCACGACGTTCGTGATGAGCCGGCTGCCGAGTCCGTCAGCGATCTTCGTAGCTGGAAGGCCATGGACGTTTTCTTCATCCTGGAAGGGCTGAACCAGCCCGGTATCGACAATCAGTATGCCGCCGGGCTTTAGTGCCGAGCGAAAGCGGACATAAGCCTCCTGAAAAAAAACCGCAAGTACGTCTGCCTCGGTGACGAATGGATAGTCCACCGGGCCGTCCGAGATGATGACATCGGATCGCGAGGCACCGCCGCGCGCTTCCGGTCCATGCGTTTGCGTGCAAACGGCTTCTTTGCCGTCGAATAAAGCGGCAGCCTTGCCAAGCAACAGACCGGCAAGCACGATACCCTGACCACCAACGCCGCCGAAGCGAATCTGGCTGGCCGCGGTCGCGGAATTCGTATTTGTGTCTGACATAGTCACAGCGCTGCGATTCATTGCATAAACGGCTTGCGTTCGATATCGACAAAGTTGCCGACGGTTATCGGTTTTTTGTCGTCGAGCAGGTCAATATCAAGATCTTCGAGGTTCGGGGTACCGTTGTTGACCAGGCACCGCTCGCGATACATCTCCACTTCATGCGCGCCATCCGGGATTTTGTTGGCCCGGCCAAAACTCGTTGGACACGGCGCCAGCACCTCGATGAAAGAAAAGCCGCTTTTCTGCATCGCTCGCAGTACCGCATCCTGAAACTCGCGGACGTGCAAAATTGTCCAGCGCGCGACAAATTCCGCCCCGGTCGCCTTGGCAAGGTAAGGTAGATTGAATGGCGGCTCGACAGCGCCTTGGGGTGCAGTGGTGCCCTTCGCACCGACCGGTGTCGTTGGCCCGACCTGCCCGCCGGTCATGCCATAATTGAAATTGTTAATGCAGATCACGTTCAGATTGACGTTGCGGCGGGCGGCATGAATAAAATGATTACCCCCAATTGCCGTGAGGTCACCGTCGCCGCTGATGACGGTAACCGTCAGCTCCGGATTGTGCACGGCGATGCCCAGCGCAAACGGTAACGCGCGTCCATGCGTCGTATGGTAGGAGTCGACATTCACGTAGCCGGCTGCCCGTCCGCTGCAGCCGATACCGGAAACACAGACATGCTGTTTCTCCGCGATGCCGGATGCCGCGATCGCATGCGCGTAACCATGAATGACCGTGCCGATACCACAACCCGGGCACAGGATGTGCGGAAGACGATCAGCCCGCAGCAGATGATCGATCGGGTGTATGTTTTCGGCAGGGTGAATAGTTTGTTCAGTCGTGGTCATGATTTTATCAGCTCCAGGATTGCATCCGGCGTGGGCATGGTGCCGCCGGCATGGTTCAATCGCAGCACGGGTAATTGCGTCAGCCGCTCGATTTCACGACGCATCTGACCGAGATTGACTTCGGGAACAATGAAACGCTTGACGTTGCCTCGTTGGATGAGTTCACGGATTCGCGTTTCCGGAAATGGCCAGACGGTGATCAATCTGAGCATTCCGCACTTCAGCCCTTCGCTGCGGGCCTGGTTGACTGCGTGCCGTGCAGAGCGCGACGTGCAGCCGAATGAAATCACAATCGTGTCGGCATCTTCCGCGTCGATTTCCTCGTACATTTCGATATCGGCGGCATTGAGCCGGATCTTGTCAACGAGGCGATTGACAAGTTTGTCGTGTGTTTCCACATTCATGGCGGGATAACCGCGTTCGTCGTGCGTCAGTCCGGTCATATGTACTTTGTAGCCTTCGCCGGCATGCGCGATCGGCGGAACCATATCTTCGTCCGGCGCGTAACTTAAGAACGGTTTGCCGTCAGGCGCCTGGCGCGGTCCTTTGCGACGAATCAACGGCACCTCATCGGCGCCCGGAATGACCACGCGTTCGGTCATGTGACCGACAACCTCGTCCATGAGAATAAAGACTGGCACCCTGTATCGATCAGCCGCGTTAAAAGCGCGAACGGTAAGATCGAAACACTCCTGCGGTGACGCCGGACAGTAGGCGATAATCCCGTAGTCACCGTGAGATCCCCAGCGAGCCTGCAAAACGTCGGACTGGCCCACCATCGTCGGCAAGGCGGTCGACGGAGAAGCGCGCATGACGTCAGCAACAACACAGGGAATCTCCAACATTGCCGCCAGACCGATATTCTCCATCATCAGGCTGAATCCTGGGCCGGAGGTCGCCGTAAGGCTGCGGGCGCCTGCCGCCGATGCACCGATGATGGCGGCCATGCTGCCGAGTTCGTCCTCCATCTGCACAAAGCGACCGTTAACCGCCGGCAGTCTGAGCGCCAGGAGTTCCGCGATCTCCGTTGACGGCGTTATTGGATAACCGGCGAAAAAATCCAGGCCCGCCGCCAATGCACCTTCCGCGCAGGCATGATCACCCAACATGAAATGGTTGCCGGTCAGCACACGGGGTTCCTGATCCGCCTGTGATTTTGCCGCAGCCGCGCTATCGGTCATCGGGTTCTCCTGCTGCGTCCGCTTCGTCCGTGACTTCGGTAATGTAGATCGCCAGCTCCGGGCAGATCAGCTCGCAGAAACCGCAGTCTATACAAGCCGACTCCTTGCCTTCCGAAACAATCGGGTAGTGATATCCCTTGGCGTTGATATCGTCCGCATAGCTCAAAACGTCGGTGGGACAATAGTTGATGCAGAAATCGCACTGCTTACAGCGCTCTGAAATGACGTGCACGCGCCCCTCTGGGACCTGCGCCAGGGGCAGATCCATAGGTTGTCGCGTGACCTTCGCAACTGATTTCGTCAACTGGAACTCCAGGCTAGCCAATCGGACACCACCCCTTATGGTACTGACGCCGATTAATATTGATGCCGATTATCACCGATTCTACGGTAGGATCAGATTATTCATTATAGAGACCTATTTCTGTAGGGGCTTTCCACGATGCGCCCTGCGCCGGACCCCCACTAGAATCAGGTCTTTCAAAGGGACTAAGGTATGAGCGTATGGTCATTGCTGTAACGACACTGGCGGCGCTGAGTTTCCTGTTTGCCTCGCTGCTCGTGCTGGCACACCGGAAATTGCACGTGGACGAAGATCCGCGCATCGACGCAGCGCATCAGATGTTACCCGAGACAAACTGCGGTGCCTGCGGTTTTCCGGGCTGCCTGGGCCTGGCCGAGGCGATGATCGAGGGCACCGCTCTGCCCGGCAAGTGCACGGTGATCAATGAAGCGGACCGGGAGTACATTGCCGAATTCCTCGGCATAGACGCCGGCGCGGAGGAAAAAGTCGTCGCCAGGCTCGCCTGTGCCGGGGGTGCCAATGTCGCCCGTAATCGCGCCCATTACGAGGGCCTCCAGTCATGCCGCGCTGCGGCGCTCGTGGCTGGCGGTGGCAAAAGCTGTTTGTGGGGATGCCTGGGCTTAGGCGACTGCGAGGTTGTATGTGACCTCGATGCGATCGTCATGAATGAGCAGGACCTGCCGATCGTCATCGAGGATGCATGCACCGCCTGTGGCGACTGCGTCGATGCCTGTCCCAAAGATCTATTCTCTCTACACCCGGTGAGTCACCGGCTCTGGGTTGCGTGCAAGAACCTAGAGAAGGGAGACGCAGTTGTCGAGGATTGTGAAGTGGCTTGTGACGCCTGTGGCAAATGCGCCGTCGATGCCCCAGACGATCTGATTACCATGGCCGACAACTTGCCGGTCGTAAACTACGACAGGAACCACAACGCTAGAAGCGCGATCGAGCGCTGTCCGACCGGCGCAATTGTCTGGTTCGATATAGAAAAGGGGCCGCAAACCGGCCGCGTGGCACGCAAAGTCATTCGCCACAGTGCACGACGCTCGACCCCAACCTGAGTGAGTACCCCCGTCAATGATGAAGAAGGAAGCGTTTAAATACCCCGGCATTCGTTCTGCGATGGACGGCAACACAGCCGCGATCATGTGTGAGCGCGAGTCTACCGACGGTGCCGGCGCTTATCCGATTACCCCGTCCACGCAAATGGGCGAGTACTGGGCTGAAGCGACTGCGGCGGGGCACATCAACATATCCGGACAGCCACTCATATTTATAGAACCCGAGGGCGAACATTCAGCTGCGGCAGTGACGGCGGGCTTGTCCATGACCGGATTGCGGGCAGCGAATTTCTCGTCCGGCCAGGGTATCGCGTACATGCACGAGTCCCTGTACGCGGCGGTCGGCAAGCGCCTGACCTATGTGCTGAACATGGGCTGTCGGGCAATGACCAAAGCGAGCCTCAACGTGCATGCGGGGCACGACGATTATCATTGCGTGGATGACACGGGCTTTTTCCAGGTCTTCGCCAAGAACGCACAACATGTTGCGGATCTCAATATCATGGCACACCGAATTGCCGAGCTGGCATTGACGCCTGGCATCGTCGGCCAGGATGGTTTCCTGACAACACACTTAATTGAATCGCTACTGCTTCCTGAACGCCAACTGATTGCGGAATATCTCGGCTCGCCCGGCGACGAGATAGACACGCCGACTCCGGCGCAGAAAATGATTTACGGAGACCAGCGCAGACGCATACCGGAACTCTGGACTGTGGACGACCCGGTCATGTCCGGCGTGGTACAGAACCAGGACTCCTATATGCAGAGCGTTGCCGCACAGCGGCCGTATTTCTTCGATCATGTCCAGGAGCTCGCGGAGCGGGCATTCGATGAGTTCTATGCGCTCACGGGCAGGCGTTACAGCCGCGTGATGACCTATCGCAGCGACGATGCTGACTACCTGATAGTGGGTCAGGGCAGTCTGATTCCGACAGCCGAAGCGGTGGCCGACTACCTGCGCAAGGAACGCGGGGTCAAGATCGGGGTTGTCAATCTGCTGATGTTCAGACCATTCCCCGGCGATCTCATAAGCCAGTTTTTCAAAGGCAAAAAAGGGGTAGTCGTGCTGGAGCGCGTCGACCAGCCGCTGGCTGCAGACCTGCCTTTGATCCGCGAGATGCGCGCCACCCTGAACAAGAGCCTGGAGAACGGCCGCAGCAACAATGGAGTGGCATACCCGGATCTCGCCAGCTACGAGTCAATTAACGACATGCCGGAGCTTTACTCCGGCTCGTTCGGTCTTGGCAGCCGCGATCTGCAGCCCGAGGGCGTCATCGCGGCCATCGAAAACATGCTGCCCGGTGGCCTGAAAAAAAGAATGTTCTACCTGTCAATCGACTTTGTCCGCCAGTCGATGATGACGCCCAAGCAGGAGATCTATCAGCAGGCGGTAATGGACGCCTACCCACAGGTGGCTGAGCTTGCATTGCGCGGCAGCGAGAATCCGAACCTGATGCCAGAGGACAGCATCACGGTACGGATGCATTCAGTCGGTGGCTGGGGTGCGATTACCACCGGCAAGAATCTCGCCATTACTCTGTTCGATCTGCTTGGTTATCACGTCAAGGCAAATCCGAAATATGGATCGGAAAAGAAAGGGCAGCCGACCAGTTATTACCTGTCTGCGGCGCCGGAACCTATCCGCATCAATTGCGAATACTTTTACGTCGACGTGGTGCTATCACCGGACCCCAACGTGTTCAGCCACACCAATGCAATCGCCGGCCTTAGCAAGGGTGGCGTGCTGGTGATGCAAAGCGACGCCGCCTCGCCCGAGGAGTTCTGGCTATCGATTCCGCATCGGTATCGCAAAACAATCGTCGAAAATGATATTCGCATTTACTATCTCGATGCCTTCAGGATCGCCCGGGACGAGGCCACCGATCCCGAGTTGCAGCTGCGCATGCAGGGCATCGCGTTTCAGGGCGCGTTCTTCGCGACGTCGCCACTGCTCGAGAAACACGGGCTTAGTGAAACTACGTTGCTGGCCGCCATCAGGGATCAGCTGCAGGAAAAGTTTGGATCGAAGGGCGCCCGTGTAGTCGAGGACAACATGCGCGTCGTCCAGCGTGGTTTCGAGGAAATCACTGAGGTAACGGACAAGCACTTAAACGAGCGCAAAACCAACGGCAAAGGTAATGGTCAACTGCCGATTCCCATCATGGTGAAACGTGAGCCGGAATCCTCTTCGGCCGCGTCGGACATCCATCGCTTCTGGGCACAGACCGGCAGTATGTATGCAGAAGGCGCCGGTGACTCCGTGCCGGCGGACCCGTTCATGAGCATGAGTCTGATGCCGGCCGTCTCCTCACATTTCCGGGATATGACCTCGATTCGCTTCGAGCATCCCGAGTTCATCGCGGAGAACTGCACCGGCTGCGGCGACTGCTACACGGTTTGTCCCGATACCGCCATTCCCGGCCTGGTCAACGAAACGGGCCAGGTGCTCGATACCGTGGTACGGCGATTGAAAAAGCGCGGTGCCAAAACGGAGCATCTGCCGCGCGCCGTGCGCCAGATGGAAATCAAGCTGCGCAAAATGTTTGCCGAAGCCGAGGAAACCGAATCGGTGCAGGCGATGATCGAAGAGGCGATCGAAGCGACGCTTGCCGACGTGGACCTGCCGGATGACGGCAAGCAGCAACTAAAGGAGGAGTTCGACGAATTCCGTGAAGAACTTGGTGATTTCCAGTTTGCGCTCTGCCGGCCGTACTTCACGCTGCCAGAGAAAAAACAAGCGGGCGGCGGCGGACTGTTGAGCATCACAATCGATCCCTACACCTGCAAGGGATGTATGGAATGTGTGGAAGTCTGCAAAGACGATGCCTTACGGCCGATCACGCAAACCAAGGACACCATCAGGTCGCTGAGAAAGAACTGGGACTTCTGGCTCGATCTGCCGAATACGCCGAAAAAATACATCCGTGTCGACAACCTCGAGGAAGGCATCGGGGCGCTGGAGACGATTCTGCTGGACAAGGAAGCCTACCTGCCATTTGCGAGTGGCGACGGCGCCTGCCTGGGATGTGGGGAAAAGACCGTCATCCATCTGTTTGTTGCAACGGTCGAGTCATTGATACAGCCGCGAGTCGCGAAACACGTGGCCCACATCGAAGACCTGATTGCACAGCTCAAGAAACACGTGCAACTGAAGCTGGTCGGTGAAATCGACGTCGGTAATTTGAAGGAGATGGAGGCGGTACTCAATGAGGATGCGGATGGCGACCTGACACTGGCAAAAATCGCCGATCGCATCGAGAAAACGCATGAAGCCGAGCCTATAGATCGACAGTGGCTGAAGCACGTCACGGGCCTGATTTCGAAACTGAACGACCTGAAGTGGCGCTACCAGAACGGCACGACCGGCAAAGGGCGCGCCAGCATGGGAATGCTAAACGCCACCGGCTGCACATCCGTCTGGGGCAGTACTTATCCGTTTAATCCATATCCGTTCCCGTGGGCAAACCATCTCTTTCAGGACAGCGTCTCGATGGCCATGGGTATTTTCGAAGGGCATATGGTCAAGATGGCGGAAGGTTTCAAGATAATTCGGCTTGCCGAACTCTTGCTGAAAGACAAGTACGACCCGGAAGGGCATGCAGACGAATACCGTTACTTCAATTGGCGGGATTTTACTGACGAGGAATTCCACCTCTGTCCACCCGTCGTGGCCGTCGGCGGCGATGGCGCGATGTACGACATCGGACTTCAGAATTTGTCCCGTGCCATGATGGCCGGCAAGCCGGTCAAAGTGGTTGTCGTCGATACCCAGGTTTACTCGAATACCGGTGGACAGGCATGCACTTCCGGATTCTTCGGACAAATTTCGGACATGGCTCAATATGGCAAAGCCATCAAAGGCAAGGAGGAAGCGCGCAAGGAGATCGGTCTTATTGCCATGGCGCACCGCACGACCTACTTCCTGCAAAGCACCATGGCGTATTCCAATCACATGATCGAGGGTTTTGTTCAGGGTTTGATGTCCCGGCGACCGGCGCTCTTCAATCTGTACACATCCTGCCAGCCCGAACACGGCATCGGTGATGACATGAGTAACCACCAGGCAAAGCTCGCCGTCGAGTCACGCGCCTACCCACTATTCAAATATGATCCGGACTGCGGCAACACCGCAGCCGAATGCTTCGATCTGGATGGTAATCCCGCCATCGATCGGGACTGGCCCGTGACGAAGATAAACTATGTCGAACGGGGACAGCAGAAGGAAATGGAACTATCGACGACGTTCGTCGACTTTGCCGTCACCGAGACCCGCTTTCGCAAACACTTCAGAAAATTACCGCGTGATGCATGGCATGAGGATATGGTTGTCGTCAGCGATTATCTGGAACTCGACGAAGATGAGCGCGAAGACAAAGTGCCCTATGTATGGGCACTGGACGCTAAACGGGAACTCAGTCGTCTGCTCGTCGCTGAACCCATGGTCAAATCGGCCGAAGAGCGGCGTGATTTCTGGGTCATGCTGAGGGCCCTCGCCGGCGCCGAAGAAACGGAGGTAAAGGGCGACGAGCAACTGGAGTCACGGATTCGTCAGGAAGTCGTGCAGAAAATAGCAACGGGTTTGATGGGTCTGGTCAGCGGCGATCAGTCGCTCGATTTTGCCACTGTACTGCACGCCAGTGAGGCAGTAGCGACAACACCAGGCGAGCCGGCAACCGCACCAACGGCAGAGGCATCGCCACCGGTCGGAGAAAAACCGGCACCGGCAGCAGCCCCGGCCGCTGCGCCAGCCGACTACATGGCGCCGTGGATCGATAGCGAAGAATGCACCGCCTGCGATGAATGCATCATTATCAATCCGCAAATTTTTGCTTACGACGACGACAAAAAGGCTTACATCCAGTCTGCCGAAGCCGGCCCGTACCGGGACCTGGTCAAGTCAGCGGAAAAATGCACCGCGCTAGTCGTCCATCCGGGCCTGCCTCGGGACCGCAGCGGCAAAGACATAGCAAAGTGGATCAAACGGGGGCAGAAATTCAATTAGCCCAGTTCGGCAAGCACGGGAAGCAATGATGCTCGAGATAGTGCGCAAAGATTCGTTCAGGCACGGGGTGCATCCACCCGAGCACAAGGACGAGACCGACCACCTGGCAATCCGCCGGTTTCCGTTTGCCCCGGTGTTGGTCGTGCCGTTGAGTCAGCATCTCGGTAAGCCGGCGGTTTCTGTGGTTCGTGAAGGCCAGGAGGTAGTTCGCGGTCAGACGATTGCGGAGCCGGACGGATTCGTCTCCGTCGCCATGCACGCGCCTGCTTCGGGTGTGGTCAAAAGAATCGCGCTCGCGCCGAGCATCGGCGGAGACATGGTACCGAGTTTCTATTTGCAGCCATATCCGGCTTCGTCACAGGAAGTCGACGATGGCGAACCCTGTGATGTTGAAACCGCCACGCCCGACGACATCATCGCGGCAATCCAGCGAGCCGGCGTAGTCGGTCTCGGCGGTGCTGCATTTCCGACCCACGTAAAACTCAAAGCACCCGAGGGGAAACACCTGGACACCCTCATCATCAATGGCGTCGAGTGCGAGCCGTACCTGACCACGGATCACCGGGTCATGCTGGAGCAGTCCGCAGATATATTCTCAGGCGTCAAATACCTGCTGCGTGCAACCGGCGCCACGGAGGCAATCATTGCCGTGGAGGAGAACAAGCAGAATGCGGCAAGAAAGTTGCAGCGAGACCAGCCTGCGGATTTACCAGTCAGTGTTCGCGTGTGTCCGGTCAAATACCCTCAGGGGGCCGAGAAGCTGGTTATCCAATCGTTGCTCGGCCGGGAGGTTCCATCCGGTGGGCTGCCGGCGGATGTGCATGCGATCTGCGTCAATGTGGCAACGACCGCCGAGATCGGGCGCCTGTTGCCAAGAGGGCGCGGCATCCAGGAACGCGTGATCACGATCGGTGGGCCCGGAGTGCAAAAAAAAGGTAACTATCGAATTCCAATCGGTACAACCGTCCGCTTCGCGCTGCAAGAAACCGGTGCGGTGAAAGAAATTTCGCGCGTCTTCCTCGGTGGGCCAATGATGGGGGCTGCGGTATCCAACCTCGATATTCCGATCACTAAAGGCACTTCGGGAATCACCGCATTTACAACGGCCGAGACCGGCGACGCGACAGGTCACCAAAATATTTATCCGTGCATTCACTGTGCCCGCTGCGTCGAAGCCTGTCCGCTGTTCCTCAATCCTTCACAGCTGGGTCTGTTGGCGAAGCACGAAGAATTCGCGCAGATGGCGGAAGATTTCAATCTGATGGACTGTTTCGAATGCGGCGCCTGTGCCTATGTCTGCCCGTCGCATATTCCACTCGTTCAGTATTTTCGTCTTGCCAAAAAGATGGTGAGAAAACTTGCGGCGCCGGCATGAGTGAGCTCAAGAAAAATCTGGAAATAGGCTCATCACCGCATATTACAAGCGGCGACAGCGTCGAGGTGATCATGCGCAATGTCGTCATCGCGCTCTTGCCAGTATGCGTTTTCGCAGTTTATGTTTTTGGCAGTGCTGCGGCACTGGTACTTGCGACGGCAACCATAAGCTGCATCGCCACTGAACATCTTCTCTGTAAAGTCACCGGCCAGTCGAGCACGATTGGCGACTGGTCCGTGACGATCACCGGGCTGCTGTACGGCCTGACGCTGCCTCCGGACCTGCCGTTATGGATGGTGGCGGTTGGCGGCATTTTTGCTGTCGCCGTCGGCAAATTTCTGTTCGGCGGACTGGGCAGCAACGCTTTCAATCCAGCGTTGGTCGGGCGGGCATTTTTGCAAGCCGCATTTCCGCAGGCCATGACGCACTGGGCGACGCCACTCGGCGCGAACCGTTTTGTCGAGTTACCCGCTTCCACACTGGCATGGCCTTTTGCGCAACCCGGCTATGATGCGGTGACCACGGCAACGCCGCTTGCTGTGATGAAATTCGACGGCATTCAGGCCGCCAACAGTGATTTGCTGTTCGGCCTCACCTCGGGGTCCGCCGGGGAGACCAGTGCGTTGCTTATTTTTCTCGGTGGAATATATCTTGTGGCGCGCAACATGATGAACTGGCGCATCCCGATTTCGATATTCACGACTGTCGCCGTCATTACCTGGGGTTTCAATCTCTACGCTCCCGATGTCTTCCCGACGCCGGCTTTCATGTTGTTTGCGGGCGGTCTGATGCTCGGTGCCGTGTTCATGGCTACCGACATGGTTGCGTCACCGATTACCAATGCAGGCTGCTGGCTGTACGGTTTTCTGATAGGCAGCCTGGTGGTCGTCATTCGCTTCTGGGGCGGCATGCCCGAGGGTGTCATGTATGCGATCCTGCTTGCCAACGCAGTCTCGCCACATATCGACCGGCTTATTCAGCCCACCGTGTTCGGCACCGGCAAGGGGGCCGGATGAACGCCCCGGGTCCCGTTCAGCAACCGCTGACGTCGGCCTGGTCGATGTACCGCGCGATTGTCGGAATCGGCGCACTCTGTGCTTTGCTGATCGTCACGGTTTATCAGACAACCGCAGGCCGAATTCGCGAAAATCAGGAACGTTTTCTCGCGCTGGCAGTTTCACAGGTCCTGCCGGCCGCGCAATCGACCGTAGCAGTTGTGCTCGCTGACGATGGCCACCTCGAGAAAGTCGATAAGGCACCCGCATTGCCGGTGTTCCTGGGGTATGACGCAGACGATGAACTGGTTGGTGCAGTCGTTACCGCGCAGGGAATGGGTTACCAGGACAACATACGCGTGCTGTACGCTTATTCGTTCGAACTTAATGCCATCGTCGGTTTCAAGGTGCTGGACAGTAAAGAAACGCCGGGGCTCGGCGACAAGATAGAAAAGGAACCACACTTTATTGCCAATTTTGAAAAACTGGAGGCAGCACTGACAGCCA
>Ga0255052_10001802_pt1 | contig 15848 bp, 10 predicted proteins | sample JV7_2_21_MG_FD_188632 | JGI IMG/M metagenome (GOLD analysis project Ga0255052, IMG submission 188632) | Seawater microbial communities from Jervis Inlet, British Columbia, Canada - JV7_2_21 | ecosystem: Environmental > Aquatic > Marine > Inlet | place: Canada: British Columbia | collected...
GTTTGTATGAGTAATTCTTTCATCGTTATTGTGCGTCAAGTACTTTCAGCGGTTTCATCGGCTTGGGCTTTACGCCGGGCCAGTCCTGATGGGCTTGGAATTTATCTTCAAATTCCTCAAACGCCGTCCTGTTTCTCTCAGATATCCTCTCCAGGTCCGGCAGGCCGGCAAGGGTCTCGTGGGGCCTCAATATTTCGCCTTTGACAAATATATACAGTCTCGTATCGCTGCTGCTGTTACCAATCTTCCTAAAGAGTCCACCCACAAGAGGTATATCACCAAGCACGGGCACTTTCCAGGTCTTTTTTACCTGATCTAGCTGTATTATGCCCCCAAGAATTATCGTGCTCTTGTCAGGGACTGTAACTGTCGTCTCAATGTTGTTCTCAATCTTCGGTTGTGGTGGTACATTCTCGGCGGAAGATGCAGGAGGCTGCTGACTTGAGCGTGTCATGCTTATCTCGAGACGAAGCAGATCACCCTTGCTGATATGCGGTGTAATGTCAAGCGTAATACCCGAAGGAAACTCATCGAAGTTGAAGCTTGTACTCAGAGTAGATTCGCCGGTAGTGGTAACAGATGAAGAACTCCTTGATACGTATATGGTAGTCGTCGCATCGATATGTCCCAGCTCATTGTCGTTAACAAGAATCTTCGGCTTGGCGAGGACACGGCCGTAACCCTTCTCCTGCATGAGGGTCAACAGCGCCTGGATATGACTGTCACCATAGAAAGCCTGACCCCCTAATGTATTGCCAATGAAGGCTCCCAACTCGGTTATATGGTTGGAGGGGAATCCAGAACCCTCAGGGGCAACGAACAAGTCCGGCAGCACTTCCATGTCCCCACCCCCATCCACCGGGAATCTTGGGAATTTCGAGACCAGCTTTAAATCGTAGTCGAAAACGTCGGATTCGCTGATCTCGACAAGCGTAACGTCTATGAGCACCTGGGGCCTTCTCTTGTCGAGGGCCTCTATTATGTTCGCTATCCACTCCTGATTCTTCTTACTCGCATAGACTATCAAAGAGAAAGTGTTTGGCTCAGGAACGATGATCGGCATTTCTTCATCCGGTCTTCTAGCAATCGTTTCAATCTTGCCCTCCTTGTCCTGGAAGGTCTCTTGAATCAGCTTCTCAAGGACCTCGGCCAGGTGCTCGGGCGATTGATTTTCGAGCGGATAGAGCTGAACGGGAATATCACTGTCCAGCATCTCACTGTCAAGGTAGCCCAATATCCGTACGACCTTCTCATGCTGCTCGGCGGTCGCATTGACCAACAGCGAATTCGTTTGTTCAACTACCACAACCTGCGGCTCCTCCCCGGGTGCTTCGTCCATTTCACCGTACAATCGGGATCGGCTGGTCGCCGGAAGCCTGGCACTTGCGCTCGTCCTCGTGGCGCCCGTACCGGTGGTCGGAGGTTTCACACCGCTGGTGATTCTCGAAGAGTAGGGACTCGTCAATCTGGGGGTGATTATTCCCAGCTCTTCCAGCTTGTTCTTCACTTCCTCGGCGGCAATATGCTCGATCCTGTACAATTCCAGGGTCCGCAGTTCCTGCTGAACCACATCGAGAGTATCTATCAGCTCATCGACCTGTTCCAGTTGCTCGTCGAGCCCTATCATCAGAATGCGGTTCGTTCTTTCATCGGCATCGAGATACACGGTCGGCCTTTCCGGCGCCGGCTGTGGGGTTCTGGGAGTGGCCGTCCTCCTGCTCGCCGCAGTCCTTGCTCTGGCCCTGGCGGCCGATTCTGAGCGAAGCCGGGCTTGATACTGGGCGGTCGTCTCGCTCGGCCCCTTTGGCTTGGATGGCGCCGTCGCTGTAGATGTAGACGATGACGTCTGGCTAACGGTAATGGACATGGTCCCCAATTGCTCGGCCAGGGTTTGGAGCTTGGGAGCAAGCGTCTCGGCCATCGTGTATCGCAACTGCCTGAATCTGAACTTCTTCTGGTCTCCGCGCTCGTCAATGATGTCCAGAAGCGCCTGGATACGCGGCATACGGTGTGCGTAGCCGGTTACTATAATTGCCTTTCCTTTCGGAATCGGCGGGGCTATCGTGAGCCTCATGGATGTCAGGAGATTTATTGCACTGGCTGTATCCACATGCTCGAGGTCAAAGACACGCGTTACTACTCCATCGCCACGCCCGATCTTGTCTTCGTAGGTATCGAGCAAAGCGGGATCGATGGTTAATGCATCGGCCACAGGAACTATGGTTACAAGATTGCCCGTACTGCGAGTCATCACGAGGTTCTTGAACTTCAGCACATCTTCGAGCATGGGATACAAATCCTTGACCTTTATTGGGCCCCGCCACTTTCCGTTCGGGCTGATTGTGATTTCGCCGGCCAGCATTTTCGGGTCGTACATAAAGTCGAGTTGCAAATACGGCCCCACGAGACCAAGGAATTGCACGACCGTGAGCTTCTCGAAGTCGGCCAGGGCCAGATTAACGATCTGGTCTCCGCCGGGAACAGATTCGGGCGCAACCGGCTCGGCGGTGGCAGACGAAACCGGGACATCCGGTTCGAGCTTGACCACGGTGGCATCCGCCTGCGGCCTTATCGCGCGGCTGCTCGGCTGAGTCCTTGCCGGGGGGCTGGTACTCGGCGCGGGTATAGCCGCTCTGGTTTCAGGCTCGGTTTCGGCCGGGCTCTTCTTCGGCGGGACTTTTACCGCACTGTTTGCCGCGAGAAGGAATTTCGCCTCATTGGGCTCGAGCAATCCGGCAACCTTGCGCTTGGCCGAAGCTTGTGGCTTTTCCTGGGCTTTCGGCGTCTCTTGCGCCTTGACAGCATCCTGTCTCGGCAATGGTCCGACTACCGAGACAATTCGCTCCAAGAATTTTGCCGGCGCGATGGCGACGACAGCATCGTTGTGAATATCTATGATAGCTCTCGTGCTCGCGTCCTTGCTTGGTGGATTGGAGAAACTCCCGATCGACACGCCCCTTGTCAGACTAGGGTGGAGTTTCGAGGCTATCTGATCGTTGGACGGCATATTCCGCGCTGCCGAGATGGGGAGAATCTCCTTTATGACGAATTGTTCGGGGCTATCGACAAGATCGAGAATGATCACCGCCTTGGCAACTTCACTAGGCTCGCCTGAGACCAGAAGCGTGGGAGTGGTCGCAAAATCTGTGACCGTGGCCGCGACAAGTTGGGCCAGATACCTTCTTCCCTGCTGAACAGAGATGTTCTTCAGGGCAACAAACTTGTATGGCGGTGCCTCGGAAGCGTCCGCTCGCTGGGCGGCAAAGAGACAGTTGCCCATCAACAACAGAGTTACCGCCATAATTAGATTTACACTACAGCCCCCACGAGAACTTCTCCACCTCGACATCATAAATACCCCTTCATCCGATAAACCAACTCGTAAGTAGCACATCTTCGATATCCGCCGGCCCCATCGACACCAACACTGCCAAGGGAGCCCTCTTCTGAGGAAGCTCTTGCGCAAACCTCCTCGCAGTCATGCAACGGCAGCCTTTGGACACCAGCTATCTAATCAGACACAGGAAAAGGCCGGGAGTTCCAATTATCAGGTAAGAAAACGCAAATTTTTCCGGTCGAAACAGCAGCGTTCTTTTCCCGCAAGTTTCCAGCCGGAAGTTGCGAATTGGAGACCGTCAACTCGGTCAGGAGCCGAAAAAAGCAGCTATCATTGGCTTTGTTGGAGATAAACCATCCCTGACTATGCGGGACTCGATTGTATATCGGACTATTTGCCGGGCAAAACGTCCTGCTTCGTGGGGCTGGTGTCTATCTTGTCCCCTCTTATTGGCGAGGAGGCTTGGTTTGGATCTTTCCGGCCATTCTTGACCTTTTCGCCTAACTTGGTCAGATATTTCGCATCCTCAGCGGTGACACGCGTGGATTTGAACTTGGAAATCAACTCATCTATCCGCGCCCTGTCCACCGACGTGCGACTTCTCTGCAAATCTCTGAGCCTTTCAACGAATTCGTCCGCCTCTTCAGCCGCCGCATTGCTGCTCGGTTGCGGGGCCTTGCTCGGTGTTCTGCCCGAAGGTGCTCTTGTAGAGCTATTGACCGTCTTGCCGGGAGCCGGCAGAGTACGTCTGTAGCTGCTTCTTCCGCTGGTCCCTGTGGAGACCGGAGACTTTCCCTTGGGAAGGCCCGTCTTCGATGCCTTCTCGACTTCAAGCTCAAACGTCTCTTCGCTGCTCTTGACGATAACAACGCCGTCTTTCACCTGCTCAATCAGCAAATGACCCACCATGCTGGACTGCCTGACCCAGTATCGTCCTTTGCCCGGCTCGTCAATCAAAGCCTGAGACAATTGGGGGTTTCCCTCGAAATAGGTGGTGGCAAAAACCTGGAATTTGGGCGTAACGGGTCCGGTAGCTATCGGGTTGCTATTGGTGCGCACCCCCGGCAGGGCTTTCTTGATCTTCGATGGGGGCGACAGATAGCCGGCATAGGCAATTGCCTGCACCACAAGCGGTGAGGTCTGGTTTCCCGTAGCTCTTGCATGGGTATTTGTCTGCTTGAAGAGTTCTATCACGCCCGGGGAGTCCAGAACGTTCTCGACACGTGTGTCCTCGCCGACCTCGGAAATCATGGGAACAACGAAGGGATAGATCAACACGCCCGCCAGGATCACGGCGGCCACGCTTGTTATTCGCAGTGTTCTAATCATGTCAGTCTACAAAGTACGTAAGTCGGTCGAGTTTTTTTGCGCTAATGCACCTGCATACCTTCTATTTGACATTGCCGGGGGCGTTTGGTTCCGTCCAATGAATGATTTTCTGCCGAAAAGAACGCTCATTCCCCGCATATTCGCCGCTGTGCTCGGGCGTATGGCAATCGATACAGGTCGATTTCGTCTCTGTAAAATCGGCCTCGCCGGAGGTTTCGACGTGTTCTGAGCCGGGACCGTGGCAGTTCTCACAGCCTACGTTTTTCAGATGCCCGGTCTCTTCGGCAGAAACGAATCCGCTCTCATAATCCATACCGACAACGTGGCAGACGGCGCATTCGGGGTCGAACTGCGAGCCCACCTCCTCCAGCGTCGCGTAGGCGTGCGCATGGCCGGTTTCGCGCCACTTCTCGTATTCGGACTCATGACACTCCTTGCACGACTGCAAGCCGACATATTTCAAGCCATTCGGCAGCACATAACGTGGGTGCCTCTCCACTAGATTCCTGTCTCTGACAATCTGCTGGTAGCCTTTATACAACTCCACCAGAGCCGCGTCTTTCTTCAAATCCCCCTTCACCGGTATCGCTGTGAACTTGAACTTGAATCTGTCCCGAACCCTGGCCTTCTCTATCTTCAGCCTGCAAATATATCTGCCGTATCGGCCCACCGAGAAAACCAGCGGTCGTCTGCTCGGACTGCCGATAATCATCGGCTCTTCGGCCTCGGAGGGACAAACGACGCAGTCGACAATCCCCAGCGAGGCGATCGAAGAGACAATCTCCTCGTCGCAACGGCTTACGATTAGGATGTTGATGGTCTTATCGCCCTCTTCGGGAGGGACAAAACCTGCTTTGATCTGCTCGGTGGCCGATCTATCGACGTCAAATGTCAGCACCGACACTGTGACATATTCGGTGTTCAGCAAGTACCGGTTCTGAAATCCTATGGCCATCTCGTCGCCGGTTCCATACGGACTGATAAATCTGACGGTGAGGCTACCCAGCAACCCGAGATTCTCAGCGATTTCAAGATCCTTTTCGGTCAGATTGACTAAATCGTAATCAAGAAGGCCGAGCGCCTCGACTATTATGTTGAACTTGATCAGGTCCTGATCGCTGTTGATCTCCACGAGAGAACCGGTGTCGATTAGCAGTCTTTTTTCCGCCGGCACGCTGTTGAACACCGCCGGGCGTCTTTCAAGTCCACCGAGCTGCCCACCTGAACAACCGCACGGTTTCAATCTCCCGAGCGAGCTGCCGGTGAAAAACACGTTGAGCATATCGGCCTCTATGCGGGCCTGACGGCGGGTCGGGGCCTCTCTGGGAGCGCGGGGCCCACAAGATAGCGCTGCGGTCAGGGCCACGACGATCAGTGCGGCGACGATCTTCTTGTTGGCTCTGTCAAGAACGTTCAAATGACCTCTATTGCGTCGTAGAAACGGGCTTGGTTTTCTTGTAGTACCCATTGCATTTAATCGGCAACTTCTCGCCATCCTCAAGAGTCAGGTAAAACTCATCCAGGAATCTCATTTTGCCCTCATACGCCGGAGGCGTCAGCTCGACGTCAAGCTGATAGCCGTTGGTGATTTTCCTCTTATTCAGAATTCTAACGCCGACAATGCCGTTCTTTGAGGACAACGAATCAACAGCAAAATCCTTCTCATAATTATTCAGCACCGAGATTTTCCTTACCATCGGCTTGCCCGGCTCGGCGTAGAAGAGTATGAGCAACGGCGGGTTGATCGTGTATTTTGCCAGCACGTCAAAGAGGACAATAGCAGCATTGCCGTCCGGGTGAGTCAGGCCGATCGTGATACGTCCCTTACGATTCTTGTGCAGCTTGGCGGTATTGACTTTCGGCTCGAGAATAAATTTTGTCGCTTCGACCGATGGATCGAAATCAGCGGTTATGCAGTCGCCGGTCGACTTGAACGACGTAATTGAAAACGCCCGACCGTCCAGACAACTGATCGTGAGATTCTGACTGCCGGCATTGTCCTCGTCGAGGAAAAGCCTCAATCTCTTCGGCTCCCATGTGACGCGCAGCACAATCTTGGCCTGTATTTTCAACTTGCTTGCAGGGTTTGCCTCGTCGTTGCTGTGCACCACCAGCTCGCGCCTAAAGACCATCGACTGAGGCCCCGATCTCCACTCCACGTTCACCGCTCCGCTTTCGCCCGGAGCGTACTCTTTCTTGTCAGCGGCCAACTTGGCGACCACACCGCAGCATCTCCCGACTTTCGAGATCTTTAATATTCCCTCTCCGGTGTTCGTGAACTTGATTTGACCCTTGTTCAACTTGTTGGGCGAAACCTCGCCGAAATCGTGCCCCAACGTCTCAAACGTGATCTTTGGCTGGGGGCCGCCGGCGTCCGCGGTACCGACTTTCTCCGGCTCTTCGAGTACTCCCGGCCCGGTCTCGATCTTGGCTTGCTCCTGGCAGCCGCTCTGCCAGAGCAACGCGCAACCCACAACAAGATAGACCAGTACAAAGTGCTTACGTCTCATGTTAGCATCTCCAAACTTAGATTTTGATGTAATTTTCGACCAAATAAGGACCTATAGTTTAGCCGAAAATCCGTTCCCGGGCAAGGATTCTCCTGTCGGAACCGACCGGATATAGGCACGCCCGGCTCTGGGCAAAACGAACGCCGAATGTCCGGAATCTGCATTCGCCCACAAATCTTGTCTCCGATGCAAAGCCACAATCGCAACGTCCGAGAAATCCGATCCCGCCTCGTCATTTGGGTCCACAGCCGGGCCCTCAACTATGCCACTACACAGGCGCCAAGTCAACCCATCCGTGGAAACCTTCAGAACCGGCGTACAACCTTGGCAATCCAAGACCATCGGCGAACATGCCCAAGCCATCAGGTGCTATATTCGAGATAGATCGGACTTTTGTTCGCAATGTTCCCGTTCAGGGGCAAAAATACGAACTCCGCCTCTCAGATCAGAGCCCACAAATCGCTGGTCCGGGCCAATCATGGGCCCTAAGGACCGTGCACGAAATAAATTGCTGAATTTGATGTTCAAGTGTGCCGTAGATTTGGCTGCGACGATTGAGTGGAACCGGAAGCGTAGCTATTCTACGTTGAGGATTCCGCGATCGAGGAGCAGCCAAAGATGCGGTGCAATTGGGCAGCAAAACGGGAAGTTATTTCGTGCATGGTCCTAAGAGCGACCCTCAGAGGCTCGTCGTTTTCCTTGATCGCGGGTCATCAACGACTTGCCCGCCATTGTTCAGTCTTCCGCTGATAGCCATATCCCTGAAGTCGACCATCGGATCGTAGGATTTCCTGCCCAGATCGACCTTATTGACCATCAAGCCCGGACGATTCATCCTGAGCTGACGCAATATCTTGCCGTCGGGCCGGATGAAACACGATGGATACGGAGAATAATAACCGCTTGAATTCGACATGCTGACCCAGAAATGATTCGTCGCCGCCCGGCACTGCATCGTCTGACGCATAATCTGCGTGTGCACGCTGGGCCCCTTCTGGCGGGCGTTATAGAACGACTGGAAAATGCAGTCTACCTTCTGCTTGTAGAGTTCACGGTAAAGCTCTGGAAATCGTAGGTCGAAGCATATCAGCAGCGAGCATTTGACGCCGTTAATGGTGAAATTCACAAACCTATCCCCGGGCGTAAGCCGTTTCAGATCGCCCGGCGTACCAAACCTCTTGTCGTATCGATCGACAATCCTGCCGTCAGGGCCGATCAAATAGAGGCTGTTGTGCGGCTTGTTCGGCTCGGTCAACCTGTGCGTGCTGCCCAGAACGACCCAAAGTCGCAGTTTGGCCGCCAGGGCCATGATTCTCTCAGTCTCCTGTTTGAGCAGATCCCAATCGTACCATTTGAAGTTCGGAAAGTCCGTGCCGACGTAGCCGCTTAGCGCACATTCGGAAAAATGCACGATATCCACGCGGGCCTTATTCGCCCTGCGCATCAACTCGCACATCGTCCGCGAGTTCCGCCTTATCGCGCGCCCGACAGCAAATTGACAGGTTGCAACCTTCAACACACCTTTAGCCATTACACGCTCGCCTCGATCAAAAGTGTTATTCGCCACAGCATCTCCGGCGATCAACAATGAACCAACCAGCGAAATTCTAACACAAACCACCAGAACAGTCCATACAGTCCATCGGGATTTGAGTTGCCCCGGAATCGCTGACTACTATAATAGAAATCTTATTATTCAAGCTAACCGATTTGTCATGTCATCCCTGTGCAAGCAAGTGTAGGGATCCGGTAACTCAGTCACTGAGACAAGATTGGCTCGGAAGGAACAGAAAATGGCAAGACACATTTCACTTGGCGTGGTGGCGCTTTTTTGCTTTGTGAGTTTGGGGCTTAGCGCTGACCTGAAGGCCGGAGCAAACGAGCTGGTATCGAATCCTATGTTTGGGGCGGCGGAACTGCCGGCTGGGTGGACTGTCTGGAAGCCTGATTGGGAGAAGGCGGCTTGCAGAGTGCGAAATAATCCCGGCGGTGGGATTCTGATTGACGGCGGAGGCAATCCCTACGCTATCGGTGGTCTCGTTCAGGACATCAAAGACATTCAGCCGGGTAAGGCATACGCCGTCCAGGTGGTTTGCCAGGTGGTCAATATCTCGTCGCCGTTTCACTCGCTGGCGGTGCGCATGGAATGGACCCGCGACGGCAAGCGGATTCATCCGGCCGGGATGCTTGTGAGAGGGCCGGTCCTTACCGACGGAGTGGCCCGGTTCGATGATGTTCTCGTCGCTCCGAAAGATGCCGATGGGGCCAGGCTGTCGCTGGAAGTCAAGTGGCCCGGGGCAGGGTCGGTGCTGTGGCAAGAGGCGAGCGTGCGACCGGCGCCGGCACCTGAGGCGCAGATGGTCAAGGTCGGCACGGTTTATCTGCGACCCAGCAGCAGTACGATCGAGAAGAACCTGAAACTCTGGTGCGAACAGATTGATGCAGCCGGCAAGCTCGGGCTCGACATCGTGTGCTTAGGTGAGACGATCACCGCCGTCGGTACGTCGGCTGCGATCGAAGACCGCGCCCAGCCGATACCGGGGCCTGTCAGCCGCCAATTGGCTCAGGCGGCAAACAGCAACCAAATCTGGGTCGTCGTTGGTCTTACGGAAGTGGAAGACGAGGTCGTTTACAATACCGCCGTGCTGCTGGACAGGCAGGGACGGATTGCGGGCAAGTATCGCAAGGTCCATCTGCCGCGCGAGGAGTGGAAGAAGGGCGTCCGGTCCGGCGGCGAATATCCTGTTTTCGAGACGGAGTTCGGTAAGGTCGCTATTCAGATTTGCTACGACTGGTTCTTCCCCGAATCGACAGCGATTTTCGCCCTCCAGGGTGCAGAGATCGTCTTTGCTCCGACCTGGGGCAACACGCTGCCCGACAAGGACGGGAAAGTCGACGGCGAATCGACCTTCCGCGTGCGAGCACGCGACAACGGCGTCTACATGGTCCCGTCTGTGTACGACGGCAGCAGCCTCGTCATTGACCCGATGGGCAAGATCCTCGCTTCGAGTCAGGGCAAACAGGGCGTCTTTTGGGCCGAGGTCGATCTTGGCAGGCGTGAGCGCCTGGATTGGGTCGGACACTGGCGTTCGGTCGGCCCTCGACACCGCATGCCTCACACCTACGGAGCCCTGCCGCGAGTCTCGCGGTAGATTCCAACACAGCGAAGGACGCTTGCGTGAACAGAATCTCCCGGTGGAGGGCGAATAATACTTTGTGTTTTGAGATCGTTTGCTGTACGTTGTAAGAAAAATAGCCAATCAAGGAAACTCTGTTGAAAGAAAAGCTCAAAGGCAGATTTATCGTGCTGGACGGCCCAGACGGCTGCGGCAAGACTGCTCAATTGCAGTTACTCGCCACTCACCTTGGGAGTCATGGAATCCCCACAGTACAAACCAATGACCCTGGGGGAACTAGGATCGGCGAACAGATCAGCAGCCTTCTGAAATATGATGCTAAGGGTCATATGGATGCCGTGACGGAGGCGATGTTGTTCATGGCATCACGCACGCAGCTTGTGGCAGAGGTTGTTAAGCCCGCCTTGGAAGCGCGCAAGACCGTCCTCTGCGACAGGTTCATATCTTCAACGTGTGCTTACCAGGGTAGCAGTGGCTATCCTGTTGAGAAGATAATCGAACTCGGAAGATTCGCGGTGGGCGACATCTGGCCAGACCTTACAGTTATAATTGATGTACCGGTTGAAGAAGCACGTGAACGCACCGGACACAAGCCATACCAAAAGACCAAGGTGAACCACAAGGACGCAAATCAAGGCTATCTGTTTAGAAACGCCGTTGCTGACAGGTTTGACTCGAGAACTTTGGAGTATCACAGAAAAGTCAGGAAGTGGTTCCTTAAGATAGGAGAGTACTACCCCGGAATTGTGGAGATTGTTGACGGAAGAGGTGATATTGACACAGTTCACAAAAGCATACGGGAACTTATCTCAGAAGTGAGTTTCACATAGATGTCATTCAAAGAGATTTTCTGTCAGGACAGGGCGATTGATATTTTGCAGCGGGCATTTGCAGCGGGCAGATGGGCACACTCGTACATTTTCGCCGGGCCTGAAGGTGTGGGCAAATTCAAGATGGCCCGTGAATGGGCCAAGCTGCTCGGCTGCAAAGAGCCTATCGCCGAAAGTGACCTTGCGGAAAGTTGCGGCTCATGCGAATCATGCCGGCTCTTTGAGGCCGGATCGAGCCCCGACTTTAGCCACATCTATAAGGAACTGCTCGAATTCACCGAGGATGGCAAAGACAAAAAACCACCCCTCGATCTGCCAATAAATGTTATTCGGGAGTTTCTGGTCGCGAAAGTATCGGCCAAACCGACTGTTTCACAGAGAAAGGTTTTTGTCGTCAGTGAGGCAGAAAGGCTGAACAACTCCTCACAAAACTGTCTGCTGAAAGTGCTCGAAGAGCCCCCTGCATACTGCTGTATCGTTCTGCTTTGCACGCGTTTGGAGAAACTCCTGCCCACTACCAAATCACGGTGCCAGACGATCCGGTTCGGTCCCATAAATGAACAGCGAATAATCGAGAGATTGAAGGAAATGGATCTCGAAGAGAATCGGGCCCGATACTTTGCGCGTCTAGCACAGGGCAGCCTGGGGACAGCGTGCCGTTGGGCCGAGCTTGAATTGGCCGATGCGAAACTGTACGAGACCAAGAAGGATCTGTTGAATTCTTTAGCCAGCTATGAACTGGCCGATGCTTTGAACCTGGCCGAGAAGTTTGTCGTAGAAAGCAGGAGAATCGCGGGTGTCTGGACCGCGGTGGATAAGAACACCAGCAAGACAGATGTGGGGCGCAAAGCCACCAAGACTCTGATCCGGATGATCATATTGGCTCTGCACGATGCGATGACACTGAACGTAGCGGCAACCGAAGAAGCCGCTGAGTACGACCAGAAAGAACAGACAGAGAAGCTGGCGGCCCGGTTCGGTGCCGAGCGTGCGGCGGAAAAGATCGCCGACTGTTACAGAATGCTGCATTGGATTGAATCCAACGTAAACGAGAAGCTTATTTTCGAGCAGCTATTGTTGAGCCTGCCCGATTCTGATACAATGGCGGTTTGGCGCTAGCATGACTTTATAATTGTAAGAATTCGGAAGACGTTTTGATGACAAAAGGCCCCGAGACAAGATCCAAACAGGCAAAGAACAAGAAATACATGCTGGTTCGTTACGGCCGGATGAATACGCTCGGCCTCTTCGAGCACCATGAGAGCACTATATCCAAAGTGCACAGCCGCGTCGTGATAAAAACCCGTCGAGGCCTCGAGCTGGGCCACCTCGTGGGTCGGCTTGCCTCCTACAAGGGCGGCCAGTTCAGGTTGAGCGGAGCACAGATAATAGAGTACTACGATGACGGTGACGTCGATTTATCTCGCGGCCAGACGGGCAAGTTCATCCGCTACGCGACCTCCGCCGACGTCAGCGAAGAGGGGCACCTGCGAAAAATCGTAAGAGAAGAGATGGAATGTTGCCAGCGTTTCATCAAGGAAATGAACCTGCCGATGAAGATAGTGGACGCCGAGCACGTATTCGGAGGCGAACGCATTATATTTTACTTCATGTCGGACGGACGGGTGGATTTTCGCGAACTGGTCAAAAAAGTCGCACAGGAGTATCAAACGAGAATCGAGATGCGTCAGATCGGCTCACGCGACGAAGCCAAACTCCTGGGCGACGTGGAAAGCTGCGGGCAGGAATGCTGCTGTCGGCGTTTTCTCAAGCACTTGAAGCCCGTCAACATGCGAATGGCCAAGATGCAGAAGGCGACCCTCGACCCGGCCAAAATCTCCGGCTATTGCGGCAGGTTGAAATGCTGCCTGCGCTACGAGGACAAGAATTATACCGAGCTCAAGAAACGACTGCCGAAGAAGAACACCAGGGTGAAAACCGAACAGGGCCGGGGCAAGGTGATAGATACCCAGATATTGACCCAGCTCGTGATGGTCGAATATGAAAGCGGAGAACGCAAGGCCGTAGGCGTCGACGATATTGAGATACTCCCCCAGTCGTCCGCGCCGGATAAGAAACAGAACGGCGCTTCGAAGAACAAGAGCAGCGACCGCAAGGACCGGCCAGGTCGCAAAGACCGACCAGATCGCAAGGACCGGACAGATCGCAAGGATCAGGAGGGTCGGAAGGACCTGAAGGACCTGAAGGGCCAGAAGGACCGGGAGGGCCAAAAGGGCCAAAAGGGCCAAGAGGACCGGAAGGGTCAAGAGGACCGGGAGGACCAGAAGGGCCAAGAGGACCAAGAGGACCGGAAGGGTCAAAAGGACCGGGAGGACCGGGAGGACCGGGAGGACCAGAAGGGCCAAGAGGGCCAAGAGGACCGGAAGGGTCAAGAGGACCGGGAGGACCAGAAGGGCCAAGAGGACCAAGAGGACCGGAAGGGTCAAGAGGACCGGGAGGACCGGGAGGACCAGAAGGACCAGGGAAACCGAGAGAACCAGAACGACCGGATGGACAGGGAGAACTGACATCCCGTGATACCAATCGTCAAGGAAGAAAAATGCCTCGCAAAATCGTCGTAACCTCAGCCCTGCCTTACGCAAACGGCCCGATACACATTGGGCATCTGGTGGAATATCTCCAGACCGATATCTGGGTTCGCTTCCATAAGATGTGCGGCAGCGAGTGTCTCTATTTTTGCGCCGACGACACGCACGGCACGCCTGTGATGATAAGCGCCCGCACCGCCGGCACAACGCCCGAAGAGTTGGTCGAACGGGTACACAAAGAACACAAAGCGGATTTTGATCGCTTCGGCGTCGAATTCGACAATTACTACTCGACCCATTCGCCCGAAAACAAGTATTTCAGCGAACTGATCTTCAGCCGTCTCAACGAGGCCGGCTCGATTGTCACACGGGACGTGGAACAGACCTTTTGCGAGAACTGCAAGATGTCACTGCCGGACAGATTTGTGCGAGGCACATGTCCGCGGTGCAAAGCCGAGAGCCAATATGGTGATTCCTGTGAGGTTTGCGGCTCGACATATCAACCTGCCGATCTTATCAATCCGTACTGTGCGACGTGTCAGGCTGCGCCGGCCCTGAAGACATCCAAGCACTATTTTTTCAAGCTCGCCGACTACGAGCAGCAGCTCAGGGATCTTATCGCCGCAGGGCATACACAGAAATCGGTGGCGAACAAGCTCGACGAATGGTTCAAAGCGGGTCTCAAAGATTGGGACATATCTCGTGACGGGCCATATTTCGGATTCAAAATTCCCGGCGAGGAAAACAAATACTTCTACGTCTGGCTGGATGCGCCCATCGGATACATTGCCTCGGCCAAGAACTACTGCGATAAGAACAACCTCGATTTCGATGCGCTCTGGCCAGGCGCGGGCTCGAGGAAGTCGGGCGAAGATGAATACGAGTTGTATCATTTCATCGGCAAGGACATAACGTATTTCCACGCGCTCTTCTGGCCCGCGATGCTGATGGGCTCCGGTATCAAGACCGCCGACAAACTCTTCGTCCACGGCTTCCTTACCGTCAACGGTGAGAAAATGAGCAAGTCCCGCGGCACGTTCATAAAGGCGAGCACGTATGCGAAACACCTGGACCCCGAATGCCTGCGATACTATTACGCAAGCAAACTGACCGACGGCATCGACGATATTGATTTGAAGTTCGATGATTTCATAAACAAGATCAATTCCAATCTTGTCGGCAAGTTAGCAAATATAGCTTCCCGCTCCGGACCGATGCTGACAAAGTATTTCGGTGGGCGGCTTGGCGTACTGGCCGATAAGGGTCCATTGTTGGTGGAGGCTCTCGGCGTATCTGAGAAAGAGATACGATGGGGCTACGAGAATCTCAAATATGCCGATGTTGTTCGCAAGATCATCGCACTGGCCGACACAGTAAACGGTTACATCGAAGTGAATCAGCCGTGGGTCACAGTCAAGACGGATCAGCAGAGTACTCACGCCACCTTGACCGCAGCCATAAATGCTCTGAGAATTCTGACAATCTATTTGAAGCCCATTCTGCCAAATTTTGCCGGAAAGATCGAAAGATTTCTCAAGGTAGACAAACTCACCTTTGCTGATATTGGAAATGTCTTGGAGAATCACGAGATAGGCGAATTTGAACGGCTGGCGGAACGAGTTGACAAGAAGCAGGTGAATGCAATGATCGAAGAGAGTAAGCAAGGCCAGGCCCCTCAGCCGGCGGAGGCAAGTGTCGCCGAGCCGCTCAAGCCGGAGTGCACAATTGAAGATTTTGCAAAGATCGATCTGCGGATCGCGAAAATTGTGAAAGCCGAACCGGTGGAAGGCGCCGACAGGCTGTTGCGACTCAGTTTGAACGTCGGCGGCCTGGAGAAGACCGTTCTCGCCGGCATAGCGACTGCCTACAAGCCCGAGGACCTGACGGGTAAACTCGTAGTTCTGCTTGCCAATTTGAAGCCCAGAAAGATGAGGTTCGGCGTTTCCGAAGGTATGATCCTGGCAGCCGGGGAAGGGGGGAAAGATATCTTCATGCTCTCAGCCGACACCGGGGCCGAACCCGGCCAGACCGTGCATTAGAACGATTCGATTTCGAGGGTGTGCGGCAGTTCTTCGAGGGGGCAGCCCGGGCATCTGGCTTTGGTCTTGCAGAACTCCTTGCCGGCTCTGACCAGCAACGCGTGATACTCATTGAAA
>Ga0255052_10001803_pt1 | contig 15842 bp, 15 predicted proteins | sample JV7_2_21_MG_FD_188632 | JGI IMG/M metagenome (GOLD analysis project Ga0255052, IMG submission 188632) | Seawater microbial communities from Jervis Inlet, British Columbia, Canada - JV7_2_21 | ecosystem: Environmental > Aquatic > Marine > Inlet | place: Canada: British Columbia | collected...
TTTACTAAAACGGTGATCCTGCTCCTGCAGTACGACGAAACGGGCGCGATGGGAGTCGTCGTCAATCGTCCTACCGAGGTTGAGCCGGGAGAGCTTCTGGCCGATGTCGAGGCCATTTCCGGTTACAGCGGGACACTCTACTGGGGCGGGCCGGTGCAGATGAACAGTTTGCGCGCGCTGCTACGTGCGGACACACCGCCTGAGGGCGCGCAAGAAGTGGTCGATTCGGTGTACCAGCTGCCCCTGGACGATGCGCTGAAAGACGTTCCGATGGACCTGGCCAGCCTTCGTTTCTTCATCGGCTATGCCGGCTGGTCCGCAGGACAACTGGACCGCGAACTGGGTCGCGGCGACTGGTTCGTCGTGCCGGCCTCGGATGAACTTGTATTCGCGGAGGACCCGGGCCTGCTCTGGGAACGATTGACGCCGGTGAATGAGTATCGCGCGGCCGCGAATTGATTACTTGGCGCTGACGGTGGCGGGCCGGCAACGTCAGTAGCCCGTTAGCTCGACGTAGCCGCGCCCGACCGTGAGGCTGGAGCTGGTCGTGCAGAAGGAATGTCCGTGGTTTGAGGTGTATCGGGAGAATCTGGACGGCTAGTTGTTCGCCAATTGCGAATTCTTACCACTCGTGCTCACAATCCTTGCAGTGCCACTCAGGATCGTCTTCTGCCACGCAGCAGCCACCGAGGACAATTTCACCGCGTTCTCTCGCCTCAATCATCTCAGGGCTTGGAAGTCCGAACTCAATCGCGGCGACGTTTTCGGATTGGCATTTTGGGCACTTTGGCGTTTTTCTTGACATCACATTACGCTCCAAACGGCACTTCGGTTGCTGATCGCCGACTGCGTTAGCTCAGGCCTCGAGTCCGGTGCATAATCCTCCCCGAGTTCCCAGAACTCGAATCCCAATCCCAGCTCATGCTGTTTCCCAAACGCATTGAGACCGCTGTCTAAAGCCGAAGCCAATGTTGCTAAATCGAATCCGTCGTAATAACTGCCTGGCGCGAGCACGCCAAGCGTGACCGTGTTTGCTGCGAGTACCGGCTGGGCTTCTACGTCATAACCCAGTTTTTCCCGATTATTCTTCGACCAGACAAAGAGCAACCCGTGCATCAGGATCTCGATGGCGGCAAACAGCGGGGTGTCACTGGCGACTTTGAGTTCGATCAACGAATAAGTGCTCGGATCTTCACGCAAGACAAGATCGACAGCGGCTCGTCTATTGGCGGCAGAGCCGACCAACCCGGACGCAGTCGGCATTTGGTTGGACCAATCGTCGCCACAGGCTCCGACAATAGCCCGCTCCAGCTTGAGCTCCGGGCTCTTGTTCCCATCCCCTAAGTCCAGATGACGCTTCCAGCGCCAGTTCTCTTTGGACTGTCGCGAGAGCCCAGCTTCACTGGCGGCCAACCAGTTGTTGTGGATTTGCGCATAGCTTGCCGCAAGAAAATCTCGCGTGCCGTTGATCGGTGAATCTCGACGAGTTAACGCGTTGGCGGCCGCCCGATGCCGGTAGTAGGGCGGTTTGCCCTTGGGTTCGACTTGTAACCAGGCATCGACCAGGTCGCCAATTCCGCTGAGTATGCTCATCAGCTATTAGCGACTCAGGTACTCGGCGTTGCCCACGACCCAGCCGAGATAGAGCGTGACATCGCCGAGTTGTTTCGCTCTAAACACGCGGTTGGGTTCTGCCGTTTGACCGTACAGCCCGACAAACCGCGTGTAGTCGTCGAAGTGGTCGAGTTCCTGGCTGAACGAGTGCACCAGCATAATCGCGTGCCGGGCGCCGAAACGCCGGGCCTCCAAAATGGCCGAGGCGGTTCGATGCAGCAGCTGATAGCCGATCTCGCCCACATCGGTTCGCTCCAGCTCGAGAAGTTCCAGCAGAAATGCCAACCGGGTCGCTTCCCCCGGAGTTGGCTTCGCGAATCGTAAATCGACAGGCTTGTCGAATGGTTCGGAGACTTTGCCCTCCACTGCGATACTCACCAGCCCATCCGAGCCCATGGCCAGGACGAAGACATCGTTTTGTGACGGCCGAGTACCACCGGGTAGCGGTACTTCGTGCTCGGGGATGCCGATTAGAAACTCGAGTTCATGCAGGCAGTCGATCGCCGATGCATCAAGAACGGACTGTACTTCGCTCGGAAACCCCTGGGCCTCGGTCCAGCTGTACGCGATCGACTTTGCCGAACGGCCGGTCTTCCAGTGCAGGACAGGATCGGCTAGCAACTGTTGCCAGTTGGCGGGGTCGTCGGCGGGGGAGAAGAATTTGGGCATAGGGTTTACACATTCAGCCGTGTAAGGCTCGCTTTACAGCCTCGGGTTCCTTCTCCATCACACGGAGCAAGGTGTGAGATGCGCCATCAGGGTCTCGTTCGCCTTGCTCCCACTTCTGAAGCGTGCGAACTGAGATCATCAGGAAGTCGGCGAACTGCTGCTGCGTCATTCCAAACTTCTGACGAATACCCTTAACGTCAGCGGGTTCGAACTCATAACGGTTCAGCTTTTCCGGCTTATCTCGAAACTCCTTCAGACCGGCGACAATCTCAGCACCGATATCTCGCTTCGCCATGTCTGTCTCCTATTCTCTGGTCAAAGATCTTTTACAATTTCACGCATCGCCTTGATCGCATCGCGAGAAAGATCACTCGCTTCGTTCTTGGCATACGCCGTCAGGAACAAAATCTGGTGGTTCTTGGTGATCCAGTAGTAGATGACTCGGACGCCACCGCGTTTCCCTGTTCCTTGCAGTCCCCATCGCAGCTTTCTGACTCCACTGGACCCTTTGATGATATCTCCGGCATCGGGCCGGTCCATCAGGTAGAGCTGAAGCATGTGGAACTGCGAGTCATCGAAGTAGACCTCTCTAATGCTTGAGAATCCTGTTGTCTCGATAAACTCCATTCAACACTATACCCCATTGGGGTATCCCATGCAAAGCGCCCCCCTTCCCTTTGCCAGACTCATCCTCATCTGAGATCAACAGTCTATTTGCCAGGAATACCTATTCTATGCGACAGCGGAAAGCCGTAATAATCGGATTTATCGGGAAAAATCGGAAAAAGTCTACTGGCTACGAACCAGTCGAATTCGAGAATTTCCTCATCCCCCTTGCATTCTTGACCGATCAGTATTATATTCAAGACCGTTCGTTCAACAATAGATCTGGATATGGCACAGAAAGCGACATCACGGCACGTAGGTCGGCCTCGGGAGTTTGACGAGGAAGCTGCCCTGGAGGCAGCTATGGATGCGTTCTGGGCCAAGGGTTTCGAGGCCACGTCCATGGCGGACCTGTGCTGCTGCACAGGCCTGCACAAGGGCAGCCTGTACCAGGCGTTCGGCGACAAGCACACGCTGTTCATGAATGCCCTCAAGCATTACGCCGACTCGGAGTTTCACGAGACGACGGCCGTGTTGCAGGGCCTGACCTCACCGCTCGAGATCATCCGGGTGTTGGTGAACAAGATCTGTGCCGACGCCACGGGCGAGAAGGGCTGCATGATGATTAATTCGGTGGTCGAGCTGGCCCCACACGACCCGGCGGTAAAAAAAGCACTACAGGGTTTTGGCGAGCAACGCATGCAAGCGATGACCGAGATGATTACCGCAGCCCAGGAGGCTGGTGAGATCTCGGTGAAAACAGAGCCGCACAAGCTCGCCCGCCAGCTGATGATGACGATGGCCGGTGGTGCCGCGATGGTGAAGGGCTTATTGGCACCTGAAGAAATTAAGGAAACGATGAACGAGTTGATCGATTCTTGGGTTTGAGTTTTTTTGTCTAATTTATGACCAATCGGTAACAAACTAGTAATAATGGAGAGAGAGAAATGGGTACGTATTTCAAGGCGATAGACCGCTTCGCGGCAGGACTGACACGACGGGTGATTCGTCACCGCGGGTTGGTGCTGGTTGGTGCGGTTCTGATCGCCGTCTTAATTGGCTCGGGGGCATCGAAGCTCGAGTTTTCCACCAACTACCGGGTGTTCTTCTCGGAGGCCAACCCCGAACTGCAGGCCTTTGAAGAGTTGCAGAACACCTACACGAAGAACGATAACTTCTTCTTCGTCGTTGAGCCGCAGGAAGGCGCAGCCTTCGATCGCGACACGATGGCGGCGGTTGAAGAACTGACCGAGGCCGCCTGGCAGATCCCGTACACGATTCGTGTCGATTCTGTTTCGAACTTCCAGCACACCTACGCAACCGAGGACGACCTCATTGTTGAAGATCTCGTGAGCGATGCCGAGGGCAGGGATGCGGGTTTCCTCGAAGAGCGTCGCGACGTGGCGCTGGCCGAACCGCTCTTGCGCAACCAGATCCTGACCGCGAATGGTGACGTCACGGCAGTCAACGTCGTGCTGCAGTACCCGGAAAAGGCCTTCACGGAAGTACCCGAGGCCGTTGAGTTCGCACGCGGGCTGCAAGCGGACATCGAGGCGAAATATCCCGAGCTGACGATTCACCTGACGGGTGTGTCGATGCTCAACAACGCGTTTGCCGAAACGGGCATGTCCGACGGCGCCACGCTGATGCCGCTGATGTTCGGCGTTATCTTCGTGTTGACCTGGCTCATCATCCGTTCGCTGACGGCAACGTTCTCGACGATATTGGTGATAGGCCTGTCAACCATGGTGGCCATGGGTGTTGCCGGGTTCTTTGGTGTGAAACTCACGCCCATCGCGATGTCGGCGCCGATCGTGATTCTTACGCTGGCCGTGGCCGACTCGATTCACATCCTGATGTCGCTACGTAACCTGATGCGTGATGGCATGGCGAAGACTGAAGCACTGGTTGAGGCCGTGCGTATCAACTTCCTGCCCGTGACGATTACATCGTTAACAACAATTGTCGGCTTCCTGTCGCTGAACTTCTCTGACTCGCCGCCGTACTGGCACCTGGGCAACATCACGGCCGTGGGTATCTTTGCGGCCTGGATCTACTCACTGACATTGCTACCGGCTGCTCTTAGCCTGTTGCCATACCGCGTTAAGGAGAAAACCGGCACCGAGTGGTCACAACGCACGATGGACCGGCTCGCCGAGTTCGTTATTCGTCGCTACCGCGGCCTGCTCGTGGGTGTTGGCCTGCCAACGCTGGTACTGATCGCGTTCATCCCGACGCTGGACTTCAACGACCAGTGGGTGGAGTACTTCGATGAGCGCATTGAGTTTCGTGTGGATTCGGATAAGGCCCAGGAGCACTTCGGCCTGTACCCGATCGAGTATTCAATCCCGGCGAACGGCCCCGGTGGTATCTCGGAGCCCGAGTACCTGGCGAACCTCGAGCGTTTGACGGATTTCATGCGCGAGCAGGAGCTCGTCACGCACGTGTACTCGCTGTCGGACATCATGAAGCGCCTCAATCGCAACATGCATGCGGATGACGACGTTTACTACCAGATCCCCGACGATCGCGACTTATCGGCGCAATATCTGCTCCTTTACGAGCTCTCTCTGCCGTACGGGCTGGATCTCAACGACCGCATCAATATCGACAAGTCGGCCACGCGTGTGACGGCGACCATAGAGCAGGCGACCTCCGCCGAGACCAAAGCGTTCTTTAACGACGTCGATGCCTTTATGCAGGACAACCTGCCGTCCTACATGCACGCCAAGCCAACGAGTGCGGCCGTGATGTTCACCTACATCTCTGAGCGCAACATGCAGAACATGGTGGTGGGCACGATCCTCGCGATCGCGGCCATTGCCCTGATCATGATGTTCTCACTCAGGAGTGTGCGCCTTGGCACGCTGAGCCTGGTGCCAAATGGCTTGCCGATCCTGGTGACCTTTGGCGCCTGGGCGCTGCTCGTGGGCGAGGTGGGTTTTTCCGTGGCGACGGTTGCCTCGATATCCTTAGGCATCATTGTGGACGACACCGTGCACTTCCTGTCGAAGTACGTACGTGCACGTGACGAGAAGAACCTCGACGTCGAAGACTCGATTCGCTACGCGTTTCGTAATGTTGGTGTCGCGATTGTTGTGAACACGATCATCCTCGCGGCTGGCTTCTTCGTCATGACCACTTCTGCATTCAAGATGAACGTCGATCTTGGCCTGATGACGATCCTGTCGATCGTTGGCGCACTGATCCTCGACTTCCTGTTCCTGCCGGCCCTGCTGCTGCTTGGCCGCAACAAGGAACAAACCGAAATTGCGGGCGAGCCCAAGCTTCTGCCGTCCACCGCTTAAACGAATCATACATAGGAGTTAGAACCATGAAATTTAGAAAAGAGATCCCCGGATTGGTAGTCGCTGTGTTGTTGATGACGGCTGTCTATGCTGCGCAGGCCGCCGACGACACCCAGGGCTTTGACATCGCGGCCCGCTCGGACCGCACCGACCTCGGTTTTGCCGACAGCGAAGTGGAACTGCAGATGGTGCTGCGTAATGCAGCCGGGCAGCAGTCCACACGCGCGCTGCGTATCGCAACGCTCGAAAAGCCCGATGAGACTGTGGGTGACAAGAGCCTGGTCGTGTTCGAGACGCCACGTGACATCGAGGGCACGGCGCTGCTGTCGCACGCCAAGATTCTCGACCCGGATGACCAGTGGCTGTACCTGCCGGCGTTGAAGCGTGTAAAGCGTATTTCGTCGTCGAACAAGTCCGGCCCGTTCGTGGGCAGTGAGTTTGCGTTCGAGGACTTCACGGCCATCGAGCTCAACAAGTTCGACTACACGTACGTTGGTGAAGTCCCGTGTGGCGACCTGACCTGCGATGTACTTGAGCGCACACCGCGTTACGAGAACTCGGGCTACACCAAGCAGGTGTCGTGGGTCGACCAGACGGACTTCCAGATCCGCAAGGTCGAGTTCTATGACCGCCGCGGTGACCTCCTGAAGGTGCTCGAGATGAGCGACTTCCGCAACTACGACGGAATCTGGCGCGCCCACAAGCTCTCCATGAGCAACGTCCAGACCAACAAGCAGACTGACCTTTTGTATGGCGATTACACGTTCAATACCGGCATGGCCGAGAACGACTTCGTCAAGGGTCGTCTGAGCCGCCTGAGGTAATTGTCATGCGAACTCTCTTGTTGGTCATCCTCCTCGCCGCTCAGTTCGGGGTTCTTAATCCCGCGCGCGGCGAGGAGGTGGACATCTCCGGAAGCCTGGAGCTGCAGGCCCGGGCGTTCTGGCACGACCCTCAATGGCTCGGTCAGGACGACCAGGCGCTGCAACCGTCGGTCGTTTCGATTACAGAATTTCGCTGGCGCAGTGAAGAGGGCAACCAGCGTGCTTCGCTAATGCCGGTCCTCAGATGGGATGCTACCGACGACGAGCGCAATCTTGCCGACCTCAGGGAAGCCTACTGGGCCCTTGAAGGCGACGACTACGAACTGCTCGTTGGCGCCAATACCGTGTTCTGGGGTGTGACCGAGTCGGTACACCTCGTCGACATCATCAACCAGACCGACTTCGCCGGCGACATCGACGGCGAGGACAAGCTAGGCCAGCCGATGGTGAGCCTCGCGCTGCAACGCGACTGGGGTGAGATCAGTGCTTTTGTGATGCCGTATTTCCGTGAGCGTACCTTCGCTGGCGTGGATGGGCGTTTTCGTCCACCGATTCCGGTTGATACCGACAAGCCGTTGTACCAGTCGTCGGACGAGGAGTATCACGTAGACCTCGCACTCCGCTACAGCCATTACATCGGTGATGTCGACATAGGCCTGCACGCGTTCACAGGTACAAGCCGCGAGCCACGGTTTGTACCTGCAGCAGATGGTCAATCCTTATTGCCGGTCTACGACCAGATCGACCAGGTGGGTATGGACCTGCAGTACACGCGGGATGCCTGGCTGTGGAAACTCGAAGCCATCGCAAGAGACGGCAACTCGGATACGTTTGCCGCCGCGGTTGGTGGGTTCGAGTACACGATGTACCAGCTCGGTGACTCATCATCCGATGTGGGCCTGTTACTTGAGTACCAGTATGACGGGCGTGATGAGTTCGAGCCTGTAACGATCAACGACAACGACGTGTTCGTTGCTGCGCGCCTTGCGTTAAACGACATACAGGACACGGCCGTCTTGGCCGGGTTTTCCTACGACACCGACACGGGCGAGACCTTCGTCAACATCGAGGCCGAACGTCGCTTTGGTGATAACTGGTTTGGTGAGCTGCGGGTGAGGGCGTTCTCAGGTGCGGAGCAGGGCGATACGACCTACTGGCTACAGAAGGATGATTATGTGCAGTTGAGTGTAAGTAGGTATTTCTGACCAGGCACTTGCAAGTGTTCTCAAAATAGCTACAATCGTAGTGAATTTGAGAACGGACCAATTTACCATGCCCAAGCAAGCCATCGAACTGATGTTCAGCAACTATCGACGCCAGCTACTGGCAACGCTGCTATTGCGACCTGACGAGAGGTTTCATGTCCGCGAACTCGGTCGTATGACCGGGTTTTCGCCCGGTTCGATCCATCGGGAACTAAAGGTCATGGCGGAATCGGGGCTGCTGCTACGCGAGCGAGTCGGTAACCAGGTGTTCTATCAAGCCAATCGCGCTTGTCCGATCTATGAAGAGTTGGCGGCAATATTTCGCAAAACTATCGGTCTTGCGAACATATTGCAGGACGCATTACGGAGCGTATCTGACAGGATAGATTTTGCTTTCGTTTTTGGATCGATAGCGTCCGGACAACAAACGTCAGCAAGCGATCTTGATGTAATGGTCTTGGGCAACCTTGCACTGCTCGACGTTGTAAAAGCGCTATCGCCGCTCCAGCAAGAACTTGGCCGCGAGATCAATCCGGTCGCGATGACAGTCAGTCGGTTCGTGTCGCAACTGGGTAAACAAGAACGCTTCGCCATGCGTGTCGTTGTAGAGCCGAAAATATTTGCCATAGGAAGTGCACGTGAGTTTGCAGAATTTGTTGAAAATCGGGCAGCTCGCTGAGCATGTCGCCGATAAGAAGCAAATTGGCAAGATGCTGGTCGCCGCCGAACGATATCTGGACGATGCCAGGCAGGGAACGGTTAGCTATGAAACTCGCCTGGGTGCGGCGTATCAGGCCATAACGCAATACTCAATGGTCGCGTTGGCGGCAAACGGATATCGCCCGTCAAAGAGCGTACCTGGGCACCATCAAACGATGATCCAATCCCTGGTCCACTCTATCGGATTGGGCGGTGATGAGATGTTGTTACTGGATACGTTTCGCGTCAAACGCAACGCGATTGCTTACACCGGAGACGATGTCGACGAAGGATCCGTTCTTGCCTGCATAGCGGCAACACAACAGCTGCGCACATGCGTAACAAACTGGGTTAGCAGCAACGCACCTGAGTTGATTGCTTGAGTGTAACGGCAGCATTTTTGAGACAGAAATCACGTGCCAAGGATCAGGGGATAGAGCGATCCTGCGTGCTAATGCTTGGCGAAATGGACAGCTTCCTTATGTCGAGGAGTGGTTGATAATGTACGACAATTATCGTACATTATCTCAGAAGAGACGATTGACGTTCACATCGTAAAGACAACGCATGGTGGGACAAGTTGGTACATCAAGTGGTATTACCTGGATCCAAATGTAATGTTTATCAGCGTCCATGAGTGAGGATACAATCGTGAACATCGTTAAAGTCGGCGACACTTCAAGAGCAGCTTGTGATACCTGCAAGAAGTTTGTTGGTGTTACGTACAGGCTGCGTGATGTGTCCCTGAGCGATGGTGCCGGCACGGTTAGGGATGTGATAGCCGGAGTCTGCGATCAGTGCGACAGCGTGTGTGTCTTGCCCCATCAGTCTGTTCCAGCGGTTGCAGAGACGATGTCGAAAACTCGCAAACCCGTCGAAGGGCGTGTTCCTGCCCATATGATTGATATTTTGAGGATGGCGAGTGGCGAAGTTGGCGGTGGTTCAGATTTTGTACCGCAGCTGGTCAAATACTATATCCACAAGATGGCCTTGGAGGACATATCAACTGCGCAGGTCGCGCGCCTGTTGCAGACAGAGTTGGCCTCTGGCAAGGCGCAGAAACGCATATCATTGAAGGGCAGGAGCGTGTTTGACGATGTTGAGCTCGTCAAGTCACGCATGCGTTTGAAGAGCACAAGTGACATCCTCAAGGGAGTGATTCTCAAGATCAACGTCGACATTCTGCAGAAAAAGAATAAGAAGTCGATCAGGATACTTGAGGATATTGCTGCGGCATGTCGATGAGCAAATCGTGGCGATGGTGGAAATAGCAGAATTCTTACTGGTTCGGCGAGCAGCCTAAGGCGTCCAGGCGTAGCCGATCTTCATGAACCAGGACTCGTCCGTCTCGGTCAGACCGTCAAGCGAATCGTCATCCACGAACTGATCCGAATATCCCAGGAAAAACACCGTGCGCGGATTCAATTTGTAGGAGTACAGCAGTTCGCGACCGACTTGCCGCTCGCGAGCATCGACTTCGTCAATGTAGACATCCGGATTCCTGTCGATGTCTTCGTGTTGCAATGTCAGTCGCAGGTAGCTGCGCACACTGAACTGCCATGTCAGGCGTACGTCTGCGACCGACGCCGTGAATATCTTCCGGTTGTCGAGGGTTTCGAGCCTCGAGTGCACACCGCGCAGCCGTACAAGCAGGTTGCGGTTTACGTTCCAGTTCAACCATGGTTCGTAAATGTCCCGCTTGGCGGCGCGTTCGTTGTCGTAATCTACCTGGTCTCCGGTGCTAATTAACAAGCCGAACATGAGGCCGCGGCGCGGCGTGATCTCGCCGTAGACCCGCACGATATCGAGATCGTACGACACGTCTTCGAACAACTCGTTTCTTCTAATCAACCTGATCCGAAACGCGGATTGCAGCGGGCCATCCAGCCCAAATAGCACAGACTTTCTTCGCTCGATCGATCGCCCGTTTTCGTCGTGAATGGCCTCGTAATCTGCACGCAAGTCCATGCGGTTCCACCAGTCGGCGTCACTGCCATGCCAGATGCGACCGATCTCTACTCTCTGTTTATCACCGCCCACTCGTCGCTGAAAGCCGGAGTCGACGCGAAACCCGTCACTCAAAGTCGCATACTCCGCTTCACCGATCCAATTTCTCGAGTCGTACTCATAACTCAGCCTGGAGGCGTGGCCATCAAACGCGCCAGGCGGCTGCTCAAACTCGTCAACGACCTCCGCCGGGTACTCCGTGTCCGACCGTAGAACTTGAAAATCCAGTGAGTGTTGATCGTTGATCTTCCAGCGGCCGTCCAGGCCGCCGACGCGATTGTGGTAGCCATCACCTTCTCTGATTGTCACCAGGGCGCCCAGTTGCGAGGCTTCGCCAAAACCATAAGCGTAGCGCCCGACGAAGGCCGTATTCTCTTGCTCGAGTGTCGTCGAATCGGAGCCAAACAGACCCGGAAAGAGCAGCGTGGTCACCTCGTCACGCGCAACGAACGCGCCGACGGTGTGGTTGCCTCGCTTGCCCGTCAGTTTTGCGGCGATCTCCGGGTCGGAGACTGTTCGGGTGAAAACGACATCGAAGGGCGTCTCGAAATAGTCCGCACCTTCCAGGAAGAATGGCCGTGTCTCGGGAAAGAACAGTGCAAAGCGTTCGTTGACATCGAGTTGCGCAACATCCGCCTCCACCTGGGAAAAATCGGGGTTGATGGCGAGGTTTACGGTCATGTCCGGCGTCACACCCCAGCGAACGGTGACCCCGCCTTCCACTTCCGTGTCGCCAGACTGCATCGGTATGACGCCAGGTTCTTCGGTGCTACTTGATCTCAGCGCAGTCAGTGTCGGCACGATCTCGAGATCCCGGCCCGGCTCCAGGCCGTCGAGGCCTTTGAACTCACCTAACTGACAAAGGTAGCAATTGCGATTGCGATCGAGCGGATTGTTGGACAAGCGGTAGCGATGCTCCCGTGGATAGAAACGAATGACATCGAATCCCCAGGTCTGTTCGCCGTTCGTACCAGGGAATCGCAGCTGGTCCAGCGGGATTTGCATCTCAACCACATAGCCGTCTTCGTTGATCTGACCTGCCGAGCTCCAGATAGCGTCCCAGGAGTCATCCTCGTTGCCATTGACGTCGTCGTTGGTCAGATCCATCTGCACACCGAGTGGATTGGCGAAAAACTCGAACGCACGTCGACCGTCGTTGTAGGTGTCGAGGATGATGCCGACAATATCGTCGGAGTAAGCTGAGTCCCGATCGCGCAGGTACGCGCGGATCGCCTCCGGTTCGTGATCTTTCGCATCGAATGCGACATAGAGGTTTTCACCGTCCTCGGTCAGGAACGCCGTAGTGCGCACAGGTGCGGCCACGTTCTCGCCAGGCCGGGTCTCAATATCTATCTCGACCACGAGCGCACCCTGCCACCCGGCATCGTCAAGGACACCGTCAATTTCGATAGCAGCATCGGTTCTCGGCAGATTCTCAATAGCAGCCAACGCCGGCGCCGCCGGCAATATGGCACAGATACACAAAACCTGAAGTGATCGGAGTGAGGGCAAAGAAGATCCTGTCGGGCCGCAGTATGGCCACAGACTAATGGTGGCACATCCTAAGGTTTCGTGGCGAATCGAAATATGTAAAAGCGCGACGACAAATTCTCCCAATATTGCGGAACTTCCATACAGACAGTGTGATCCACTAGACATAGCATGACACCGTAGCCCGGGATGGAGAACCAACGATGAAGAAGCTCAGCGCAGTCATTTTCGGCATGGTTATTTTGGGGCTGTCCGGCTGCGGCTCCAGTTCGAAGTCCGGGGATAATCCGGATCCCGAGACCTTCGGCATGCTCAGGCCGGTCACGGACGTAGCCGCTTTCGAGGCCTCCATAAAGGCCGGCTTGACGGCGATGAGCAGTGACGAGCAGCTCACCGCTGCCGGAGCGCCCGCGGACAGCAATTTTACGGGCACCTACACGCAAGAAGCCAACGTCGACGAGCTTGACGCCGTGCGCTATGACGGTAACCACCTGTTCATTGCACCGCAGCGGTTTTTCAACTGCTGCTTCGCGCTCGAGAGTGGTGTGGCTGCCAACGACGATCCGGCGCCGGCGCCAGAGCGCTCGGTTCGCATTCTCGCCACGGATCCGGTGAACGGCGCGGCGAACCTCGTCAGCACCATTCCGCTGGAAGACGATGTCTCCGTGCAGGGTATGTATCTTGACGACGGCAGGATGTTCGCCCTGACAGGGCAGATGCTGTACGGCAGCTATGGGTCGTTTTGGGCCGACTTCGCGATCTGGGCGCCGGAAAAACTGGGATTTCGCATCTACGATGTCAGCGATATCGCCAACCCGGCACTGGAGATCGAAGCGACAATCGACGGCGTGTTTGTGGAGAGCCGCCGTATCGGCAACACCGTCTACATCGTAAGTCGCTACACACCCTGGTTTGAAGGGCTTCACTACTACGTTTCTACCGCGGCGCAACAGGCTGAAAACCAGGCGATCCTGGCCGATGCCACAATAAATGACCTCTTGCCGAAGATAACGATCGCCGGCAAGACCACGTTGCTCGCGACGCCCGACAACTGCCTGGTCACGACGGGTGAAGACGCGTCCAACTACCCGGTGATCACAAGCGTGACGGCCGTGCCGCTGGATGATCCCTCGAACTTCACGACTACCTGTTACAACGAGGATGCCTATGGCGTGTATGTCTCGGATGCAGCGCTGTACTTTACCGAGTTGCAGCGGAATGAGGTTCAGCAAACCGACACCACGCGCATCCACAAATTCGCGCTGGTTGGAACGCGGATTGACTATCGTGGCTCGGTCGACATCGAAGGCACGGTGTGGCGTGGCGGGCAGGCAGACTTCCGCATGAGCGAAAGTGCCGGCGACTTGCGGCTTGTCGCATCGCAGTTCGATTGGACCAGCGATGATTTTGTGGATCACCAGCTTTATATCCTGCGCGAGTCAGCCACGCTGCCGCAACTCGATATCGTCTCGACACTGCCGAACAACAGTCGTCCGGAGGAGATCGGCAAACCAAACGAAGCATTGTTTGGTGTCCGCTTCCTCGATGACACGGCATACGCTGTGACCTTTGAGCGGATCGATCCGCTGTACACGATCGACCTGTCGGACCCGGCCGACCCGTTCATCGCCGGGGAGCTCGAAGTTGCTGGTTTCTCCGAATTCCTGCACCCGGTCTCTGACGACCTGTTGCTGGGCCTCGGCAGGGGTGCCAGTGGTGGGGTCAAGCTCGAGTTGTTTGACGTATCGAATATCGCGCAGCCGCAGTCGCGTGGCAGCGCGACGATCGGTGGTCCGGGCACCTGGAGCGAGGCTGCCTACGACCGGCACGCGTTTACCTACCAGGCAGATGCCGAAGACGGCGTCGACCGCTTCACGATCCCGGCCGACGTATTCGACGGGAACGGCAGTTTCGAATTCCTCGGTTCGGCACTGTACCTGTTTGAGGTTCGCGACAAGACGATGCCGGCACTGGCGGCGCTGAACTCGGCGGGTTCAATCGACCCGCCTGATGTAGGGCCGAACGGATCGGGCTGGGCAGGGCGCAGCCGGGCATTCATTCACGACGATACGGTGTACTACGTTAGTGATGAGGATGTCTGGGCCGCATTCTGGCACACGCCGTCCATCGTGAACGGGCCGTTCTAGGAAAAGTCAGTCGTGGGCGCGTTCTCGGGCACGCCCACGATTTTGCTAATTCTCTTTGTGTCGCGACCGATTATTGCTTCTACTCCCGTCTAATAGAATAAGTATGTGCAAGGGGCGCATGCGGGGAGAGAATAAATGAAGCATAACGTCTTGATACCAAAAGTAATGTCAGGGGCTCTCTCGCTCTTATTCGCGGCGAGTGTAGCAAGTGCAGACGGGTTCTCAGCCGGTCTGTCAGCGGTCCACGCTCCTGTTAGCGTGGAGGAGGCCGGGACGGATGCCGGCGGTGGTTCGGATGGCTGGAGGATTCACGGCCAGTACATGTTTAACAAGAACTTCGGCATCGAAGGTGGCCTGAGCAAGTTCGGTACGCCGAACGACAAGTCGATTCCGTCAGACATGCATGCCGATACTGAAGCCTATGACGTGTATGCGGTTGCCGTGTATCCAATGGGCAATGACGCCGCCTTGATCGCCAAGGCTGGTTTCATCTCCTGGGATACGGAAACCGAGGTCATGGATACCAATGAAACGCATCAGACGAGCACCGATCTTGCCTTGAGTTTTGGTGGCCAGTACGACATCACCGAGCGGTTCGCCGTTCGCGCTGAGTTGGAATGGTTCGATAGCGCGATCTCGGGTGAATTGAAATATTCGCTCGGTGGCGTGGTCCGCTTTTAGGCTGACTGTCTGATCGCCACATCCTCCGGCAAGTAGCCCGATCCCCCCCCGGGCTGCTTGCTGGTTGGATCGCTTGTGCCATAACACTTCACAGAAAGGTGCAGCATCATGAATACCAAATTTCTCTTTACGGCGATGTTTGTCGCCATTCCTGCGATTACTGCATCGGCGAATGACGAAGGCTGGCAAGACAGCTTCCCAATCGATACTTATTCGATGACGGCGACCGGTGACAACCCCTACTGGGGTCTGGAGCCCGGCCGCTTTGTCGTATTAGGCAGTTTGGAATCGGACGGCTCCGAGTTCGTCGTTATTTCCGTGCTCGATGAAACGGAGATGGTCGACGGTATCGAAACCCGGGTGATCGAGGAGCGCGAGTTCAAGGATGGCGAGCTTGTCGAAATTTCCCGAAACTTCTTCGCGATGGCGGAGGAAACAAGGGACGTGTTCTATTTCGGTGAGGACGTCGATTTCTACGAAGACGGCGAAGTGGTTAATCACGCCGGCGAGTGGCGCGCAGGCGTCGACGATGCGCGGGCAGGTCTCTACATGCCGGCCAATCCGATTGTTGGCATGAAGTACTACATGGAA
>Ga0255052_10001804_pt1 | contig 15833 bp, 9 predicted proteins | sample JV7_2_21_MG_FD_188632 | JGI IMG/M metagenome (GOLD analysis project Ga0255052, IMG submission 188632) | Seawater microbial communities from Jervis Inlet, British Columbia, Canada - JV7_2_21 | ecosystem: Environmental > Aquatic > Marine > Inlet | place: Canada: British Columbia | collected...
GCGGCCGGTCTGGACAATCCAAAAATCACCAATTCAGATGGCGCGACGGCATCGGCCAGCCTGGGTCTGAGTGTCTATGCCAACTCCAATGGCTTTGTTGGCCGCAGTGACGGTACCCGCTATGGACAAAGCTGCGTACTGGTTGGTGGCGAAGGCCCCTCCATGCAGCGTGACTACTGGTACGACTCGCGGCGGGCATTTTCAGACCTGGAAGGTGCAGCCGATACCGGCCGTGAAGCGGCCCGCAGAACGGTCATGCGGCTGGGTGCCCGCAAGATTCCGACCTGCGAAGTTCCGGTATTGTTTTCCCCTGAAGTCGCTCGCGGGTTGGTGGGACACCTGCTGGGGGCTATTTCCGGGGGCGCACTTTACCGTAACGCTTCTTTCTTGAAAGACACTGCCGGCGAGCGTCTGTTTCCCAGCTGGATGCGGATGTCAGAACGCCCGGCCATCCCGCGTGGCCCCGCCAGTACGGCATTTGATGCCGAGGGGGTCGCGACCAGCGACCGGGACCTGGTGCACGATGGTGTGTTGACCGGTTACGTGCTGGGCAGCTACTCGGCCCGCAGGCTGGGTCTCGAGACCACCGCCAATGCCGGCGGTGTGCACAACCTGATCGTTGCACCCGGAAAACACACCGCCGAAGAACTGATGCAGCACATGGGTACTGGATTATTGGTTACCGAAGTCATGGGTCAGGGTGTTAGTATTGTAACCGGGGATTACTCCCGTGGTGCGGGAGGTTTCTGGGTAGAAAACGGTGAGATACAATACCCAGTTGACGAAATCACCATAGCTGGTAATCTTAAGGAGATGTTCCGGCAAATTGAAGCGGTAGGCATGGATGCGGATGACCGTGCGAATATACAAACCGGCTCGATATTAATCAGAAGTTTAACCGTTGCAGGTGCCTGAGCACCCAGGACGAATAAATCTTTGTTCCGCTATCTCCGCATTGCCATATTACTGACCGTGCTCGTGATAATTGCCGGCAGCCAGTTTCTGACCGAGTCCCGCCTGAGCAGTTGGCAAAAGCCCTTGTGGGTGACCATTTATCCGGTCTTGGCCGGTACTGACAACCACATCAGGCCCTATGTCAACAGTCTGAATCCGGGAACATTTGAAGATATCAGTGTGTTTGTCGGACAGCAGGCGAAACGTTATGGCCAGCAACTGGAAACATCACTGATCATCCAGGTGGCTTCTCCTTTGACCTCGCTGCCACCGGCTTTACCGGCTGAAGACTCCGGTTTCAATGTTGCCATATGGAGTCTGAAAATGCGCTGGTGGGTATGGAAAAATGGCCGTCAAAAAGGCATCGCACCCGCGGACGTCAGGATGTTCGTGCTTTATCAGGAAGAAAAACCCATCAGCGGCATGGAGCGCTCGGTCGGCATTCAAAAAGGCAGCTACGGTGTGGTCAACGCGGTGGCATCCCGGCCCATGGCGGCACGTAACCGCATCATCATCACGCATGAACTGCTGCACATCCTTGGCGCCAGTGACAAGTACAACTTTATCAACGGCCAGCCCGTCGATCCGGCCGGCCTCGCCGACCCGGTCAAGTCACCGCGGTACCCGCAAAAATATGCCGAGATCATGAGCGGACGCATAGCGACCTCCGCCGAAAGCTGGCGTCTGCCAAGCAGCCTGAAATCCTGCGTCATTGGCGCGACAACCGCAGCAGAAATCGGCCTGTCAGATTAGGTAGGGTGGACATTCATGTCCACCGAAACCCATTGCGCACCATCGGCGCATTTGCCGTCCTGCACTTCGTGTCAGACACAGGTCGCGTTCCGCTCTAACTCAGACTGAGCGACTAATTTAAGAATTTTGCCAAAATAAGTGTGTGGTACAGTAATGCGCCATGAACGTCCCGGTAAGCACAGCCAGTCACAAATCCAACCGGGTTCATTTCCAAAATTGTCCCCGGTGGCAACCACGCCGGGCGCGCGACACGGTCGGCAATTCACCTCGGCCGACTCGTCGATGATGACCACCATGTCGGCTCGTATCAGGGTTATTGCACTGTCTGTCCCGTTGATGTGTTGTCTGGCGGGATCGCCAGTCGAGGCACAGCCAAAAGAAACACCGCTGCCAGGTCTCCAGGACCACACCACGGTCACCTACGACGAATACAACGTGCCCACCGTATTCGCCGGCAACGAGCACGATGCGATATTCATGCAAGGCTGGTTGCACGCGCGCGACCGCTTTTTTCAGATGGACCACTATCGACGCATCTGGTCCGGTACGCTGGCCGAGTTGCTCGGACCGGACCAGTTGGCGCAGGATATCCAGCTACGCACGCTGGGGCTCCAGCGGGCAGCCCAGTGGAGCCTGCCGTTGCAGACTCCGGCGGCGCGGGCCTGGTTGCAGGCGTATGCCAAAGGGGTCAATACCTTTCTCCGGGATGAAAGCCAGCCGCTGCCACCGGAGTACCAGGCCCTGGAACTTACCCGCGCCAGTATCCCTTTGTGGACCGAAATCGACAGCCTGACAGTGCTCAAGGGTTACTTCTTTGTCACGTCGTTCAATATGAACGAGATCGAACTGACGCTGCAGGCGCTGATGTACTCGCAGGCAGGTGCTGCACAAGATTTCGACGGGCTTGATCTTCTATTTCTGGATGTGAATCGCTCGGCGCCGTTTGAACCTCTCGTTACGATCCCCTTCAGAAGTCCGCCCGTGGTGGACGATCCGGGGGTTGCATTTCCCGAGGTGCTTCCAGATTACCTGAATGGCGATATGGCAAGCCTGCTACAACGTTACCTCGACAAGGTAGCGGGCATCCCGGTGTTACAGCGGGCACTCGATTCGCCCGGGCAACACGACGGTGGCAACCTGTGGCTAGCCTCGGGCGCCGTTACCGACACGGGTTACGCGATAATCGCCAATGATCCGCACCTCGCTCTCGATACGCCTGCCAGCTTTTACGAGATACACCTGAACGCCGGTAACACGCTGAACGTGACCGGGGTGAGCTTCCCCGGGGCACCCGGGATCGTCCTGGGTTGTAACGATCATATCTGCTGGGGGGCGACGGCAAACCAGATGGATGTGACCGATGTCTACCAAGAAGTCCTGTTGTCTGATCCCATCTCGGGGCTGCCTGTCGCCACCCTGTTTGACGGCGCGCCGGAGTTGCTGGTACCGGAAACCCAGAGCTATCTGATGAATACCCTCGACGGCACGCCCGACAACCTGGCCGACGCCGGGATCGGCCCGCTTGACGGGGGCGTGACTTTTCTCGTGCCACGCCGTAACTTCGCGCCGCTCGTCGGCGTCGATACCCCCGGGCAAAGCAGTGCGTTGAGCGTCCAGTCAGCGGGTTTTAGCGGAACCCGGGGCCTGGAGGCGTTTCGCCTCTGGAGCCGGGCGAGAAACGTTAATGAATTCAAAGCAGGGCTACAGTTTTTTGACATCGGCTCACAGAACTTTGGCTACGCCGATATCAACGGCAATATCGCCTACTTCACTTCCGGTGAGTTGCCCATTCGTGAGGATTTGCAGACCCTGGGGGGGCCGGACGGTCATATTCCACCGTACCTGATTCGCGATGGCACGCATACACTGCAGCACGAGTGGTTGCCGGTGACCAATCCGCAGCCACAACAGAGTCTCGGCTGGGAGATTCTGCCGTTCGACGAAATGCCTCAGGTCGTCAATCCGGGTTCCGGCTACGTGTTGAATGCCTCCAATGACCCGATTGGCACAACGCTGGATAATAATCCGTTCAATCAGCTCCGGCCCGGCGGCGGGATACTGTACCTCAGCCCCGGCTACGCGACCGGCTACCGCATTGGGCGCATACAACGTTTGTTCGACGAAGCGCTGGCCGATGGTGGAACGTTGTCAGCCGGGGAGATTGCCCAGTTCCAGGCGAACAACCAATTGCTGGATGCCGAGGTCCTGACGCCCTATTTGTTGACGGCCTTTGACAATGCGAGTGCAGACGGCGCGCCCGCACCTCTGGAACCCTTCGGTGAAGACCCCGGGGTCACGGAGGCGGTGTCGCGCCTGGCGGCCTGGGACTTCAGTACACCGACCGGCATCCCCCAGGGCTACGATCCGGGTGACGACCCCGACAACCTGCCCGCACCCAGTCAGCCGGAAATCGACAGCAGCGTCGCGGCGACGATCTACGCTGCCTGGCGCGCCCAGGCCGTCGACGAGATTGTCGATTTCCCACTGTTCCAGGTCGGGCTCTTCCCGTATATCCCGGGGGACCCGCAAGCGATGGCGGCGACACGCAACCTGCTGGACACCTTCCCGGCTAACCAGGGCGTCGGGGCTTCCGGTGTGGATTTCTTCGCCATCCCCGGCGTTACCGACCCGGCAGTGGCACGGGACCTTAAGCTGCTGACGGCCCTCAGGAGCGCCCTGGATCTTCTTGCCAGCGACGATTTTGCACCCGCTTTTGGCAATTCAACCAACCAGGAAGACTATCGTTGGGGGAACCTGCACCGGATCACTTTCGACCATCCTCTGGGAGGCGACTTCGGCATCCCGCCGGGTGAAGACCTGGCGGACATAGGGCCCGGGTTGCCCGGTGTCGCACGGGCGGGCGGCATGGGCACGCTGGATGCCTCATCGCATAGTGCCCGCGCCAGCGGATTGAATCAATTTATGTTTGACAGTGGACCGGCCCGCCGCAAGCTGGCGGTCCTGATGCCGGACGGGCCCCAGGTCGTGGACGTGATACCGGGTGGTCAGAGTGGTGTTTTTGACGACCCGCCGGATTCACCACCTCGATCGGCACCGCCAGCTGTCAGCACGGCCCGGGAGGAACCGCCCAGCAGTCGAGGCAGTCTTGCAGAAAGCCCATTCCGGGCTGACCAGCTTCGATTATGGCTGGTCAATGATTACCACCCGTTGCCGGTGACAACCGACGAAGTCGACGCCCTCGGGGTTCGCGAGGAAGTGTTCAAATTCAGCGCGGTACCCAACATGGTCACGGCCAGTGATGGGGTTTTTGTAAACCGGGTTGCGGTGACCTGGAATCCGGTTCGCGGGGCACTGACGTACCGGGTTTACCGTTGCCTGGATCGCGGTAACAGCTGTGGTACGCCGATCGGTATCCGCAGCGGCACCAGTCTGAATGATGGCAAGGGCAATCCCGGACAGGTGTATTACTATCGGGTAAAGGCCTGCACGGCAAGCACCTGCAGCAAGTTCAGCGTAGCCGACAGCGGTTTGCGGGGTTCGGTCAAGCCCACCGGTGTCGTCGCCAGTGACGGCACCCATACAGACCGTGTATTGATCACCTGGAACGCTGTGACCGGCACCACCTTGTACCAGGTGTACCGTTGCCTGGACCGGGGCAACACGTGCGGTGTGCCGATTGCCAACACCACGGGCACGCGCTTCAATGACCGCAATGGTAATCCCGGACAGGTCTATTTCTATCGGGTGCGGGCCTGCGCCGCGGGCGCATGCGGCATGCTCAGCGTGGCTGACAGCGGTCATACGGCGCCGATTTCCGACAAGCCAACGGGTGTTATTGCCAGTGACGGCACATTCGCGGACCGTGTACTGATCACCTGGAACTCCTTTGCCGGCGCCAGCCTTTACCGGGTATACCGTTGCCTGGACCGGGGTAACACCTGTGGTACGCCGATTGCCAATACCCGCAGCACTCGCTTCAATGACCGCACAGGTAATCCCGGACAGGTCTTCTTTTACCGTGTACGGGCTTGCGCGGCAGGCGCCTGCAGCAAATTCAGCATTGCCGATGCGGGTAACCGGCCCTGATCCCGGCTTGCCAGCTTTTCTTTAGTCAGTAACCCGAAATTTCTTCGTCAGTCTGTTGCTGAGCAACCGGGCCAGCCACGGCAGGTAACGATTGACAAACACGAGTGATTTATATTGTCCGCCGGGAATGATCAGGACTCTGGTCGTAGCCGAATCCGCCGCCTCGATGGCGTCCCTGACCACGTCCCTGGCATCCAGCCATAAATAGGCCGGGAGTTGATTGACCATGCCACGGGTGTTGTTGACATCGTGAAACTCGCTATGGGTAAAACCGGGGCACAATGCGATAACGTTTACGCCGGTGCCGGCGTTTTCCAGGGCCAGTGATTCGCTGAACCTGACCAGGAAGTTCTTGCTGGCGCCGTAAAGTGTATGGCCGGCGCTGGACGGCACCAGTGCGGCAACCGATGCGATGTTGATAATGAACCCACGGCCGCGTTCGCGCATACCCGGCAGCAAGCGCCAGGTCAGTTCGCACACGGCGGTCATCATGACCTGGATAAAGTCAGCGTGCTCCTGCCAGTCCGGCACATGGAAACTGCCGGGCAGACCGTAGCCGGCATTGTTGACCAGGTATTCGATCTCGATATGTTCTTCTTCAAGACGTTTGACGATGGACCGGCACGCGTCGGATTGTGAAAGGTCGGCTGAAATGACCAGGCTGTCGGTCCCGTCAGAGGCCTTCAGTTCATCGGCCAGCGTCTGCAGTTTGCCAGTGCGGCGGGCGACCAGCACCAGCTTATATCCTTTGGCAGCGAGTTGCCGGCAAAACTCGGCGCCGATGCCAGCCGATGCACCCGTAATCAGCGCCCAGGGTCGCTGGCTTTGGTTCGCAGCATTTTCCATAACCATGATTTTGACCTGCTGTCTATGAATTAGCCGCCATGCTACTACAATTTAAAAGAGTATTTGACATGCACTACGTGGTGCGGATGGTTTAAACTGGTGTCGGGAAACAGGAGGACAATTCCATGACACGGCTCGCGTTGGGTGTACTGCTCTGGAGCGTCGTTCATTTCATACCAGGGATAGCGACTGACCTGAAAAAGAATGTAATTGCCCGCCTGGGTGAAAATCCCTACAAGGGGATTTTCAGCCTGTTGATGATATTAGCTATTTACCTGATCATCTCCGGTTGGAAGTCGACGATCCCTGCAGAAATTTTCTCACCTCCCGGTTGGGGCAGACACGTGGCCCTGTTGTTCGTGCTGGTCGGGTTTGTCCTGTTCCTGGCCCCGTATCCGCCCAATAATTTCAAGCGCATTCTCCGTCACCCCCAGTTGGTTGGCATGGCCTGCTGGGGTATCGGTCACCTGCTGGCAAACGGGGACTCGAGATCCCTCGTATTTTTCGGCGGTCTGACCGCCTGGTCTCTGATTGAAATTGTCGTGCTCAACCGGCGGGACGCAGACTGGGTCAAGCCCGAAAAGGTATCGATCAAAAAAAACCTGGCACTGGTGCTGTTCGCTGTGTTGGTTTACCTGGTATTTTTGTATACGCACCCGCTGCTGTTCGGTGTCTCACCATTGACCTGAGCTCAGGTATTGACCGCACGTGACGGTACATGATCGCCGCCTGGGTCAGAATACTCATATCCGGAACCGAACCATCCACGGGCATGGCGTCCTGATCCTGGATATTGAAGCGTGCACCTGCCTCTGACCACCTTACAATTAATTCTGTTGGCGGTATGTTTACTGCCATCACCGGCGGTGTATTGCGACGCTCTTGAAGTTGAAATAGAGGGTCTGGAGGAAGCACTACTTGAAAATGTCAGGGCCCACATCGGAAGCAAGTGGGTTTCCAGTACCACCCTTTCTTCTGAACGCAGACGAGCGCGTTTTCAGATGGCTGCAGAAACCAGGGTCGCCGGCGCCTTACGTCCTTATGGTTATTACTTCCCTGAGATCAAGAGCCGACTGGCACAATCTGGAGAAAAATCCTGGACGTTGGCAATCACGGTCGCACGGGGAGAACCCCTGGAGATACATCGGCTCGAAATTGCAGTGGAGGGCGACGGCAAAAGCCTCGGCGCCATCGTAGATTGGAAGACCGACTGGCCATTGTTACCAGCTACACGGCTGGACCAGGTGGTCTGGGACGAGCAGAAACAACGGGTGCTCGATCTTGCAGAAGAAAACGGTTATCTGTCTGCCCGTTTTGAGACCAGCGTCATTGAATTGGACCTCGAAGCCAACAGCGCGGATCTTCAGCTGTTATTGCGCACCGGGCCAAGGGCGGTGATGGGCGATGTCCAGTACTTCCAGGACACGGTTGAGAACGAGGTGCTGGAATCCCTGCCAAGATTCAGAAAAGGTGATTTCTACCAGGCATGGCTGGTGGACAAATTACGCACGGACTTGTGGAGAACCGGTTATTTCGATGAGATCGAAGTACATGAAGAGCGCTCGCTGGATCAGCTTCCACCACGTGTGGATTTCACGGTTACATTAAAAGAAAGAAAGAAAAACACACACCAGGGCACGATCGGCTATGGTACCGATTCGGAATTCCGCATGCAGTACCGCTGGCAGCGTCATCTGCTTTCAAACCGGGGTGATTCTCTCGGCGTGGGTCTGGGGTGGCAACAACGGAATGAGGAACTGTTGCTGTTCGGAGAATATCGTTTGCCGCGCCGGTCCCGTTCGAACCAATACTGGTTGCTTGGATCTGCCTTGAAAACAGAAGCCGAAGAGGTACAACCCAGTTCTCAAAACAGCGATGAACCACAGCCGTTTGTATCCGGAAGGGTCGAAGACTTCACAGTGCGGCTGGGCAAGGTCAAACGCCGGGATATTGCCTGGAGCCAGGAACAGATCATTGAAACGATGTACGTTCAGTACCTGCTCGAAAAAAGTGATTTCCAGGATGCTGCATTTGAACCGGTCGTGCCGTCCGGCTTTGGGCAGGCGTTTCTTGATGAGGGTGATTTCATCGACTCAAACCGTGCCGTCACGCTGGGCCTGGAATGGGACTGGCCGGTCCTCGGGGGAAAGAGGTTTAATACGACCGGGCATCATGAACGGGCGTGGTTATTCAGCGCCAATGATATCTGGGGGTCCCAACAGGAATTTACCCAGCTTTACCTGTCCTCACGTTGGAATTTCCTGCTGTCGGACCGGTGGAAACTGCTGCTGCGCGCCGAGGCAGGGTATACCGATGCGGAGGTGTATGAAATTGAAAAAGAAACAGCTGACGACGTGCTGGGGATTTCGGTCACCGAACTGCCATTTCTTTACCGCTTCAAAGCGGGCGGCAGTCTCAGTGTCCGGGGTTATGGTTTCGAGAGTCTCAGCAGTAACGGGATCGGTTCGAATCACATTCTTACCGCGAGTGCGGAAATGGAATATCAATTCAGACAGGACTGGTCGCTGGCCGCCTTCTATGACATTGGCAATGCTTTTAATCACTGGAGTGACGTGGACCTGAAATCGGGGGCCGGTGTGGGGTTACGCTGGTATACCATTGCAGGCGCACTTCGTGTCGATGTCGCACAGGCGCAGGACATTGACGGCAAACCCTGGCAATTCCACCTGACCATCGGGACACCGTTATTATGAAACACCGTCGCCTGATCATTTTGCTGTCGATTCCAGCAGTCCTTCTGGTTTTGGGCATACTGGTGGCTGGCTGGTTGCTGAATTCGGACGCCGGTTCACACTGGGTCGTTACCCGTGTGATCGATGCCATGGATGGCAAACTCTCCATCGTCAATATGGAAGGCAGTCTGGGTGAGAGCCTGTCATTTTCAGGTATTCGGTTTACACACGATGGTCTGGACGTTGAGATCAACCGCATGGAAGCGACTGCCGGGCTTTCTTTGCTGCCACCCCGGATCAATATCGTTTCACTCGAGGCAAGCGGACTGACGATACAGCAAACGGGCTTTGAAGCGGGCACGGAGAAATCACCAGCGTCGTTGGAAAATACACTGGCCGGCCTCGACCTGCCAATTGGTATCAGTGCCGAAGACGTTACGCTTTGGAACCTGGACGTGCTGGATGGTGGTCAGGAAATCGTGCTGCACGTGGACCGGATATCCCTGGCCGGCCATTGGAAAGACGACATCGAAGTACGACAACTGGATATTTCGTCACCATTATTCACAACCGGGTTACATGGCCGGATCGCGCTAACCACGCCCTTTGACCACCAGTGGCATGTTGAAGGCAGCTTGATCAATCCCTGGATACCTTCGGCAAGCAGCGAGATAAAACTGGATCTGGCAGGTGATGCGAACAGCACTCGGGTTCATTTCAACAACCAATCGCCCGGGCTTGATATGTCGGGGGTTATCACGAAGCCGTTTGGAAAAGCGCTGTTGAACATCGAATTCAGTGCTGACCGCTATATATGGCCCGGGGATGGGACCACGACCGACATACAAATCAGCGGCCTGTCAGGGAAGGTAGTGGGACCGCTGGATGATTACCGGTTGAGCCTGCAGGCATTACTGGCGACGGTTGAGCTTCCTGCTGTACAACTGGCACTGGTAGGGCAGGGTAACCTTGAAAGCCTGTCGGTAGATCGCCTCGATGCCCGTTCCGACTTCCTGGATGCCAGCGTCACGGGAGTGATGGAATGGGCCGGAACAGGCGTGTTTGACCTGGACATTGAAATACTTCGGTTGGTGCCTGCCGTCTGGTTACCGGACTGGCCCGCGGACCAGTTTATCCATGGCCGGGTGGCGTTTCGCTCAGATGGTTCCTTGATCCACGTGCCCGCAATCAGTTTGAAGTTGTCCGGTACCGATATGCAGGTCAACGGCGACGGTGTTTTTGATCCTCAGGTGGGGATCGTCGATGCCAGGCTGTCATGGCAGCAGCTTTATTGGCCGCCTTCGCCAGGAGCCACGGAATTCTCAAGTGCCAGCGGCCGATTGCTGGTATCCGGTTCTCCCGGAAGTTGGCGTTTCGAAGGGGAACTACAGTTTGATACAAGCGAATACCCCGGAGGATTTTTTGAATTGGAAGGCAGCGGTGGAAAGTACTCGGCAGAGATTCACATCGGGCGAGGCAATGCGCTGGGGGGCAGCTTGACCGGCCGTGCCAGGCTGGATTGGAGCGAAGCTTTGTGGTGGAGCGCGGAACTTGATGTTGAACAGCTTGATCTCGGCGTTTTATCAAGTGACTGGCCGGCCAGGCTTGATACCCAAATCAGCCTGCTCCATAACACCGGTGACGAGCAACTCCAACTGTGGTTTGAGAGCTTGAGCGGTGTATTCAGGGGCCAGCCACTGGATGCTGTCGGCGGACTTGAATTCGACCCGTCGGGAACCAGGTTCAAAGACATCCACCTGCATTCCGGCGGTTCGGAAATTTCACTGGATGGCGCGTTGCAGGACCCGGAAGGCTTGGCATTCATACTCGACGTGCAGGGACCCGGTTGGATGGCAGATATCCTCGGAGGCGACGTCAGTGGCCGTGGACGGTTTGCGCCGGGAGCATTGAAACCGATACTGGATCTGGCAATTGAAGCGCGAAATCTTGAATGGGGCGCCACCCGTATTGAGAGTCTTGTGGCCAGCACTGATCACGGTTCGGATGGCAAAGATCCCTGGGTGAATTTACAGCTACAAAACATCCAGTATGGAAATTTTGAACTTCAGTCCGCTCAGGCCTTCCTCAGTGGTGACCGTAACCACCAGCAACTCCAAGTAAAGCTCACTGAACCTGCCTACGAGCTCGAAGCACAGTTTACCGGCACCGTCTCAGATTGGGCCAAGTTGATCGAGGGTGGCTGGTCCGGACAAATATCGGGTCTGACGCTTAGCACCCGACAGCAGTTGTTGATGAACTTACGCGAGCCCGTGGCCTTTACAGTATCAAATAAAGGCGGGACGCTTGGCAGCGCCTGTTTCGATGCAGCGGAATCAGGCGGACTGTGTCTGGAGTCCCGCTGGCGTCCAGACGGCCAGTTCGATTTTTCTGCCAGCCTGTCGGAATTATCCCTGGGCCTCTCGCAACTTGTCTACGACCATGAAATTGAATTCACCCAACGCCTGGATGGCGAGCTTCGATGGGCCCATGAACCCGGAAAGCTCCCTTCAGGCCGCGCTGCGATCAAGATTTCACGCGGCCGATTCGGTGATGAGCAGGATGAATCTGAGCACGTGACCACGGCGGAAGGATTTTTTGGCTTTGAAATCAGCGAAGGCAACCTCACCGCCGGGCAGTTTGATATTCCATTTCCAGGGGTAGGGAAGATCGACCTGGACTATGCCGTTTCCGGTTTGGCGCTCGATGGTACCGGCAAGGTCAGCGGGCAATTCAGTGTTGAGCTTGATGATATCTCGGTGCTGGGGGAATTGCTGCCGGGACTGGAACGCATTGACGGACGGTTGGACACCAGTCTGCAAATTTCAGGTGTAACCCTGGATCCGAAACTGGACGGGTTTGTTTCATTACAGGATTTTGAAGCCGATATCCCTTATGTGGGAACCCAATTACGCCAGGTCCGTCTGCACGGGAAGGTCAGCGGCAGCGACGAAGTCAGCCTGCAGGGTGAATTCAAAGCCGGCGAGGGATTTGGCGAAATCAATATCACCTCGGAGTTTTCTGACTGGACCGCACCCAGTTTGGAAGTGATGTTGACCGGTTCTTCACTGCGCTTGCTCAACACGCCCGAATTACGCATGGACGCGGACGCAGATCTGGTTTTCGGCTGGAGCGGGGGAGCGTGGTCGGTCGATGGTGTGGTCGGGGTGCAACAGGCCCGGATCACGCCACTGACTTTCATCGTGAACAGGGTGACAGAGAGCGCAGACGTCCGGATCGTTTCGGGCGAACTGCCTTACGCTGAAGTAACCGAACCTCAAAAGCCCATCAGATTGAGCGGTGGTCTCAAAATTGATATCGGTGATGATGTTCAAATCGATACGGATGCAGTGAAGGCAAAACTCGATGGTGGTGTCGATTTGGCCTGGGGCGGCGACCTGATGCCCGTAGCCAACGGTAGCATTCTGGTCAACGGCCAGATCTCCGTCTTCGGTCCCGTATTACACGTGGTGGATGGTCAGGTACGCTTTCCGGGTATCCCGGTTAATAATCCCGTACTGGATATCCGTGCCGAGCGGGACATTTTCGGAAATACCCAAATCCGTACGGCCGGTGTTGGCATAACAGGCACTGCAAAACGGCCGGTGATTGAAACGTATACCGATCCGCAGACCAACGAATCCCGCGCCTGGGCACTGCTCATCACCGGCAGCGATGTCGATTACGGGCAGGGTATAGGCGCATTCGAGGTGGGTACCTATATCGCACCGAAACTCTACCTCAGTTACGGCATCAGCCTGTTTGACAACGACAACATCGTTGGCGCCCGTTATGACCTGAAGAAGGGTTTCGGCGTAAAAGCCTCGTCCGGCCAACGCGAATCCGGCATAGACATGTCCTACACGATTGACCGGTAAGGTGAACATTTTGACCGGGTGGACGTTCAGGCCCACCATTTCAGATCAAAACACGGTCCCGAAACCCGTTCAACCAGACGACTTCACCGTTGCCCTGGCTTCATCCAGGGATTCCCTCAGGGCCTTTGCCCATGAAGACATCATGCGCCGGGCGTCGGCGCGATTGCTGACACTGGTCCGCCATTGCGCGTAGCCACGCCGGTAATCCTGTTTGCGGTCTTTGGCCGTGGCGATCTTGTCATTGGTTACCGAATCGTATAATTCCAGGTAGAGTGTCATTTCACCGGCTGATTCCGCGAAAGTATTAGAGCGGCCGGCCCTCTGGATGTCCGGCGCAATAACGTCCAGGTCAATAATGGCGGGTCTTAGAATCAGAACATCTTCACCAGAATCCTCAACCAGTTCATAACCTCCATCGGTCAGTTCCTGGGTAAAAATTTCCCTGAAATTTGTTGCTACATCCTCTTTTATACGTTCCATATCGCTGTCGCGTACCTGGGTTGACACGCTACGGTTAGTGCGGTTCTGGTCGCGTTGCCAGTTTTTTTTGAACGCCACGCTGGCATCTTTAAGCATGATTTTCCTGTAAATGCCCAGGTCAGCACCCGGGTCTGCATAAACGGTGGTGTATTTGGTGTCTTTGACCAGTTCCATGCCTTCATCATTGACGGCAGGCAAGTCCTTTTTCGCCCAGACGGGGGCAATATGGGTAGCACTGATGACCAATGCAATGATAGAGAGTGTTAGTAAAGTGGATGATTTTCCGGTTGAAAACATGTTGTTCACCTCTGGTGCAGGTAACGGCTGTGAATACAAATAATATGACATTCGATCCCAAAAGATCAAATTGGTTCGCGCTCTGAGTTCGCCTGCTGAACCCAATAGCAGTATGCGGACTGCCTGCTTGCGGACCATTATCTTGACCTGTGTCATTTGATTTGGAACTTGTGTCGTTACAATGCAGCAAATTCCCCAGTTTACGCTTGCGGCCGGGGTGAAGCATGGTTATGCTGGCGCGCCCGAATGTTACGGTAAAGACAGGGTTACAGTTTATGAGAAAAATTCTGGTTGCTGGTAATTGGAAAATGCATGGGTCACGACGCATGGTTCGTGAGCTGCTCGAAGGCCTGTTGACAGCCAGTTCAGCCACGGGTAAGGCTGACCTGGCCGTGTTTCCACCGTCCGCCTATCTTGCAATGACTGAATCCTTGCTTGCGGGCAGCCATATCCAGTGGGGCGGTCAAACACTAAACCCGCATCCGCAGGGTGCCCACACCGGTGAAATCAGCGGTGCGATGTTGACCGACCTGGGTTGCGAATATGTGCTGGTGGGGCACTCGGAACGCCGCTCAATATATGCTGAGAGCGACCAGGATGTCGCCCGGCGGTTCAAGGCAGCGCTGGATGCGGGACTCGAACCGGTTTTATGCGTTGGAGAGACCATTGAGGAGCGTGAAGATGGCCGCACCGAAGCAGTGGTCGGGCGTCAACTGGATGCCGTTATTGACAGCGTGGGAATAGGTGCTTTCAGCCGTGCCACGATCGCCTACGAACCGGTCTGGGCGATAGGGACCGGGCTGACCGCAACACCGGATCAGGCGCAGTCGGTGCACGCATTTATACGTGACAAATTATCATCTCTCAATGGTATAATAAGCGGCCAAATACGGATTCTCTATGGCGGCAGTGTAAATGGTTCAAATGCCGCCGAATTGTTTGCCCAGAGTGATATCGATGGCGGACTGGTCGGGGGAGCTTCACTGAAAGCTGAAGATTTTCTCGCAATCTACAACGCCGTCGAATGAAGGGCGTGCGCTAAAACGGATTAACTATGCAGGTTTTAAATATTTTTCATGTACTCATCACCATAACGATGATTGCATTCATACTGGTTCAAAAGGGTGCTGGCGCTACTGCCGGTGCCGCGTTCGGGAGCGGTGCGTCAGGCACCGTGTTTGGTTCAAGGGGAGCAGGCAATTTTCTGTCACGCAGCACCTGGGTGCTGGCGACGCTGTTTTGTCTGATCAGCCTGAGCATGGCCGTGATTGCTTCACGCGGCAGTATGGCACCCGAAACCGACCTGGGCGTCGTTGCGACAACCCCGGTCGAAGAACAGACGATTGATCAGGCGATTCCGGATATACCCATCGGGTTAGAATCGGCTGATTCCTCAGATGTGCCCTCTATGGATACTGTGATTGCACAACCCGCAACGGAAGATAGCACCGGTGAAGTGCCGGTGGAAGATTTGTCCGGGGGAAACTTACCCGAGATTGAGCCTGCTGCAGAATCTGAAGAAGAGCCCGCAGCAGCCGGCGAGGGACCCTGAGGTAGCGATCAGAATTGCCCAAGTGGTGGAATTGGTAGACACGCTATCTTGAGGGGGTAGTGACGGAAGTCGTGCCGGTTCGAGTCCGGCCTTGGGCACCATATTAACTAAGGGCGGGATCAACCGCCCGGGAATTGAGATTGCAGTATGCTTGCACAATACCTGCCAATTCTGATATTTCTCTGTATTTCTACAGTTCTCGGCATCGTACTTGTTGTTGTTGGCGGTCTGCTGGGCCCCAACAAACCTGACCCGGATAAGCTGTCCCCCTATGAGTGTGGCTTCGAAGCTTTTGAAGATTCCCGCACGAAATTTGACGTCCGCTACTACCTGGTG
>Ga0255052_10001805_pt1 | contig 15831 bp, 11 predicted proteins | sample JV7_2_21_MG_FD_188632 | JGI IMG/M metagenome (GOLD analysis project Ga0255052, IMG submission 188632) | Seawater microbial communities from Jervis Inlet, British Columbia, Canada - JV7_2_21 | ecosystem: Environmental > Aquatic > Marine > Inlet | place: Canada: British Columbia | collected...
AATCGTTGATCCCGAAGAACATACTCATCACCGGATAGTCCATTGTGTTCCCGAATTGCTCGATCATCCAGGTCGCGTTCAGCCGGTTGTAGGTGAGGAGACTGTCGCTGGTTTTGATGGAGTCCTCGGGGTGTCCCCACACTTTGACCAGAGCGCTGAAATAAGCGAAGGTGGTATCGCTGAAATCAAGTTTGGGCAGATTGGCCAGAATGGCGGCGATCCCTTCCGGATGTGACATTGACAGGAGCACTGAACCACAGCCTCCGTAGGAACCACCGGTGAAATAGACAGCTCCGGGGTCGAGGTTGAACGTCTTTATGACCCAGTCGCTTGTGTAGAGTATCCTCCTCTCGGTATAGTTCACATTGACCCCATCGGTCAGCGGAGCCTCCAGACCGAAATTGCTGTTGTAACCGAACCAGTATGTCTGCTTGAGCCCGTAGAGGGGATAACTGACCTTCGGACAGTCCGGGGAGATGATGACGGCATCGTCATTGACCCTGCCGCGCTCGGTGAAAAACCCATCCCCCGAGTGAAGAAAGAATCTCAAGGGCCTCACAAGACTGTCCTGCGGAACGTTCCACACCCTTAAATTGTAGGGGAAGGAGGGGTAACTTGCCATCGCAGGAAATAAATCGGTGTCAACGTTCGTTCCCCAGTGGACGTAATCTTCTATGTGTACGTCAAAGGGAGCTATCCCCTCGAACTGGCGAACCGGCTGAGGAAGCATGACCCGCTCCTGGATCGGGATATCGAGTGAGTTTCCCCCGCTGCCCATGACAAGGACTGTGTCTTCGATCCCATTCTCAACCGAGGTTACCGCGTAGTAATAGGATCCCTCGACCGGTACCGTATGAACGAAAAGCCCCTTCGAGACATCCAGAGGTATTGTGTCCTCGATGCAGTAGGTAAAAAGAGTGTCTGTCGCCTCCGTCTTCCGATGATTGATCACACTGCTGTTGCTTTCGGTCCAGAGTTGGTTCGAGGGGGACAGATAATCGCTCGAGATGATCGGTGCCCCTGATCGGTATATCCTGTACCTGAGTCTGTGACCCTCCAGCAGATTCCAGGTTATGAACGTCTGACCGTTAGAGAAAAAGGCCTCGAGCCCCGTGACCTGGGCGCAGAGTGGAGAAAATCGAGACATGATCATTATCATTGCGAGGGTTGTAAAAATCTTTTTTTTCACAAGATCTCTCGTGCCGGTTTAACCGTGCTCACTCAGGCTTTTCTAAGAAGTATATTAAATTTAGGTATTTTTGAAAAAAAATGTGTGAAAATCTTAGTTTTTTTTCATCGTTCTCCCCATGCTTCGGATCAGTCATCACTTGACTTGTTACGGAGATAGGTGTTAATTTAGCCCGGACACTTTAACGCGTGTCACTGCAAGTGCCTCTGCCATCGGCAGAAAGCGCCGTAAATACACTTGCAAGATTCTTTCCAAAACCGGACCGATTTGATGAAGATCCGTGAACTCTTCAGGCACACAATCGTTTACGGGTTGGGGGATATGTCCCGCCGGCTCGTCGGATTCCTGCTGATTCCCATCTACACCGGGTACCTCATTCCCGCCGAGTACGGCGAATTTCAGCTCAGTATGATGTTCATATCTTTTACCTCACTGATCTACATGCTTGGTATCAACACTGCCTTCTTCCGATTCTACCTCGATGAGGGAGATCCGGTCAGCAGAAAGAGGATTTTCACTTCTTCGTTTGTTTTCGTTCTTGCGATTGACATTGTCCTGTCAGCAGCCCTCCTCCTTTTCAAAGAAAGGATCGCTTTCCTCCTGCTGGGGGATCCCAACAGGCATTTCATCATCACTCTTTGCGTCATCGCTCTCGTTGCCCAGTCACTGGAAACATTCCCCATCCTGATCCTTCGAGCAGAAAACCGCTCGAGCTTCTTTCTTGTTATGGTCCTCGTCCAGCTTGCCGCGACACTTTCATCAAGTGCCTGGCTTATAGTCAAGACAGGTATGGGTTCGGAAGGGGCCCTTCTCGGACTGGTACTGGGCTACCTGGTTGTATTCGTGGTTCTTCTGCCTGTAACCCTGAAAAATCTTCTCCCCGCCTTCTCAGCGGCCACAGTGAGAAAGCTGCTCGCATTCGGATTGCCATTCATACCTTCCATGCTCTCTCTCACGATCGTTAACATCTCCGATCAATATATCATAAGATATTTCAGAGGCCTTGAGGAAACGGGTCTGTATGCGCTCAGTTATAAGATCGGTATGGCGGTCAATCTTTTTGTGACGGCATTCAGGATGGCGTGGATACCATTCATCTTTCAAGTTGGAAAAACACCTGCCGCGCGCGAGAAGTTCACGATATCCTTCACGTATTTCTCGTCATTTCTTATCCTTGTTTTTCTCCTACTTTCGATCTATATCGACGAGCTCTACAACCTCGCAGTCGCTCCTGAGTTTATGCGTTCAAAAGGTCTGGTCCCCATCATAGCACTATCATACGTGTTTTTCGGGCTCCACACTGCCTTCATCGTGGGGATATACCTGAAGAACAAGACGGTCCTCCTGCCAGTGATCTGCGGTGCGAGCGCTCTTCTCAATCTGCTCCTCAACATCATTCTTGTCCCGCGTTTCGGTATGACAGTTGCGGCGTGGACAACGCTCATTTCTTTTTTTCTGATGGCATACCTAACATACTACTACTCCAACAGGTGTTATCCTGTCCCTTACCGGCTTGGCAAACTCGGGGGGGCATTGCTCATCAGCACAACTGCCGTTTGGATCAGTTCGAAACTGGTTATCCTGGATCCGCTACATGCGATCCTTGTCAAATCACTCATTCTCGCCTTTATAGTGTATCTCTTTATAGTCCTGAAGATGATACCGTTAAAAACCGGAGATCTTCTGCCTCTTCAGCAGACCGACGAGCGTCAGCAAAACAGATCTTAACCATCACTTGATGTAGCCCAGGGCCTCCAGATCTTCTCTGATCTGTTTGTCCAACAGGGGATCCATCTCTATCGGCATCTGTTCGCTCAAGTCACTCTCGGTGTAGGAAGTGATGTAGCGGATTGGAAAACTGTCGAGAAGGACTTCCGATATCGCTTCAACGAGAACCCTGCCACCCATGTCCTTACCAACCGGTAAGCCGGACATTGCCAGGATCGTCGGGACCACATCGAGAAGGCCAGTCTCTTCGAACCACACTCCCCGCCTCACACCCGCTCCCCATAAAAGGATGGCTCCATCGGGACCATTCTCATGATGACCTTTCTGTTCGTCCCAGCCGTGATCCGACAGGACAATGATGCAGGTACTGTCGTCGGCCAGATCCATCATCTGCTGGATCCTCGAATCCTCGTACCTGTACCAGTTTTCCTGCGTCGTGTGAAAACAGGACCACTCGGAGCTCCCGTCTGATGGTTCGTATATGAACTTCTTGAACACGTGGTTGGTTCCGTCTATTGCAGATGTGTAGCTGATCATGAGATCAGGGCGATTTTCCGCATAGAGGTCAGTGCTCAGTTTCCAGAGACACTCATCCCTCCAGAATTTCCTTTTTAAAAGCTTGACGTAGGGATTATTTTCAGTCAAGTCACAGTCAGGAGAGACCAGTTTTCCCATGATACTCCCGAGATCGAAATCATCACGATTGATTCCGGCAAGGGATTTACGGACATCACTGCCGATCGAGAGCGGGTAGATAAGACCCTCCGAGGCGTTGATCCCATCCGGACCGAACTCGTAAATGTACCTCATCAGAAGGTCCGACAGAACAAACCCGTTCACTTCGTCGGCGGGCCACGTGACGAAGTAGTCGATCACCCCCACCGTCCTGCCGAACCTGCTGAATATGTCCCATATGTCGAGAACTTTTTTCATATTACTTGTGTTCATTCTTATCAATTGGGGGACGAGACCGGTGTTATTCAGCAGGGGTACGATCCTGAAATTCAACCCGAAACCTCCCGGGAAGAGCCGTATCGGTACTGACAGGTAGGGGAGTGATGTCACGTAGAAGTTGTCGATTCCATGCTTGTCGGAATCAACACCTGTGGCTATACTGGTCCAGAGGCTTGGTGATAGAGTCGGGATTAAAGCCTTGAATCGTGCGGCAGCCCCTTCCTCGGCCATTCTGGACAGGGCCGGTAGTTTGCCTTCCTCCATCAGCGGCGTTAACATGTCCCAGTCGAGACAGTCCAGACCCAGTATCACGAACTTCAAGCCGCTCCCTCTGATGCTGTAATCAACATCTTGAGCAGCGGATCGGTCCTGCTGAACGGAGTCTCCGGGCCCACGCGCAGTGAAAAAAATGAGTAAAAAACAGAGCAGGTAGCTCACAAAGACTACTTTTATGGGACGCTTGATTTTCGACAGCGGTCCGACGATGAAATACCCTGCACCGACGAACATGAAGCATACAAGAATCACAAGAAAAGGCGTAACCAGGCCTCCAGCGTGGAGTATCTTCCCCTTGAGAGTGTAAAGAGCACGAGAGGTATGCAGCGTTGAAACCGCCCAGGAGAATGGTCCGAAGAGAAGAAACGCGACCAAAACCGCACCGGTGAGTTTTTGTAAAATAATCGAACCCGAGAATGCAGATTTCAAAAGAATCAATCCCAGCACTACCCCCCCCAGGACTCCCGCCGTACCGTAGAACAGTGTTACGTAGAGGAACAGGAGTATTACATCGAGATAATTCTGTCCAACCTGAGGATTGAGCTTAAGGGTCAGAAAACTCAGGATGGACCCCACGAGCAGGCCGGTGCCCATAAATCCTACGAACACACACCACTTGAGCCACACCTTTTTATCCTCGCCGAATATACCGTCTTCACTCATGCGATCTTACTCCTCTTTCTCGAGATGGCCGTCATAAGCCGACCACCTGACCTTTTTCAAGAAAAGGATCTTTCTGCAATCGATAACATCTGTTATTCTAACAGGGATCCCTGCCCGTCCATATTTCGGGAACACATTGACGATGTCCCCGCTGTTGTGTGTGGCAATGACTCTCTCAAATCCCTTCGACTTCGATTCGTCAAGGAGACACCGGAGAAGTGAGAAAAAAAGGCCCTTCTTTCTGAAATCGAGACATGAGAGAGCATCGAACGCATACGCCTCTTTCTCGCCCATCGGGATCACTATGCCGAGGATGTCATCGAGCACATCGCCTGGCGAACACCAGGCAAAGGCGGCTGCTTCTCCGTTTTTCAGAACAGCGAGGCAGGACATCCCGTCATCGATCCGTTCCCTGTAGGTCTGGAGCCTCTTTCTGCCAACCATCGTCAGAAGAATATCGAGTTCATCCCTCCTCAACACTGCCATCGAGAATCCGGTCGGCAGCTCTACCCCTGGTATCTTCCCCGTAATGTCATGCTCGATCCGGTAAAGCCGGACGTTTGAGTATATACCGGATGTCGCAATGGAGAAGGCTCTCTTCAAAACGTTCAAGAGACCTTTTCGCCTGATCTTATCGCTGAAACCTTCCAGCCCTTTGTCCAGCATCCTGAATCCTCTCAGTCGGTTCCCACCTGGCCACTTCTCGACCCGTGAGGAAACCGATAAATCCGTTTGCAACAGCCAGATTAACCATAAAGATGTAGAACGGTACCGAAAAAACAGGCAAGCGAGCTAGTGCGGGCGGCAGCAGCCACCCTGCAGCTGCCAGCGCCGTAAAAAAGAGCCCAAGATAGAACACGGTCATGTACACGGGTGATGTCCCGGACAGGACTGCGGCCTGGACGAATAAGAGGAAAAGAGCAGGCGAGGCCAGTCTCCGGAACACTTTTACGGTAAGAAGCTGAAGGGCGTAAAATCCTGTTTTTAACGGGTTCAGAAGATCCCTCGAAAGGTATATACCTTTCACCGCCTGCTGAATTATCCGGGATTTCCGCCTGAACTCTCCCGAGTCGGTCGGTGAAGTCTCCTCGTACGAGAGAGCATCCTCCGCGTACTCGATTCGTTTTTCTTTTCTGATCAGGATCGTTGAAAGTATGAAGTCGTCGGCAACCCCCTGGGGAAGGTTTTCGAACAACTCAGTGCGAAAGGCGAAGAGTGATCCTTCCGCAGACACTATCGTGCCGAGGCGCGACTCACAGCTTTTTATGAAATTGCCGTACTTAAGATATATGCTCTCACCTTCCCCGCCTGCCGTGCCCGAAACGTTCCTGTATATCTTTTTGCCCCAAACCCCGCCAACTGTAGCATCAGAGAAACGACTTGCGAGAGTTCTCAACGCTTCCCTGTCGAGCAACACACTTGCATCAGAAATGACGCTGATCCCCGTGTCGACGTGTTTCATCGCTCCGTTCAAAGTCTTGTTTTTACCCCTGTTCTCCGGGTAGTCTATAATCCTCACACGGTCACCTTCGTATTTTCTGGCCAGATCAACTGTCCCATCCTTCGAACCGTCCGACACAATCAGGGTCCCCAGCCTCTCTTCAGGGTAATCGAGCTCAAGGCAGTTTTCTATCTTTCGAGTAATCACATCTTCCTCGTTATACGCAGCCACTATAATGGTGACGGTCGGTAGATGATCCTCTCCCCGGGTCCCGTGCGGCTTCTCCCATGGTTCGACGAACCTCGATGCGAGGAACACAAGCAGCGGGTATCCCGCAAACGTGAACATTAAAAATGCTGCCAGTGACCAGAACAGTATCTCGAGTAGCACCTGTGTCACTCCCGTTTATCCTCTCACCTCACACCCGTCGGTGAAAAGGGTGTGCAATGTCTCGACCCTCTGCCGTGTACTGTATTCCTGTTCCACTTTCCTTCTTCCCGCCCGGGCGAACTTTTCGATCAGCGATCTGTCGTCATACAGCTTCAGGATCGCCAGTGCGACAGCTACTTTCTGGCCGGTCGGTACGAGCAGTCCATTCTCGCCATCAGTGATGAGCTCCGGGATACCGGTTATTCTTGTTGCTACAACCGGGACTCCCACAGCCATGGCCTCTAAAAGTACGACAGGAATTCCCTCCCAGAAGCTCGGTAGTACAAAAACATCAGCTTTCTCGTACTCATTCCTGACGTCCTCCTGCTCTATTGCACCCGTGAACCTGACAATTCCGGCTATTCCGAGTTCTCTGGCCTGATCTTCCAGTTCACTCCTCAACGGACCATCCCCCACCAGCGTGAGAGAAAGCCCGTTAACCCTGTCCTTCAAGTAGGCGGCAGCAGAGATCAGCATGTCGAGCCCCTTGTCCCTGTCCATCCGAGCTATGGAGAGAACAGAGAATTCACCCCGTTTGCCTGCAGACCGACGGAAAAAGAATCTGTCCGTGTCTATACCGATCCTCACCACATGTACTTTCTTCATTCCAATTTCATCAGTGAATGTCCCGATCAGTTTTCTGTTGAATTCAGAGATCGTGGTAACCCACGTTGCATTCCTGAGTTTCTCGCGATGCATTGCACCTTCGAGGAAAGATTTGGGACCGTGCATGGTGAAGCTGAACGGCAAGCCCGTGATCCTGGAGATCACCATGGCATATGTTGCCGCGTATCGTGACATACCGGCATGGATCCGGCTGACCCCTCTCTCCTCCATAAGCCTGGCGAAGTGAAACGCTATGGGCAAAAAAACCAGTGTCTTGAGCGTGGTTTTCAACCGGAGGCCATGACCCAGCACGATGTAAACGTACAGCCAGAGGTACAACAGCGGTTTTCGGACCAGGTAGTGGAGCTGGCTCTTCCAGAGGTCAGACGACAGGAGAGATGGACCGTAGATTATGGCGTCTTCGAGCACACGATAGGAGGAGTGGGATATCACGCTCTGGTACCCTCTGGGTTTGATAACCGAGAATACGAGCAGATCGAGCCTTCTCTCGAGAAGGCCCTTTATCTCCTCCAGGTTGAATACTTGCGAAAAGTAAGGGAAACCACCGAAGATGTAAGCAACCCTCACCTCAGGCGAAACCTTTTTCTCTGAGGAGCTTACCATACAGTTCCTCTGTTCTCTTGACGAAGTTCTGGATAGTGAAACCGCCATCGAGCACTCTCTTCCTGGCAGCTGCACCCATGAGTACGCGTTTTTCCGGTTCCCTCAGGAGCAACAGTATCTTTTGCGCGAGGGCGGCAGGATCTTTCGGCGGGACGAGAAAACCGTTCTCACCCTCGATCACTATCTCGGCGTTTCCGCCGACATCGGTCACGACTACAGGTAAACCCGATGCCATGGATTCGAGCACAGTGATGGAGAATCCCTCGGCAAGTGAGGCCAGCACTGAAATGTCCATCAGAGGATACACTTCAGCCATGTCGTGGCGAATGCCGGCAAATAGGATGTTATCACGCAGACCGTATTCTTCAGCACGTTCCGCGAGCATGTCTCTCAAGGGCCCGTCGCCGAGCAGAAGAAATCGCACGTCGGGGAACTCTCTCGCCACCTCCCTGGCGGCCTCGAGCAGGTATACGTGCCCCTTCTGCTCATTGAACCTTGCGACGACACCTATGACGGGACCTGAGCCATCCAGTATCAGATCTCGTCGCAGCGAGCCGCTGCTCTCACGATTTTTGAATTTATCGATGTCGATCCCGTTGTGTATGGTTACCACTTTCGTCGCGCTCAAACCGCCCCCGTTCACATAACTCTGTCTGACCTTTTCCGATACCGCGGTAACACGGTCAGTACCCCATGACAGAAGAAGATCGGGGAGATAGTGTTTGCTCGGATTCATGAATTCTCTTACCAGGTGCTCAGTGGAGACGATAACGGGAACACGAGCTGCGAGGGCGGCCAGTCTGCCCCAGGTGTTCGACATGAACATATGGGTGTGCACGAGAGCAACCTTCTCTCGCCTGAAGAACCCCGCCATTTTCTTGATCGCTTCCCAGCTTCCTATCTCCTTCTGCCCCACGACAACGACTTCGACACCCTCGTCTTTCAGTTCATCTGCATAACTCCCTCCCCACCAGAGACATCCAATGACAGGCTTGAACAAATCCCTGTCGAGCCGCCTCGCTATGTTTGCGACAACCTCTTCCGCACCTCCTCCCCTGTCCATGATATGGGTGAGCTGAAAGACCGTGTAAGGGGGTCCGAATTTCACCTGTTTTCCTCCGTCTCCAGGTCATTTCTGGCGATAACGACGGATGCTGTGGCCAGACCGACGAAGATCCACAACAGGGGGAAAAACCCCGAGGACAGGAAAAAGCTGTTCAGGAGAAACGCAAGAAACCCCAGCTCGAGGCTATTCGTCAGGAGCCACATCTTTTCCCTCCCCGTCCGTTTGAATTGTTGCTGGGCATCCCGGAACTCTTTCCAGGTCAATAAAAAAACATAGATGAGGAGTGCTATACCCACGAGTCCGATTTCACTGATCGCCTCGAGGTACATATTGTGCGCTGCCCTGCCTACCCTTCCGCGCTGCTTACCGATTTCCACATTCGACTTCGACTGATACCCTGCACTTCTGTATTCCGGGCTGGCGTATGCGACCTTGTAGTTGTTAGGTCCGACCCCAAAAAGAGGGTGATCCTTGAACACCTCATAGCCGACCATTACATAGGACCACCTCGCCTTTAGCGATGGGTCCTCCCCGCCTCTTGAAAGCGACTCCACTCTCTGGAACACCAATCCGGGTAACAGCAGCAGGATGAGGACACCCGCGAGCGCCAAACCGCCGACTTCCTTGCGACTGAGCCTGTCCGAAGACCGGATGAGAGTGTACAGTGTTACCAGCAGTAGAGTGACAGCGGAAGCCCTTGAGTAAGTGAGCAGTGTTCCGTATATCAGAAGCCCCACCCACAGGAGGTACAGGGCCTTTCGCGCCCTCTCAGTCTCGTGCAGATAGAAGTTTACAGCAAAAGGGAAGATGGTGACCAGCATCAAAGCATACGAATTCGGTCCCAGGAATGAACTGGAGGTCATTCGCCTGGTATCTGAGACCGAAAACCGTGCCGCGAAATCGAGATTGAAGTGATAGGACATGATACCCAGTAACAAAGAGAGCGAAAGCGGCAGAAGGATGGCCAGAACCGTTTTTCTATACGTTGTCTCATCCCGCACAGCGAATGAAGTGACGAGGTAAACGATGATGGAGACATAATAATAAAAGAGACCGGTGCCGGATTCCGAAAAATTTATACCGACAGCCGCTGAAATCAGCACTACAAGTGTCAGTATAAGGAGAGCCTGGTTCTTCGCGGTTTTCTCGACCCTGCGGCTTTCCCGCCCCAGAAAATAACGCAAGAGAAGCGAGACAGCCGTCAGCAGGAACAGAATTCTGGTCACTGTCAGTGTACCGTGGAAGGCATCGACTGGCCCCAGAACCCCGAGAGGTATCGTTGCGGATGCCAGATACAGCCCGTACTCCACCCTTTTCAGTACAAGTATTACTACCGTCATCGCCGCAGCAGCACCGACCACAACCAAAAGAGACATGCTCAGGATCAGGAGGACAAGAACGATCCCCACTACCATATACAGGAGCATCTCCTTGAACCCTCCCCGACGGGAGGAATCAGAAGTGACCGTGGATTTCATGAATGTCCCTCCCGTTTCCTGACGATCCTCAAAGCGGACATTACCCGCTTTTTACACGAGACCGCAGTTTTTAGCAGCCTGGCAACCGCTCTATTCCTGGACGCTGCCAGCTTCGTCTTGAACCTGAGGCTGTCCAGAAAAGCTGATCCGTACTTCTCACCGACGAACATTCTGCTCAAAATGGGATAGTCAGCAACCGCCTCTTCTTCACACTTTTCAACCGTGCAGGTCAAACCGTAACCGGCCTCTTCATGTGCTAACCTGATGAGCTCCGAGGTGTAGGCGTCATTCGGCCATGCCAGACTGGTGACGTTAGTACCGAGACCCTCCTCCAACAACTCCCTGCTCAGTTTTATCTCTCGAACCTGCCTTTCCCGAAAAGCCTTTTCACTCTCGAGGGATCCTGAAGAATTCACATCGTCCCCCAGCTCAGCGGTCAGATCGAAAAGTTGTCTCCTCCAGTTTTTCGACCGGAAAAATGACTCCCCCCCGGATGAGGCGACATAATCTGTGAAAGTCTTTTCGAGTTCCCTGCCGGGTTTGAAAATTCTCGTGGTCAATGACGGGCCGTATTCGTACACGGGGCATCCCCAGCGCTTTGGCCTTTCCCGTTGGACCCAGAAAGGTTTTATGGACGGATCACGGTTCCAGTCGAGCCACATGTACGGATCATCCGGGTGACTGAAATCAACGATCTCTGGTGACTTGAAATACCATGTGTGGCTCTGTGTGTGTGAACCAATCTCGAAAACCCCGTTTTTGCTCATAGTTCGAAGTTCGTTCCAGGACAGGTAGCCGTACCAGTCAAGTTCGTCCAGGGCTGTCTTTCCTTCCCAGTAATCTTCAAGGTTCTTTCGAACTGTCTCGGTTGGATCTATGAAATCGGTGGATACGAAGACGGTGGCCTTCAACCGGTACTTTTTGAGTATTGGAAACGCATTCACCCAGTTGTCGAGATAGCCATCGTCGAACGTTATTATCACTGCTTTCCGGGGCAGCCGATCGCCCCCGTTCAAACACCCGAGGTAATCGGACAGTGAAAGAGATCGGTATCCTGCTTTCACAAGATGAGAAACGTACCTTTCGAACGCTCCCGTCGAGCATATTATCGGTTTCCACGGTAGAGAGCGATAATGATCAGCAATACTGTGGAACATCAGCACCGGGGGGGCGGCTGAATTCATCATTGTATTTCACTTATCCCGCATGTGTTTTTTCATCAGATCCGTGAGCTTCTTATTTTCAATGAAGTTCTCGGTCCTCAGGATGTCAAATGTGTTCTTTTCGAGTTGTTCGTCCCCCGCGGAATTTACCGGTAAAAGTTTTCTCGCGTCCTCGGCTGGTTTATAGAGCGCGAAAGAGCGTCCCGGATTTCCAACCTTGTAAAGATAGTAGGACCATCCTATCTCGAGCTTTTTCCAGAGGGATAAACAATCTTCGACCCATCTGATCTGGCTGCCGCCAGGAGCCGTGTCAACGGCACCGAACTCACCGACCCAAAGACACAGCCCGTCTCGCAGGGCTTTGTCGAGAAATCTTCGCCTCAGGAGTTTTTCGAGGTTCTCCTGGTTCCACATCCTGTCCCTGATGTTTCCGGGATACCCGGTCCCCGGCACCTTCTGGTGAGTGAACTCTGTAGGAGCATACAAATGGAACGAGTATGCAATGTTTTCGCCATCGATAACCGCAAAATCAATACTCGCCTTGAGAGGGAACTGAAGAAAGATTATGTGACGATCCCCCTCACTCCTTATGGCATCAACTATCTCTTCATAGGCAAGCTGAAGAGCAGCGCTGTTGGGCGGAACTGGTTCGTTCATGACATCATACCCGGCTATGGCAGTCGATCCCCTGTAGCGCCTTGCTATTTCCTTCCACATGGATGCGTAGCGAGCGCGATACTCTTCCTTGTGCCAGTACTCGTTCTTCCCGCCAGCGCCGCCGTGACCGGCAGGATTCTGGCCGCCGGGAGCTGAGTTGCAGCTGAGAATAACGAACAGTCCCTGTTTACCGCATTCTTCGATCGCTCGATCAAGTCTTTTGAATGAAGTTTGGCTGTACTTGAAGGGTTCCTCCTCGAACGTCCAGAAAACAGTGGTGAGCCTGATGCAATTCGCACCCATGTCTTTTATTCTCTTCACATCCTCGGCAGTGAACCACGCATCAAAACCCATGTCATAGAACTGCTGGGACGATTCTCCCAGTCCTGTGACGAACTCACGGTGTCTCTCCACAGACCGGCCCTCTTTGACGAACAGCCATGGAACCTGGAAGCCTGTGAGCCACACCCTTTTTCCATCCTCATCCACCATATACCTGCCTTCCACCCTGATTGGAGCAGCGCCCTGTTCGTTGTCTTCTGCCGGGGGGTAATTCGATGAACGAGAAGCACCGCATACGGTGGTCAACAGGAAACACGGGAGAAGGAAAAGATATCTGAAAGTGAACATGCTACATCTCCTGGTGAGCGTAGTTACGAGTAATGAACCAGTTCTCAGGATCAGCCAGAACATCCCTGGGCATGGATTTGTTGTTGATGGTGAGAACGATCCTTCTGACCCTTCTGCTCGGTTTGGTTATAAAACCCATTCGACTGAACACTTTACGGAAAGTCGGCACAAAGAACGATTGAGCGCTTACCTGATCCATCCCTCTTTCCCTGAAACGATTGAGTGCTGTCACGAGAAGAGATTCGATAACCCCGATGTCTTTCTTCCGAGAGAGTATGTCAACCACAAAGCCAGTTCTGACACCGAAACGTTCTTCATCCCTCAGCACTATGTATCCTTCAAGCACATTATTTCGAGATGCCCTGTACACAGTGTATTCGAGATCCGGCCTGTCAAAGAATTTCCAGTTCAGGTACCGGGAGTCACGCTTCACTATCACAGGATAATCGTGCTGGACGTTCTCCCAAAAATCATCGAAAGAATTGTCGAACCTTTCTATCTTCTCGACTTTTACATGTATGTCCGGCTCATATGTTCTCCTGTTGACGACCAGGGCATAATAAACTCCGAGGAGAAGAGCAAACGTGTGAGACACGAGTGGGATCTTGAGGACGGCCCGGGCATAGGCCTGCATTTTGAACGGCCTGATTATCTGGGGAAAAGGAGCCACGTCCAGAAACCTGCCGTTCAATTTTTCGAGGATCTTGTACGTTGGTGAGTTGGTGAGGGGAAGCCCCGTGTTGGCATCACCATCATCGAGAAGAGCCCTGGAGAGCTTCATCGCCAATCCCTTACCCCTGTATTCCGGATGTATCATAAGGTCCACATTCCAGTCGATCAGGTAGTAGCTGTCACCGACCTTGCAGGGGACAGGTATACAGCGGAATAGACCTACCAGCTTCTCTCCGTCCCTGACGATCATCGCTCTGGGACCTTCAGGGGGATTGTTAGGGTTTTTTCCGTATAACCACTCCCACTGGATGATTTTATTTCTTGTGAGTTCGTCCCCATAAATATTCTTCACGAGATCCAGTACGGCAGCCCTGTCTTCTTCAGACATCCTGGACACGACAATATTTCCGGTACCACCCTGACGGGATTTCTTTGCAAGATCGCTCGGGTTTGTCATTCAGTTCCACCCCTATTTATGACCACGCCGATCTCACCCGAGGACACTTTTTTCATTCCGGCCACGGCCGCTGCTGCATCACGACGGCTGGTGATTGCCAGGTCAATGACAACCATAACCGCGTCGACGGCTCCTGCAACCGGCATAAAACCCTCCTCGAGGATGTGCGGCGCATCTATAAACACAATATCGGCTTCGGAGGAAACCGAAGCCAGACAGCTCTTAATATTTTCACCATCCATTCTCGAGGGGAGACCTCTCTCGCTCAGGACAAAAGATTTACCAGGATCGACGGGATGCAGATTCGACCGTTCCCCAAGCAGTCTTTCCTCATCTGCCCCCAGGTTCTTGATGAGACTGCCCATTCCTGCGAGATCTATCGTGACTACTTTTTTCCCTCGATCGATGCTGAAGTGATGAACGAGGTCGATGACGAGATGGGTAACACCTTCAGCGGGATTCACGGATGTCAGGGCCACCGTGAATCCTTCATTCCCTCCCATGGCCTTCTCGAGCCAGATGGCTATCTTCTCTATGCTTATCGAGTATCTGAGATCTGAACCCACACCTCTCTCACCTTCTCTGCTCGGGGAGCTCAGCAATAACAGCTACCTCGAGTTCTTGCTCGAGGTCTCTTTTCCCGAAGAAGCCTCTCGCCCCGAATTCCCTCACAAACGCGAAGGCAAGACCGCAGACCAACCCCAGAAAGGGTGACATAAAGACAGTCATGAGCTTGTTCGGAAAAGAGGGTGCAAGGGGGGGATGTGCACTGCTTATCAACCGGATGCTGACAACCCGTGCGTCGGAAGATTCGGTAATGTTCGATTCCGCCATTTTCATGGAGAGGCTGCTGTAGATGTTCTTTGTTTCCTCTATGGATCTCTGGAGCCTCTGGATCACAAGTTCTTTTCTGGGTAATTCGTTTATCTGGACCTGGATATCATCAATGACATCTTTGAGCGCGATCCGTTCGGTCCTGAGGGTCCTGAGATTAACCTCCTTCAGATGGATCACTTTCTGGACCTCACTCTTAATAAAGTCCCTCGTGAGTTTTATCTCCCCTTCGAGATTGGAGAGTTCACGATGGGTTGTAGTGTACTTCTGCTTCAATTCGTTCAGCCGGAGTTCCAGGTCCATCAGTTTGTTCCTGGATTCCTGAATATACGATATCTCCCCGATCTCCAGCGTGGGAATGAGCCTTTCGCTGTCCGCATTCATCTGCGACACGATGATTCTCAGCCTGGACTCTTCCGAAATAATGTTTTTTTCAAGTTCACTCAGAGAGATCTTCAGGATGGAGAGCTGATCGAGCAGATTGGCCTTTGTATCATCGATCGAGATCAGACCTTCACGCTCTTTGTACTCTGTGAGCTCATCCTCGAGCTTTTCAAGTTTTTCCTTTGCCGAAGCTACTTTTTCATTGTAAAAATGTGATGCTCCCCTGCCGCGGTAGACCTCCAGGTGCCACTCTTTGTACTCTTCAGTGACCAGATTCGCGATCAGGGCTGCAAGCTCGGGTGAGTCCGCTGTGGCGATTATCTCAATGACCGAAGAATCGAGGATCGGGTTGATCGTGATATTCTCGCTCAGATCGGCACAGGCAGCGTCGAACGCTGACACCTCGGGTCGCAGATCGAGCGTCCTCAACACGAATCGAGCAGCCTGTTTGAAATTCGTTTTGGCGGTCTGCAGGAACGATGGGGGTTCCTCGACCGCACCCTCCGTCCCCACCTGGAGTTTCTCAACGACCCTTTCGATCACCGGCCGGCTTATAATGATCTCCATTTCGGTGTTTATC
>Ga0255052_10001806_pt1 | contig 15830 bp, 10 predicted proteins | sample JV7_2_21_MG_FD_188632 | JGI IMG/M metagenome (GOLD analysis project Ga0255052, IMG submission 188632) | Seawater microbial communities from Jervis Inlet, British Columbia, Canada - JV7_2_21 | ecosystem: Environmental > Aquatic > Marine > Inlet | place: Canada: British Columbia | collected...
AAACTGTTCTTCGGCTATGCCACCGGCTCGAATCTCCTGTTTCCGTTCTCGGTGGGCGCTTCCGCGGTGCTGTTCCCCGAGCACCCGACAGCCGAGATCCTGTTCGAGAAGATTCACCGGCATAGGCCTACCATCCTCATCAATGTCCCCACCATGATCAACAAGATGGTGAGCCATCCCGAGGCTGCTGATCAGGATCTGTCATCGCTCCGCTTTGCCACGTCGGCCGGCGAAGCGCTGCCAGTGCCCCTCTATCATCAATGGCGGGAAATATTCGGAGTGGAGCTTCTCGATGGTCTGGGCACCGCCGAGATGTGGCACGTCTTCATCAGCAACCTGCCAGGTGCCGTGCGACCGGGAACCCTGGGCCAACCGGTGACGGGTTTCGAGGTTCGCGTTTGCGACGACAAGGGCCGGGAGGTGGAGACGGGTGAGGTGGGCAGGCTCTGGGTCCGCGGAGATTCGCGGGCCCTCTGCTATTGGCAGAACATGGAGAAAACTGCTGAGGCTCTTCGGGGCGAGTGGTTCGTGGGTGGCGATCTGGTGCGCCAGGACGAAGATGGCTACATGACCTACTGTGGTCGCTCCGACGATGTCTTGAAAGTGGCCGGCAAATGGCTGGCGCCCCAGGAGGTCGAGAGCTGCCTCAAGCAGCATCCCGCGGTGGACGAGTGCGCGGTCGTGGGTGTCGAGACAGAGGAGGGTCTCACCAAACCGGTGGCATTCGTCTTGGCCAAAGAATCTTCGGAAACTCTGGAGGTAGAGCTACAAGAATTCGTTCTCGAGCGTCTGGAGCCGTACAAACATCCGCGAAAAGTGATTCTCGTCGAATCTTTTGCGCGCACCCATCTCGGCAAGATCGACCGCGGCAAGCTGAAGAAACTGGCTGAGAAATAGGGGGACCGGCTATTTCTCCCGGTAGGCCTCGAGCCTTTGCCGCAACCAGTCGGGCACCGATCGCTTCTCGAAGCTGTCCATGTCGATGTTGACGGTGACGATCCGGGCTGCAACTGCCGGCTCGTCCTCGGCCGGGCGGAAGACCGAATAGCGCCAGATGATCGAGCTATTGCCAACCTTCTCGATACCGATCTCGACCTGAATGTGATCACCGTACCGCAAGGGATGGAGGAAATCGACTTCCAGTCGGACCGCTGGCAGTCCGAGCCGATGCTGGGAAAGAAAAGAGTGGTAGTCGATCTCGAGCACGGCACCGAAAAACTCCTCCATGGCGACATGGAAGTAGTTCACCAGTCGGGGGTAGTAGACGATCCCCGCTTCGTCGATATCGCCGAAGCGAACCACCAGCTCGGCGCGGTAGGGGCTCTCCGGGCTCACCGGTCTATTCCTTGTCCTGGCGTTGTTTGGGCGGCTGCGGTGGTTGCGGCTTGGCTGCCAGGTACTGTTTCGGCCAGGGCTGGTCCCAGTACTCGTATTGCTCTGCGGCGTGGATCGTCAGGTATGGGTTGCGCAAATGCGGTCGAGCCATGACGGCCAAATCGGCCCGACCGGCCGCGAGAACCGTGTTTGCGTGGTCGGCCCCCAGGAGTGCCCCCACGGTCATTACGGGAATGTCGGCCTCGAACCGGATCTTCTCGGCAAAGGGGACCTGGTACATCCTGCCGTAGCCCGGCTGCGATTCGGGGGTGTTGCCTCCCGAGGAGACATCGATGATGTCGCAACCCTCCTCTTTGAGCGCCCGGGCTACCTGTACGGCGTCATTGGGGGTCATCCCGGTGCCGTCGGGCATCCAGTCAGTGGCCGAGATCCTGACTGAGATCGGCTTGTCATCGGGCCAGGCGCGGCGGACCCTGCGAAAGACCTCCAGCGGGAATCGCAAACGATTGTCCAACCGACCCCCATACTCGTCTTCGCGTTGATTGGCCAGAGGTGAAAGGAAGCTGGACAGCAAGTAGCCATGGGCCATGTGGAGCTCGATGAGATCGAAGCCGGTCTCGTGACTCCGGCGGGTGGCCTGCACAAAGGCCTCGACCACCCGGTCCATGTCCTTGCGGGTCATCTCCTTGGGACGCGGCCAGTCGGGGTAGAACGGGATCGCCGAAGGGCCGACGCATTGCCAGGCACCTTCCTCGGGCTTGAGAGGCATGTCTTCGCCTTTCCAGGGGAGCTGAGTCGACCCCTTCCGTCCCGCATGGGCCAGCTGGATGCCGAGCTTGGCCGAAGAGTTTCTCTGCACGAACCGGACGACGCGTTGCCAGGCCTCGACGTGCTCCTGCTCGTACATGCCGGCACATCCGAAGGTGATACGACCTTCGGGCAAGACGTCGGTCATCTCGGTGATGACCAGACCGGCACCGCCGAGAGCTCGGCTACCCAGGTGAACGAGATGCCATTCGTTGGGAGTGCCGTTGTTGGCCGAGTACTGACACATGGGACTGACGACCACCCGGTTCGCCAGCTCCATTTCCCGCAGCTTGAAGGGTGTGAAGATGGGCGGCGGTGCCTTGCCATCTTCGGTCTTTGGTGCACCGACGTGCTCACGGTACTTCTCATTGACCTGTTCGATGAGGTTCGGATCCCGCTCCCTGAGGTTGTCGTAGGTGATTCTTTTGGACCGGGTCATCAGGTTGAAGTTGAACAGCACAGGATCCTGTCCAAGATAGCGGGCCGCGTTCTCGAACCACTCCAAACTCGTCTGGGCTGCCTTCTGGATCTTGATGACATCGACCCAGCGATCGTCCTCGTAGCTCTGCAAAGTGGTAGGCAGATCCTTGGTGCCGTGAGTCTTGAAAGCGTCGACCAGGGCAACGGCGTCCTCCATGGCCAGCTTGGTCCCCGAGCCGATGGAGAAGTGAGCTGTGTGAGCCGCATCGCCCAGGAGAACCACGTTCTCGTGATGCCATGTGTTGCACCGCACGGTGGGAAACGTGCGCCAGAGCGACTTGTCGGCCATCAACTTGTGGCCGTCGAGCTCCTCGGCAAACAGGGCCTCGCAGAAGGCGACGGTCTGCTCCTCGTCTGCCTCCTCCAGACCGGCCTGCCGCCAGACCTCCTCGCGACACTCGACAATCCACGTGCTGCAACCATCCTCGAATGGGTAGGCGTGGACCTGGAACAGCCCGACGTGGGTCGGCTTGAAGATAAAGGTGAAGGCCGCCAGAGGCAGGTCGGTTCCAAGCCAGCAGAACTTGCACTTGCGCCAATCGATCTGGGGCTGGAGGTGCTCGGCAAGCTGTTCGCGCACCAGGCTGTTGACGCCATCGGCCCCGAGGATCAGGTCGGCATCGGCAAATTCGTCGAGGCTCTCGACCTCGTGCTTGAAGTGAAGCCCGACATCCAGCTCCCGACATCGCTTCTGGAGAATCAGCAACAGCGTCTTGCGCGACAGGGCCGCGAAGCCGTGGCCCTTGGATACGGTGCAGGTGCCACCGTAGTAGGTTTCGATCTCCTGCCAGTAGCGGAAGTGATCAGTGATCTCGGCAAAGGTCTTCTCGTCGGCCACTTCGAAATTGGCCAGCGTCTCGTCAGAGAAGACCACCCCCCAGCCAAAGGTGTCGTCCCGTCGGTTGCGTTCGTAGATATCGATCTGGAAATCGGGGAAGGCCTTCTTCATCAAGATGCCGAAATAGAGGCCTGCAGGTCCCCCGCCAATGCTGACGATCTTCATACCAATCATCCTATCGTTGGTTCTCCAACCATTGTAGGGGAGGGGGTGAAGGTGGACCATTTGAGATGCCCACTGAAGCGGCCTCTGTGCCGGCCGTTCCGGAAGGGAACACCTCGGTTGGAAGATGAGTGGAGCATCTGGGAAGACCTGCCGGGCGAACGTCTCGGGCTTGTAGGGGCCGGCCTCCGTGCCGGCCCGCCGATGTCTTGGCATCGAACAGTTGTACACGATGGACGACGGGAGGGCACAGAGGCCCTCCCCTACAGTCTAGAGGCCGCCTGGCAGGTCACCCCAGACGCTTTTGTCGGTCCGCGCCTCGTTGTCTGGAATCCGCTTCCGGGAGGGTGGGGGAACCTAGACCGTTTGGGTGCCCCGCAGAGGGGGCTCACGACAAGTGCAGGGGCACTCAAATGGTCCACCTTCTTCAACCCCCCGGCCAGCGCAGAGGCCGGCCGTTTCAACGGTTGTGCCCGGCCGTTTCAGTCGTCTTCTGATGCCCAGGTGGGTGGCACCAATCGCCTCTTGCCATCGCTGGAGAGCAGGACTTCGGGTTCTTCGAGCTCGAGGCGATCCCAGAGTTGGCAGGTCAGCTGTTTGTGCTTCTGGTCCAGGCCTTCGCAGTAATTGGTGTAGATACAGCGTCGTATCTCCTGGCCGCGACCCGAGCGCATCTTGCGGAACCAGTCGGGGTCGGCCAGTGATTGGCGGGCTGCAGCGATGATATCGGCCTGGTCACTCTGGAGGATCTCTTCGGCTTGGCGAAAGGTGCCGATGCCACCGGCGACCACAACCGGGGTATGGAAACCGGCCTGACGGACAGCTTGGCGGATTTGCGCGGTGGCCTGGACATTGCGGCCAAAGGGTCCGCGCTCGTCCGAGACGGCGGTGGGCATGCACTCGTAGCCGCTAGGTCCGGTGTAGGGATAGGCCGCCCAGCCGATCTTGGGCTGCTGGGCATCGTCGAACTTGCCACCTCGAGAGAGCGACAGGAAATCCATGCCGGCACAGGCGAATTCAGTGCCGAAGAACTGCGCGTCCTCCACGGTGCTGCCTCCTGCGATGCATTCGTCGGCCAGGAATCGACAGCCGACTGCGAAGTCGTTTCCGATTGTCTCGCGTACTCTCCGGAATACCTCGAGCGGTAGTCGGACACGGTTTTCCCTTGATCCGCCAAAGCCGTCGGTGCGATCGTTGCGTGCGGACAGGAAAGAAGCCATCGTGTAGGCGTGGGCAAAATGCAGCTCGACTCCATCGAAGCCCGCCTTCCGGGCCCGGAGCGCCGCTTGTGCGAAGAGATCGGGAAGAACTCGGGGCAGCTCCAGGATGTGGGGTAGGTGAAGGTCGGTAACCCGGTCTCGATAGCCGTAACGTAGATCCTCGATCTCGCGAGGATTCAGGACCTCGTCCAGCTGCTCCTCTGTGAGGGCTATCAGTGCCTCGCGGACATCGTGGTTGGAGCTCTTCCGTGTCCGTTGCCGGTGCCGATCAGTGATCTTCAGATAGCGCCCCAAGAACTTCCTGGGCTCGGGTCGGCGACGGATCGTGAGGAAGTCGATGATCTGAATCAAGAGCCGAGTCCGTCCCCGGCTTGCCGATCTGACAGTCTCTACGAGCTGTCGCAGACCGGGTAGAAATCGATCGTGACCGATACGGAGCAGGGGGCCGCTGGGGATGTCCCGGACTCCCGTGGCCTCGATCACCAGGGCTCCGGGTTGGCCGCGGGCGAAACGCTCGTACCAGCCCAACACCTCCGGGGTTACGAAGCCCTCTTCGGTGGCCCGCCAGGGGACCATGGCAGGGACCCAGGTGCGTTCGTTCAGCTCCAGTGGGCCGAGTTGACTGGGCTGGAAGAGCCGGGCTGACCGCGCTTCATCGGCAGTCGGCCAGCCGGCCTCCGGCAGGGGATGCTTGACTCTCTCCGGGGGCTTCCACATGTCACCCCTTCAGGAGCTCGCGGGCGATGACCAGGTGCTGCATCTCGGTGGTGCCCTCGTAGATGCGCAGGGCACGCACTGCGCGATAGAGCCGATCGACCGGATGGTCGGCCAGGACGCCTCGGCCGCCGATGATCTGGACGGCATCGTCGACGATGCGCTGGGCCGCCTCTGTGGCGAAGGCCTTCGCCATGGCGGATTCCATGGTCACCCGGTCGGCACCCAGGTCGGCTTCGGATGCAGCACGATAGACGAGGAGACGGGCAGCGGTGAGGTCTGTTGCCATGCGGGCCAACTTCTCCTGCACGAGCTGGAAGTCGGCGAGCTTGCGACCGAACTGCTGACGCTGTCGCGCATGTTCCAGCGCCTCGGCAAGCGCCCGGTTGGCCATCCCACACGCGGCGGCAGCTACGGTTGTTCGCAGGCGATCGAGGGTGCGCATTCCGAGCTTGAAACCATCGCCCTCTGACCCGAGAAGCGCGCCAGCGGGGACCCTGCAGGCGCGGAAACGGATCTCACCCAGGGGGTGGGGCTCGCTCATCACTTGGGCGCCAGCGAACTCCAGCCCCGGAGTTTCGGCCGGGACAACGAAGGCCGACAGCCCACGGCTGCCTGCATCCGAATCGGTCTTGGCAAACACGGTATAGAAGTCAGCCAGACCGGCGTTGGAGATCAGGATCTTTCTGCCGTTGAGAACGTAGCCATCCCCGTCCGACTCCGCCCGGGTTTCGATGGCACCCACATCGGATCCCGCCTCGGGCTCGGTCATGGCGAAGGCGGCCATGGCCCGGCCGTCGGCCACCTTGGGTAACCACTGGCTTCGTAAGAGGTCGCTGCCTTCCAGGGCGATAGGCAAGGAGCCGAGGCATTGCAGCGCAAAGACAGCATCAGCCAGCGAAGATGCTCCCGCCAGGGCTTCGCGAATCAGACAGCAAGCCCGGAGATCCAGAGCCTCGACACTGTTGACTGAGTCCGGGACCGTGTATCTGGACCAGCCCGCACTGCCTAGTAGATCGAGAATCTGTCGAGCCTGGAGTCGGGCGCTGTCGTCGTCATGGGGGTGGAGAAGGGTACCGATGGAGTGCTCGGCAAAGGCGTCTATCTCGGTGGCCAGCTGCGCATGACGGTCCTCCAGGAAGAGGTCGATGGTGGAGATGTCCATCAGCTGAAACTCGGGTCCCGCTTCGCCATGAAGGCCTCGTAGGCCTCGCGGAAATTGGCGTCTTCCATGCAGGCCGCCTGAATCTCGGTCTCGGCCGCCAGGGCCGATTCCATGTCCATGGCTGCCTCTCGATAGAGCATTTTCTTGGTGATCTCCAGGGCGAATGAGGGTCCTGCGGCCAGGCGTTCTGCCCAACCCCGGGCTTCGGTGGTCAAGTCGTTCAAGGGGACAACCCGGTTGTAGAGGCCGACCCTATGTGCCTCTCGTGCATCGATGAAGTCACCCGTCATGAGCAACTCCATGGCACGGCCCATCCCTATGATGCGGGGCAGAAGCCAAGCTGCTCCCATATCGGCTCCCGAGAGCCCGACCTTGGTGAACAGATAGGCGATTCTGGCACTCTCGGCCGCGATACGGATGTCGCAGGCCGAGGCGATCACGGCACCGGCTCCAGCCACGGTGCCGTTGAGGGCTCCGACAATGGGTCGCCGGCAGCGGAGCATCGCCAGGATCAGGTCTCCGGTGTTGCGGGTGAAGTCCAACAATCCGCGATAGTCCCGCGCGAAAAGCTCGCCGATGATTCCTTCCACATCGCCCCCGGAACAAAACGCCCGCCCGGCACCGGTAAGCAGAATCGAACGTATCCCGGGTTCGGTATCCAAGGCCTGGAAGGCATCGCGCAGCTCGCGGTAGACCTCGAACGTCAGGGCGTTGAGGCGGTCCGGCCGATCGAGGGTGATGGTGGCGACACCGGTCTCGGGATCCTGCTTGAAGAGAAAGCTCTGGGGCTCGATAGGCATGGCCTTCTCCTCTATGGAATGGCTGCTGTGGCCTCGATCTCGACTTTGGCACCGGGCTCGAGGAGCTCTCTCACCTCCACCAGAGTCATGGCAGGGAAGTGCCGACCCATGATCCGGCGGTAGACCTCACCCAGGGCTCCCAGATCGGCCAGGTACTCTTCTTTGTCGGTGACATAGATGGTCAGGCGAGCCAGGTGTTCTTGCCGTCCTCCAGCAGCCTCGACGACGGCCATCACGTTCTCGAGGGCCTGCTGGAACTGGTCGACAAAGTCCTCCGACAGGATCTCCTGCTTGCTGTTCCAGCCGATCTGGCCGGCGACGAAGAGCAGGCTCGACCCGGCAGATGTCAACACGCCATTGGAATAGCCCTTGGGTGCACCGAGCTCGCTGGGGTTGATCAGTCTCATGATGAGCTCATCATACCCAGCTCCTGCTGGACCGCATCGGCCAGAATCTGCCCCAGGACCTGGATGATCTGTTCCCCCTCCTCCCAGGTGGCTGCCGCCGGATCTCCAAAATAGGCCTGGGGGCCTCCGGCCTCGTGGAAAGTCGAATGGCCCTCCCGTATGGCAGTCGACAACGACACCGGATTGGCTGGCAGAGTGGACCGGATCTCTTCGCGGACCCATCCCGGTCTTGCCGCCAGGACCACCGAGCCCTCGAACTGACCCGCATGGCAGGCTCCGCTCTTGAACTCCTCGGTCAGACGCAGACCCCAGGGTTGGCGGGTCAGATCGGGAAAGGCCACCTTGATCCGTTCCTGGGAGCGAATGGTATTGGCCGCCGCGTGCAAGGCGCCGAGGTGCGCCGGGTCGAGATGGGCGTTGGCCAGTGCCAGTACCGGAACTTCCCATCTGGCCAGGGTCTCGGCGATGTCCACGATGAGTGTCGTCACCGCTTCGGGCGAGACCGAAATGGTACCCGGGAAGGCCTTGGCGAACGGCGCCGCCGAGTAGTCCAGCGGCGGCAGCAAGAGCGGAGTCAGCTCGTCCTTCTCCAGCCTGGCCGCGGCGGCGTTGCTCATGCTGTGGGCGATGATGCCGTCGGTGATCAGGGGCAGATGAGGGCCATGGGCCTCGATGGCGCCGGTTGGAAGGATCGCAACTACCCGCGAGCGATCGAGGGCCTCGACCTCGGTCCAGGTCATTTCGCGAATCCTCTGCGGTGGCATGCGGCGGTAGAATAGCATGGCACCTTGACTTCACTGGGACCCCTCTCTAGGGTTGCCGCATGTCACTGGAGAACAGGGGAGCGGTGGTTACCGGCGGTGGTCGCGGGATCGGCGCGGCTGTTGCAAAGCGCCTGGCAGAGGCTGGAGCTCGAGTCGTGGTCAGTGCCCGATCGGTAGACCAGATCGAGTCTGTGGCCGGGGAGCTCCGGCAAGCAGGCCACCAGGTCTGGGCCCATGCCTGCGATGTCACCGACCCCGAACAGGTGACCGAGCTTGCCAGGAAGGCGCGCGAGTCGGTGGGATCGGTACAGATCTTGGTCAACAATGCCGGCGTCGCCTCGTCGGCACCCTTGAAGTCCATCACTCTGGAGGAGTGGAACCGCCTGCTCACCGTCAATGCTACCGGGCCGTTTCTCTGTACACAGGCCTTCATGCCCGGCATGGTGGAGACCGGCTGGGGGCGCATCGTGAATGTCGCCTCCATCGCTGGCAAGATCGGGGCGCCCTATATTGCGGCCTACACAGCATCCAAACACGCGGTTGTCGGCTTCACCCGAGCCGTTGCCGCCGAGGTGGCCAGCAAGGGGATCACCGTCAACGCGGTCTGTCCCGGCTATGTGAATACGCCCATGACCGACCAGTCGGTGAGCAACATCGTCGACAAGACGGGACTATCAGAGAGCGAAGCTCGAGAGCATCTCCAGTCTGCGAGCCCTCAGGGTCGCCTGATCGAGCCCGAAGAGGTGGCCCATCTGGTGGCGAGTCTGTGTTCGCCCTCGGCAAAGGGTGTCAACGGTCAGGCCATCGTCCTGGACGGTGGGATGGTGCAGACTTGATCGAGCGCGTCGTCAAACGCAGTGGCGAGGTGGCGACCTTCGATCAGGAGAAGGTAACAGTGGCCATCTACAAGGCCGCGGCTTCGGTAGGGGGTCACGACCGGGCACTGTCGGAGGATTTGAGCGATCAGGTGATGCAGGCTCTGGACGCCACCTACTCCGAGGACGACCTACCGACGGTCGAGGACGTCCAGGATGTGGTCGAGCGAATCCTGATCAAAACCGGGCATGCCAGGACCGCCAAGGCCTATATCCTGTACCGCCACGAGCGGTCCAAGATGCGGTCACAGAAGGTGGTCTCGAGGGTCGAGTATCTGCCCTACAAGGCCATGTGGGAGGCCCTCGACTGGGCAGTGGAGCACGACTGCCATACGGTCTCGAGGCTCAACCGCATCATTCGTGATGGGCGGATGCCCTGGCTGATCGAGAAGACCGATGCTCGTTATGAGTCCATTCTCGATGGGGCGGCTCAGGCGATCCTGGAGCGGCGAGAGGAGCTCAGGTTCATCATCGTGGCCGGACCCAGCAGCTCGGGCAAGACCACCACCACCCACAAGATCATGCATCGTCTCGAAAGGGACGGGGTGCATGTGATTCCCATGTCCCTGGATAACTACTTCTTCAATCTGGAGCTCCATCCCCAGGATGAGTTCGGCGACTACGATTTCGAGACGCCCGAAGCCATGGATCTGCCGCTGATCAACGAGCACCTGGCGGCGTTGGATGAGGGCCAGGGAATCGAGATGCCGGTCTACGACTTCAAGACTGGACAGCGCACCGACCAGACGACCCATTTCGAGCCTGAACCGGGGACGCTGATTCTCCTCGACACCCTGCATGGGCTATACGGTGGTCTGACGGAAAGCGTTCCAGGCGAGCACAAGTTCCGCCTCTACATCGAGACCATCAGCCAGCTCAAGGACAACACCGGCCGCTACACACGCTGGACAGATATTCGCTTGTTGCGCCGGATGATCCGGGACTCGAAGTTCAGGGCCTATTCGCCGGAGAAGACGATCTTGCACTGGCACTATGTCCGCCGCAGCGAGCTCAAGCACATCATCCCCTATCAGGGTTCCGCCGACTTCCAGGTCAATGGCGCTTTGGCCTACGAGCTGCCCTTCCTCAAACCCCACCTTTTCCCCTACCTGGAGCCCTTTTTGGAGCAGTGGCGGGGCAACGAGAAGAGACTCGACGGCTATATCCGGGCCCGTCGGATCCACGATCTCCTCGCTGCGATCGAGGATGTCAACGACGACTCCATGGTGCCGGACACCTCGTTGCTGCGGGAGTTCATCGGCGGCGGCACCTACGATATCCACTAGAGCTCGGATCAGTCTCGAGTCTTTACCGGAAAGGGTGGCCGCTCAGGACGTGGCGTAGCACTTGCCGCCAACTGCTCCAGGGCGATCTCGATGGCCTTGTCGAGCTGTGGGTCACGCCCGGCGATGACCTCCGCCGGCGTTTGTTCGACCTCGATATCCGGGGGCACACCGACATTCTCCACTTGCCAGCCGTCCTCAGTCGTCCAGAAGGCCAGATTGGGTGCCGAGACATAGCCACCGTCCATCAACTCGGGGAATCCGAGTATGCCGACAAGCCCTCCCCAGGTTCGACGTCCCACGATGGTACCGAGCTCGAACTTGCGAAACATCCAAGGCAGCAGGTCGCCACCTGAGCCAGCGGTCTCGTCGATGATCATTACCTTGGGCCCCTGAATCGCCGCTAGAGGTGACTCCAGATCCTCGCCGTAGCGCATCGCCCACCAACTGATGTGGGGTCGCCGCAGGAGATCGATGTAGTAGTCGGCCACCAGGCCGCCGCCGTTGTGGCGCTCGTCGATGATGATGGCTTCCCGGTCCGCCTGCGGGAAGAAATAGCGCTTGAAGTACTCGTGGCCGGCCTCGGCAGTGTTCGGCACATAGACGTAGGCGACCCGACTGTTTGTGGCCTCAGTGACGTGGCGCAGATTTCCCTCGACCCAGTCACGATTCCGTAAAGCCCCCTCGTTGGCGATGGGTACCACAGCGACCGTCCGCGAACCGGTGCCGTTCGGGTCGGCTCCAACTGTGATTTGAATGATGCGGTCGGCAGTGCGTTCGAAGCGTGCATAGAGGTTGTCCGGGTACCGCAGATCAACGCCCTCGATGGCCAGAAGATACTCGCCCTCCTTGATGTCGACACCGGGCTCGGTGAGCGGCGATCTGAGCTCGGGATCCCAGTTGAGTCCGCCGTAGATCTTGGCAAAGCGGTAGCGATCGCCGTCGATCTCGAAGTCCGCCCCCAGTAGGCCACCAGGAATCGTTTCGGTGTCATTGGGGAAATCGCCCCCGCCGAGATAGCTGTGTCCCACCGAGAGCTCGCTGGCCAGCCAGCGGATGATCCTGTTGAGGTCACGGCGAGTCGCCAGATCGGGGAGGAAGGCAGCGTACTTGGCTCGCATGGCCTCCCAATCCACACCGTGCATACCCGGGTCGTAGAAGTAGTCGCGATTGATCCGCCAGGCCTCATTGAAGATCTGTGGCCACTCCTTGGCGGGATCGATCTTGATCTGCACGCGATCGAGGGCGAGAGCATGCTTGCTGGTGTCGATCTCGTCTGCCACGTCGGAGATGGACCACTGGTCGTCGGCGACCACCAGGACCTTCTTGTGGTCTGTGGACAGCTCAAAACCGTCCGCTTTGGCCAGAACCGTCGTCTCTTCTCGCTTGTCGAGATCGAACCTCTGCAGGCTCATCTCCTCGGCATAGCCGAACTGTTGGAAGCCGCCGCTGGCCTTGAGATAGAAGAGTTGACCCGAATCCCCGGCTTGCAGATTGGAGTAGCCGGCCGGTGGAACCGGCAGGGCCAGGATCCGCTGATCGATGCCTTCGAAGTCGAAGACGACCTCCGGATCCTCGTCTCCGTCATCGGATTCGTCCTCTGTGTCCTCTTGCTTCCCCTCTTCTTCGTCGCTTTGTTTGGCCAGAGGCGAGGGTACATCCCGAGCCAGCACCGCGAGGTAGATCGAGCCGTTGGCGCGCATGTCGGCGCTGGACTGGGCGAACCAATCCTCGACGGGTCCAGCTTCGGTAGAGGCGACGAAATAGAGGTACCTGCCGTCGGCACCGAACACCGGCTCCTTGACATCAGCCAATCCCCGGGTCAGTGGGTAGGACTTTCCTTCGGCCAGGGAATACAGGTGCAGGGTATGGGTATACGTCCTGGTGTTCTTGGTGTAGGCGAGCCAACTGGAATCGGGAGACCAGGTATGGTGCAAGGTCTTGATGGGGCTGTAGAGCACCTGGGACGAGATCTTCTCTATCTCGCTGCTGGCGATATCGACGACATAGAGGGAATGGGAATTGTCCGTATAGCTGATCTTCATGCTATCCGGGGACCACTTTGGATCCTCATAGAAACCGGCTCCTTCGACTTCCAGCGTGCGGGCATCACCCCTGCCGTCCTGGGGTGCGATGTAGAGTCGATACTCACCTGATAGGTCAGAGAACCAGGCGATCGACTTGCCATCGGGCGACCAGATTGGCGAGCGGTCGTTGGCGTCCGGTGAATGGGTGACATTCCGATCGTCCCCCTTCTCGGCCGGTACGGTGACGATCTCGCCCCGCATCTCGAAAACGGCTCGGGCCCCCGAGGGCGAAAGACTGGCATTACGCACAAAGTCGCCACCTGCGGCAAACCGTGCTCGAGTCTCGACGAGGTCCGCCGGGACCCCGATCGGAAGTCGTTGAGAAGAACCTCTGTCGATGCGGAAGAGATGGAGGTATCCGGCCTGTTCGTAAAGAATCCTTCCATTGCCGGCACCGGCCGACACGACAGGAAGATCGGTGTGCCAGGTCAGCTGTCGGATAGATTCCGCTGTGGTGTCGAACGCAAACAGACTGAACTCGCCGTCGCGATCGGAAAGAAAATAGACGATGTCGCCGAGCCACATCGGCTGGGTATCGTTACATCGACCCTCGGGTTGTGGGATCTGCTTCGTCGAGAAACCATCGGGATCGAGAATCAACAACCTGGATGCCTGACCGCCACGGTACCTCTTCCACTGGCGGAAGGGTTCGCCCAGTGGTCGGTAGACGATCTTCGTCCCATCCGGCGAATAGGCGGCATCGATTCCGTTGGGAATCGGCAAGCGCTCGGTCGCCCCGGTGGTGATCGGCACCGTGAAGAACTGCAAATACCTGCGGGTGTAGACCTGCCGGTCGGATGCCAGAAGGACGTTCGAGCCGTCAACGGTGAAGCCGAGAGCATCATCACGGCCTGGGTGCCAGGTCAGACGTTTGGGCGTGCCGCCTTCGGCAGACACCAGAAAGACATCGCGGTTGCCGTCATATTCGCCGGTGAAAGCAATCAGGCTGCCATCGGGCGAGAATCGGGGCCTCGATTCGACCCCCTGGTGCGAAGTCAGACGACGAACGCCGCTGCCATCCAGATTGGCTACCCAGATATCGTTGGCATAGGCAAAGGCGATGTGGTCGGCGCCAACCGCGGGATCGGTCAGCATGCGTGTGTCGTGGATGTCTGCAGCATGTGCGACCACCCCAGTGAGTAGCAGACACAAGCCGGATCCGATGGGTCGAAGAAGACTGACCATGTTTTCCTCCTTGGAGAGCAAACGATCTTCAGGAGCGCTGCAGTATAGCAACGCCCTGAGGCTATCCAGTAAGGTGCTCACAGCCCAAGCCAGATCTTGATTTGAAGCCAGGAGGCAGCTGAATGATGTCCAGGATACGACGCATCTCGAATTCCATTGTGCTGACAACTGTGCTGTTGGGCGCCGGTCCTGCCTGGACCTAGACCAAGTCTCTCTGCTCGAATGAGAGGTCCCACCAGTTCGACTTCTGGATCGGTGAGTGGGAGCTTTCGAAGGACTCGAGGGAGGGCTGGGAGACCTCTTTCGACGGCCACTACCGCAGTGTCGCGGGGAAGTAGCCAGCTATTTCTTTTTCACCCGGGCCAGCACGGCGAAGTCGGGGTTGAAGATGATCTTGAGGGGCTTTTCCGGCAGGGGGAACTCGAAGTCTTTTGCCGGTTGATCCACAAAGGCGAGCACCGTTCCTTCCTGCCCCTTGCGGAACCGAGCCCGTACCGGCACTGCCATCTTGAAGTCTGGGTCCACGTTTCGCTGCTCCACATGGAGCCGCAGCGTATACCCCTGTTCCGCTTTGACGACTTCGTGCGACCACAAATACGTCGGAATCTCGGCACCGTAGATCCACTGGTCGAAGAACCAGGACCAGTCCGCCGGATGGACCTCCTGGACGATGGCTTCGAAATCCGCTGTCGAGACGTTGCTGCCGGCATAACGGATGGCAAAGGTGCTCATCACCCGTAGAAAGGCCTCGTCTGAACCGGTCATATTGCGCAAAAGCATCCGCAGCATGTGGAGGACGAGGGCGCCTTTCTTGTAGACCTGGGAGAAGTAAGCGGTAGGCGCCTCGCCAACCCTGCAACGCCAGCCATGGCCGATGGGTCCGATCCGATCGAGCGCCCGCATGTTGAGCAGAGTAAAGCCTGGTCGCGAGAATTGACTGAAGCTCGAGGCCAGCGAGCCCGTCAATTCATCGGTGTACGCCTTGATCATCTCCTGAAAGTACTTGGGCCCCTTGTCCATGGTCGCCTCGACAAACATCATGGCCGAATACTCGGCGAAACCCTCGCTGAGCCACTGATTCCGGTAGCCGTTCCAACCCACTCGATGGCCCCACCATTCGTGGGCTACTTCGTGGGCACGAAAGAGCTCCACCGCCGCGACGTTGTCGGTGCCGACACTGAAATCCCCGATGTGGAGCAACCCGTCGAAGGCCTGACCGTGTGATGAGGGGATCAACGCCGCCTGCAGATGGTCGCCTGGGATCGGCGATTGCAGCAGCTCCTGGAAGTAGTTGAGGCTATTGACCACGTCGACCCCTACCTGGGCGACTCTCTCCTCGTTGAGGTAACCCCCCAGCGAGCTGAAAGCCGCGACTTCCGGCAGCCCGTCGAATTGGAAGGTTTCCTCATGGGGACGCTTGGCGAAGACGAAGCTCATCATCTTGACCGGCCGATCGACTGTCCAGATGGTGGTCCGGAGATGGTCGCCACGGCTCTCGTCTTCGAGCTCTCCCATGGCCCGCACGGCGAATTTGTCGCGACTTGTGAGGACCATGCGAGCGGTATGGCGATCGAGCAGGCCTGTGCCGGGGTACTCGACGGACGGGTACCAGGATCGGCCCGGCAAGAATCCGCTCGCTTCCAGTTCGTAATCAAAAACCAGGCTACGAACAGACCCGACGGTCAGGGGCTCGGGGAAGAGCACCACC
>Ga0255052_10001807_pt1 | contig 15828 bp, 11 predicted proteins | sample JV7_2_21_MG_FD_188632 | JGI IMG/M metagenome (GOLD analysis project Ga0255052, IMG submission 188632) | Seawater microbial communities from Jervis Inlet, British Columbia, Canada - JV7_2_21 | ecosystem: Environmental > Aquatic > Marine > Inlet | place: Canada: British Columbia | collected...
TTCAGCATTGGCTCTCCAATTTCCCGCAAATCGGCGTCATGATAAGCGTCCTGTGCATAAATCTGAGAGCCAATGCTGAACCGATCCGTTATTCGCCATGTTGCGCCGGCCCCTCCGAATGCGACCGCACTGCGCTGAAGAGCCGGGAGGATTTCTCCCTCCCCAGGGAACAGAACTCCAGCAAATCCCGAAAAGTCCAGATCGCGTTCCACAAGCACAGCGGACCTGGAAGTGTAAATCCCCAGCGAGAAATCGAATGCGCCGCTTCCCCTGAGCATCTCGTCATCGCCGGTCGGAAGTTTGATGCTCGAACGCAGAACCAGCGCGCCGACACCCGGATCGCTGGACTTGCTTAACGGCACGGCAGCAGTCAGTTGCACATCACCGATGCCGAACGATGGCGATGTCAACTCGTACGAAGAAATCATTGGGTTATCATAGAAAAACCTGAGCTGGTTACTGGGCCCGCCGCGCCTGCTGTTTGAGAGTCCCCACAGGTCATGCCAGCTTTCGATTGCGTTATCGAGGAAGCCATCTGTGTGCGCAACCAATGGCAGGTCGATACCTAATTCCAGCCAGCGTGTAGCGCCATATTGCATCGATAAGGCGAGAAAATAGCTCTCGCCATCCAATATGATGGATTCAGTTTCAGTCTTGCTGGCATCCGCGTGATTCACGACATCCAGGCTGACTCTGTATTTGACTTCGCCGTCCGCAGCGAGTGTTGCATCCTGAAAAGCCGGCAAACCGTATACCTGAAGAAACGGATTGTGATTTCGCAGAGAAAACCACTGTGCGTTGTCTTCGCCGAAACTGGCAGACAAAGGAAGCATGATCATGCCAATACTGACCAGCAGTAGCTGACCAATCCGACTGGAAACCTGCCTTGAGAGACTTGTCACGTATGGTCCTGCGGTTCTGGTGTCACCGTCGCGATAATCGTTGAAACAGCGGTCGTATCCCGTCATCAGAACCTATCTACGTCGATTCGGTCTGGACATCTATACACAGTTATACGTAAACCGATGACCATCAAATCGAAATTTCAGCTACCGCTCTTAAGCGCGTGTGGGGCGCAGCTCGACTGACGTGGTATCTGACCACTTTGCTGCACCGATTCCCGGATCAGGGCGAATTTGATCTTCGCATGCAGGAGAATGAACGTGAGTACCTCGCAAGTTCCGCCAGTGCCATGCGAAATATGTGCGAGCAATATGTCGGATTGCGGTTTTAGGTAACTGGCAAGTTGACGGTATTCATCCGAAAACATCAAACCTGTCTCTTTTCGCAGCGCTCAGTTGACTCTCTCCTCATCGTCCATCGCATCCAGTAGCCGTTGCGTCCATGGATTACCAGGGTCGATCTCCAGCGCCCGTTGATAACTTTCTCTCGCAGCAGGATTATCGCCCGAAGCCGTCAGCACCTGCCCCTTCAACACATAGCTACGGGATGAACGCGGATAGAACTCCAGATTGAGCGCCAGAAAGCCCAGCGCCGCCACAATGTCATCCTCTTCCGCCATCTGCTCGGCCAGAATCATCAGCGCCTTCTCACTGAAATCGAATGTGTAGCCGCCGTAATAACGCTCACGAAGTTCGCGATACTCGGCATCTGCTTCCTGTATTCCCTTGTCATGGTAAGTCCTGGCCAATACGTCCTGAATCTTTTCCGGTTTCGAGTTGCCACGATGACAGGTGGCGCAATCAACCTTCACGAGTAGCTCGGGCGATTTCTTGAAAACGCTTGCCAGGTGAGAATTGATATCGGCGACCATGCGAATCATCTCGCGAGCCTTTAGTTTCTTTTCCTTGTCATCCAAAGAAAAGTCGTAGGTCGACAGGTCATTCTCGTCCTCGCCAACGTGACAGCTCGAGCATCTGGATCCCGTATCTCCCGCAAAATTCCGCATCGTACGTCGCAACTCGTCCGGAGTGATGTCCTCTGACAATGCCTTGATGTTCTTTGGGTCGTCCCACATGCTTGCGTGTCCAGGCAGAGAGGCCCCTGTCAGGAGAATCGCCAATGAGATAATAGCGCCCGCGTGTCTGTTCTTGCTCATATCGTACTTCCGTCTGACTATCCAGATGTGATCGTGATGCCGTATTAGAAAGCACTGTCACGTCAAAATGGTCAACGGAATGTCAGGGAATTGTCAGAATATTGTTCATTGGGCTGTGACTCATGCTGCATTTGCAGCGCCGGGCGATAAACTGTGCGTATGGAAAGAACCGATCCGTTAGTGTGGTGAGCGGCAAACGCCCCTTGATCATCATCGGCATGCTGCTCGCCAGCCTGCTCCTGATGGGTGTGCTCGGTTGGCAATCGTGGCGGCTGCAACAGTCCAACGATGTGGCAGCGGAGTCCGTCCTGCGCGAGTACGGAACCCTCGTTGCCGACGAGTACGGACGACGAATTACGTCTGAGCTCGGATATCGTGGCTACTATCAGCTCATCGCCAAAATCGGGGAACTCCCTGATGCAGTTGCGATGAAGGCGGCATTATCGCAGTTCCCGGAACTCACAGAACTCGCCAGCGGTTTCTTTGTTCTTGATGAAAGGGGTTTGCAGACAGACAGCATCCCGCAAACTCCAGCCCTGGCCGAATTACTTCGCAGCATATACGCTCAGTTGGCCGGTGGTGATGGCCCGTTTCATTCGCTCACCACTGACCCCGGCGGCGTACAACTGATATATGCAACGGGCCCGGCGCCAAGCGGCGGTAAGCGCATCTATGGTTTTGCAGTCGCGCACTCCGGTATTGCCTACTACATGCAACGTGCTTTTGATTCGGGTCCATTGCTGCCACCCTCACTGGCCGGCGGCCGGGTGGGTAATGAGCTGTTGTTTCTCGAAGTAACGAATCCGGCTGGCGACATTCTTTTCGAAACAAACCGTCAATTCGACTCGAATCTAACGATCAGCAAGTTACTCGGTGACGACTACCAGGGAATTCTTGACGGATACCAGGTCCGCGTATCTGTGGACCCGGACTCTGCAGCCATCCTGCTGATCGGCGGTCTTCCTGAATCACGCCTGCCGCTCCTGTTTGCCGTCATGATTATTATGATGATCATGACGTCGAGCGCAATTTGGTTGTTCCGACGAGAGCAGGCGGTCATGCACATGCGGTCTGACTTCGTCTCGCAGGTATCACATGAACTTCGTACGCCGCTCACACAAATTCGCATGTTTGCGGAGACGCTGTTGCTGGACCGGGCACGAACCAACGAAGAAAGCCGTCGTTGCCTCGAGATTATCGATCGCGAATCGCGACGCCTGTCGCATCTGGTTGAGAACGTCCTGCGGTTTTCGAAAATCTCAGATACGACGCGGGTCGATCGCCACTCGCAGTTGCTGGAACCGATCGTCCGGGATGTTTGCGAGACGATGGAAGCAAACGCGAACGGTGCGACCATCGCCGTCGCGTCCGCGGATGAGCGAGTCGAGGCGAACATCGATGCTGATGCCGTGCATCAGATACTGATGAACATAATTGACAATGCAATCAAGTTCGGGCCAAAGGAACAGCAAGTAATGGTTTCATTATCAAGAAAAGGTGAAAGTGCGCGGATCTCAGTCGAGGACCAGGGACCGGGAATACCTGAGGGCGAGAGAGACAATGTCTGGAACGCGTATTACCGGCTCAAACGGGAAAGCGATACCGCGATAAGCGGCACGGGCATCGGACTATCGGTCGTTCGTGAACTCGTCGAAGCGATGGAAGGGCGCTATTGGATCGACGCACCGAATGGTGGCACGCGCATCAATATCGACTTTCAAACGTGAGTGGGTCGTGACTGACGCTGCAACAATTCTGATTATTGAGGACAATCAGGACCTCGGATTCGGCTTGCGCACTAATCTCGAGGTGCAGGGATATATTGTCGAGTTGGCTGAGGACGGATTGGCCGGCGTTGAGTCTGCCTTCCGCAAATCACCCGACCTGATAGTGCTCGATCTGATGTTGCCGAAGTTGAACGGTATAGAAGTGTTAAAGAAAATCCGCAAGGAAGATCCGGAGACACCGATACTCATTCTCACTGCAAAGGGTAATGAGGTCGACAAGGTGCTCGGCCTGAGGCTCGGCGCCGATGACTACGTCACCAAGCCATTCGGCCTGATGGAGCTGATGGCGCGAGTGGAAGCGCTGCTACGCCGTGTCAGCAAGCCCGAAAATTCAGGCACGTCCGTCTTTCGTTTCGACGATATCGAGGTTCAGACTGCATCACAACAGGTTCTCCGAGATGGCGTTTTGGTAGAGCTGACACCAAAAGAATATGGCTTGCTGCTGGCGCTACTGGAGCGTGACGGCAGAGTGGCGTCGCGGATCGAATTGATGAGCGAAGTCTGGGGTCATTCATCAGCTGTGATCAGCAGGACAGTGGATACCCATATCGCAGAACTCAGACGCAAGCTTGAGCCTGATCCTGCACGGCCGCGACACATAATGACCGTTAGAAAGTCCGGCTACCGACTCGCGGTCACTTAGTTGTCGGCTTGCCCTTCTGTTTACTGGTTGCTGACTGGAACAACCAGCCAGGTGGCGCGGAAATACTATGCGGTTCCATAAACTCGTTCATGCCTTCGAATCCCAGTACACGACCAATTCCACTTTGCTTCACGCCACCAAATGGTCCGCGATGATCTTGCGCCATCGGTCCGTGACCATTAATACAGGTGTAGCCAGCCTCGAGACGACGAGCCATAGCGACTGCGCGGTCCCGGTCTGACGTCCACACCGATGAACAAAGTCCAAACTCAGTATCGTTCGCTTGTCGTACGGCTTCATCGTCCGTATCGAACGGCAGGATCGGAACCGCCGGCCCAAACTGTTCCTCCTGGACAATGCGGGCGTTCGGATCGCAATCGGTAATCACTGTCGGGCGCTGAAAGTAACCTTCACGATACGTGTCTTCGTCCGCAATTTGACCAAGCTCTCTGACGGTCGCGCCGCTCTTGTGCGAGTCTTCGATAAGCCCCTGCACAACCTTCAACTGTCGCTCGTTGTTAATCGGCCCCATTGTGACCGACGGATCAGTTCCGTCTCCAACGACGATCTTGTCGACCGCGGCTGAAAATTCCCCGACAAATTCGTCGTACCGGGATCGATGCACGTAGATCCTTTTTATCGCCATACAGATCTGGCCGGCGGTCATAAAAGACCCGTTGACGAAATTCTGTATCGCCGCCTCATCGAGCTCCGCATCATCGAGCACCAGCGCGGCGTCATTACCACCCAGTTCAAGCGTTATCGCTTTCAGTGTGTCGGCAGCCACTTTCATGATGTGTTTGCCCGCATTGATGCTTCCAGTGAAACTGATCTTGCGGACCAGCGGATTCGAGATCATTTCATCGCCGATCTCCGAGGGCGGACTCGCTATTACGTTGATGACGCCAGGCGGCAAGCCGTCAGCCAGAATCTTCAGTAATTGCATGGGCGCCAGTGGCGACTGCTCCGCAAGTTTGATCACAACGGTGTTGCCGGTCATCAACGCGGGCGGTGCTTTTACTCCGAGCAATGATATCGGCCAGTTCCACGGCACGATCTGGGATGCGACGCCGCGGGCTTGATGCGTGATGATCGTGTCTTGCGGCGGGCCGGACAAATTCCGATCCTCAGCGAGACGACCAGCCTGGGCCACGGGCCATGCAAAGCGGTCACCGAATCTTGAAAATTCGATTGCTGACTCTTTCAGGATTTTTCCGTGTTCGCGCGTGAACAGGCGGATCATTTCATTCAAGCGATCTTCATCGGCTGCCAATGGTGCGGCAGCAGCCGTCAGACGCTCGGCCCGTTCTTCGTAGCTCATCGCCGACCACGCAGGATATGCCCGATGCGCAGCCTCGATCGCATCCCGGACATCGTCCTGATTGGCAAGCGCAGCGCGCCCCACGATCTCATCGGGATATGCAGGGTTATTGACGTCATACATTCGGCCGCCAGCAGCCTCGCGCCACTCACCATCAATTATGTTCTGCACTTCAACTACCGAATCGCTCATCTGACCAGCCTCAGAAAATTATTCTTGCTCCACACGATTCATTGAATCGTCACGCCCAATTCATTCAAAACGTCAATCGAAACACGGCACCGCCACCCTGATTGTCCGACACCCTGACAAAGCCGCCGTGCGCGATCATCACCTGTCGAGCAAGCGCGAGACCGACACCGGAGCCACCTTCCCGGGTTGTAAAAAACGGCACAAATATCTTTTTCGCATTTTCAGCGGACACGCCATGGCCATTGTCGCTGACCTCAACGATAATGTTGCCACGCTTGTTCAGGCGCGCGGTCAGTTTGATTTTGGGTTCATCCTTATCGAAGGTCGCCTGCCGGGCATTTCGCAACAGATTCAGGAGTACCGGTTCAACCAGGTCCCGATCGGCATAGAGATCGAGTTCGGCAGGAATCACTTCGGAACTAATAGATATATGTTGCTCCTCGGGACATTCGGCCAGAGCGAGTCGGGTCACATCTTCAAAAAGTTCCCGAAGCTGAAATCGCTTCTTCTCGGCAGGCGCCAGTCTTGTGATTTGTCTGTAACTGTCGACAAACTGCGTAAGACTGTTCGATCGGCTGGCAACAATCGAGACGGCTGCTTGCAGGTCCTCCAGTTCTTCGGTAACAGGTTCGCCATCTTTCACTTTCCCAATTACAACATCGACTACATCTGATGCCGATGCTGCGAGTGACGTCACCGGGGCGATTGAGTTGATCATTTCGTGCGTCAACACACTCACCAGGTCCTGCCAGGCCTCCGCCTGAGTCAAGTCCAGCTCTGACTGGATGTCCTGCAAGGAGATCAGTCGCTGACTGTCACTGCCGACAATGATTTCTGTTGCCGCCAGCGCCAGCTGGTACTCGATTCCCTCTACCCTAAATTCGACCAGTTCGCGTTCGCCCGGAACCGCACTTGCTACGGCTTCTGCAAACTGAACACCGAACTTCCGGAGGTCCCGTAAACTACTGACATGCAGAGCTCCGAACAAGCGTCGCGCGGCATTGTTCTGCAGAGTGATGGACTCGTCCGCATGCAGTGTCAGCAGCGGAACCGGAATGTGTTCAATTAGTGCCCGTAACTTTCTAACCTCCGTCTCGTGGCCGACACCTCTCTCCCTGAGTCGATTAATAATGTCCGTGAACTCCTCGCCGAGTTCGTCGAAACCGGATCCGAAGCTGTTGTAGGAGAAGCGCTGCGAAAAATCAGCGTTACGTGTCGCGTTGAGAAATCGACTAACCTCACGATTCGTCCGGCTGACATAGCGCCAGAGCTCGCCGATAACAATCAGAAGAACGGCGGTGCTGATAGACGCGCCAACCATATAGCCGCCGGCCTGGACCAACCAGATGACGACAGCCATTGCGGCACCAACCAGGAAGAGACGTGTTGCGAGCCCGACAGTGAAGCGCCTAAATGTCATATTTCTCCATACGCCGGTACAGAGATGTTCGGGTAAGCCCCAGTTCGTTCGCGGCCTTTGAGATATTAAAGCCATGCTTCAGAAGCGCTTTGTTGACTGCGTCTTTTTCCAGCTCATCCAGGTTGAATGTTCCTGTGGAATCGGGTTCAGCCGGTACCTGACCGAAGTCGTCGAGCTGCAGATCTGCAGGTTCAATGGCAGCGCCCTTTGCAAGAATAAGAGCACGCTCGATCGAATGCCGCAATGATCGAACATTGCCGGGCCACTCATACGATACAAGGGCCTTTTCTGCGGACGCCGAAAATTTCTTTTCTGGTTTGTCATACTTACGCGCGAATATCGCCGCGTAGTGTCGGGCGATCGGCATGATGTCGTCCCGGCGATCGCGAAGTGGCGGGACGGTGACCTCAACGGTATTCAACCGGTACAAAAGATCCTGCCTGAAGTGCGACTGGTTGCGGAGCTTGTTCGGTGACACGTTCGTCGCGGTAACTATCCGCACGTCGACAACCTCAGCTTTGTTCGAACCAACCGGCGTGACTTCCCGCTGTTCAATGACACTGAGCAACTTCGCCTGCAGTTGCAGAGGTACGTTGCCTATTTCATCCAGAAACAGCGTGCCCCCATTGGCCGCCTGAAACCGACCCATCCGATCGTCGTCCGCGCCTGTGAAAGAACCCCTGACATGGCCGAATAATTCGGACTCGAAGAGCGTTTCCGCAATCGAGCCCATGTCGACCGGGAGGAATACCTGGTTTGCCCGCGACGATCGACGATGCAACTCGCGGGCAATCAATTCCTTGCCAGTGCCGTTTTCGCCCAAAATGAGCACGTTGGCGTCGGTTGGGGCGGCGAGTTCAATTATCTCGAGAACCTCACCGAGTTGCGTCGAATTGCCGATGATTGCATTACCGGGAGCCACCGCCTCCGATAAGACCTGGTTTGATCGCCTCAACGATTCAGTTTCGACACGACTGCGGTGTAGTTCCACGGCTGTTGACACGGTCGCCACAACCTTCTCGTTTTGCCAGGGTTTGCTGATGAAATCAGTTGCACCAAGTTTCATCGCATCGACAGCCGTGTTAATGCTCCCGTGTGCGGTAACCATGATGACAACTACCTGCGGATCGACATCCAAAATCTGCTGCAGCCAATTGAGACCCTGCTCACCGCTTGATTCTCCGGGGCCGAAATTCATGTCCAGCAGGACGACATCGAAATCGTGCCGTGCCATGAGATCAGGAATGCGCTCCGGTTTGCGACAGGTGACCACCTCGGCAAACTGTCGACACAACAGGATCCGGCCAGCTGTCAGGATGTCGTCTTCGTCGTCGACGATCAGGATGTTGCCAATTCTCTCCATAGCGCTTTGAAGAGTATACGAATTCGGACATAAAGTGCCCGAAATCGTACACTTTTGTTCAACGCCAAATCATTACTATCTTATATTTCAATGGCTTAACTATTGGCATGGAGCTTGCTATATACAAAGTAAGGCCCGCGGTATTCGGGCGGATAAACCAGAGAGACGACGTGAGCGAGATCAGCAGAATTACACGGACCCAACATTCACCCGGCGTGGGCATGTCCGGCGCGGGAATGGATCGGAAAGTTGAGCGCAAGATGCCATTGCATCGCAAACTGGCTATTGCGGCGGGAGTCATCGTCGTGCTGCTGTTCGCCTGGTGGTTCATTGACACGATTGCGGGCGGTCGCTCCCTCAGCGTCAACTCGCAGCGCGTCGTTGTCTCTGATGTAACAGTTGGGACATTCGAGGATTTCGTACCATTGCGTGGCAGGCTCGTACCGAAGAGTACGGTTTTCCTGGACGCCATAGAAGGAGGACGGGTCGAAAGAATCATGGTTGAAGACGGGGCTCTGGTTGAAGCCGGCGATCCGATCGTCGTGCTTTCGAACACCAACCTGCAGCTCGAAGTTCTCGGCCGCGATGCGGCTGTCACCGAGCAGCTGAACAACATGCGCACGATCGAGTTGCAGCTAGAGCAGAATCGACTGTCGCACCGTAGCAATCTCGTTGAAATCGACTACCAGATAAAACGGCTGACGCGAAGAATTGAACGGCAAAAGGAGCTGGCGTCGAGAGACCTTGTTTCGCAGTCAACCATTGATGAACTCGAGGACGAGCTCGAATACTACGTGACCCGTCGCGATGTCACGCTTGATAGCCAGGCTACAGACGCACGAATGCAGGAGCAGCAGCTCCGTCAACTGCGTGCCGCCGGTGAACAACTCGAAGCAAGTCTCTCCCTCGCGCGTGACAATCTTGATGACCTGAACGTCAAGGCGCCCGTCTCCGGCAAACTCTCCGGCTTCAACGTCGAAGTTGGTCAGTCGATCGTGCGCGGCGGACGTCTCGGGCAGGTCGACGACCCGAACGCCTATAAACTGAATGTGCGAATTGACGAGTTCTATCTTGGACGAGTCGATCTGCAGCAAAGAGCAGCGGCGCAACATGACGGACGCGATCTGGAACTGGAGATTTCGAAAATCTACCCACAGGTGAATGAGGGTCAGTTCGAAGTCGACATGATATTCAACGAAGAATCGATCGGCCTTCGGCGCGGACAGACGCTGCAGTTACGGCTGACGCTCGGCGACAACACGGATGCCATCCTCATACCTAATGGAACGTTTTATCAGGAGACCGGTGGTAACTGGATATTTGTCGTATCGCCCGATGGCAATGAGGCCGTCAGACGGACCGTTCGCCTGGGACGCCGCAACACAAATTTCATTGAAGTGCTCGAAGGGCTGGAACCCGGTGAGCAGGTCATCACCTCGCCTTACACAAGTTTCGTCGATATGGATCGCCTGAATCTGGGCACTGACTGAATCGAAATTTTATCTGATTTTTGCAGAGGACACACAGCATGTTGAAGATGCATAACCTATACAAGGTATACAGCACGGACGAGATTGAAACAGTCGCATTAAACGGCGTCAATCTTGAAGTCGAGCAGGGCGACTTTCTCGCCATTATGGGGCCGTCAGGCTGTGGTAAATCGACACTACTGAACATTGCTGGCTTGCTCGATAACCCATCAGATGGCGACTATTTCGTTTTTGACGAGAACGTGGCCGGCTATGCTGAGAAGCAACGCAGCGCTATCCGCAAAAGGAACATTGGATTTATCTTTCAGAACTTTAACCTTATCGAAGAGCTGACGGTTGCGGAGAATATCGAACTCGCATTGCTCTATCACAACACGCCGCTGACCAGGCGCAAGAAGCGTGTGGCAGAGGTCATGGACCGCATGGGCATTGCACACCGTGCCAACCACATGCCCGGACAATTGTCCGGCGGCCAGCAACAACGTGCCGCCGTTGCTCGTGCCGTCGTTGGCGACCAGCCGCTGATCCTCGCGGACGAACCCACCGGAAATCTCGATTCGGCGCACGGCCAGGAAGTCATGGAACTGCTGCAATCGCTGAATCGTGACGGCACAACGATTGTAATGGTCACGCATTCGTCAGCACATGCCGACTATGCACATCGCACTGTCAACCTTTTCGACGGACACGTCGTCACCGAGACCACACGAGCGGCATAAGTCACGCCTGGGGAACAAAATGTTCTGGAACAACATCAAAATCGCAATCCGCAACCTGCGCAAGCACAAGGGTTTTGCGACAATCAATATCGCCGGCCTCGCCATTGGACTAACTATTTACGTATTTGGCGGGCTGCTCGTGCAATACGAAGAGACGCACGATGCGTTCTTCGAGAATTCGGCGAATATCTACACGATTGGCGCAGTAGCTTCGCCGACGCTCAACGTCGGTGTCGACGTAATGAATTCAACGTTTTCTGCTGTTGGCCCGTTGATCGATGCCGAAATCCCCGATGTTGAAATGACCGCAAGGACGATCTCGTCCGAGTACCTGCTCAGCATTGGTCCGGAAGGCTTTTACCAATCGATGTACTTTGCCGATGCAACGATTCTGCAGATTTTCGACTTCGATTACATTCATGGTGATCAAACAGCCCTCGAGAGTCCGAGTGCGATTCTGATGTCCGAGTCCGCCGCCATTAAATACTTCGGCAGGACCGACGTAATGGGCGAGGTCGTCACGCTCGACAACGAGTATGAGTTCTTCGTATCAGCCGTTATCCGTGATGTGCCTGCAAACTCGCACTTCAGTTCGCTGCCAATACTGGAAACAGCGTTCGACGTCGTAGCCCCGATGCAGGCACTTAACACGATGCGTGATTACGATATCTCGGGCGAATGGGACAACCTGTCGCTCGGCAACATGACCTACGCATTATTGCCGGAGCAACTTGACGAAGTCTGGCTCGAAGCCCAATTGGTCGGTATTTTTGAGCGCCACGTTCCGGACGATACGCGGGATGTAATTGCGTCGATAACGGCAATACCGTTACTGCATGCGAACCTGTCCATCTGGGACAGCTTCGGTATGCCGATGGTGACTATCATCAAGTTGTTGAGCTTCCTGGTGCTTCTTGTCGCATGTGTCAATTACACAAACCTCGCGACTGCCCAGTCACTCCGGCGCAGCCGCGAAGTGGGCATGCGCAAGACCATGGGCGCAGAACCAGGGCAACTTCTCACGCAGTTCCTGGTGGAGAGCATGGTGATCGTTGCGATCGCGATGGTCATTACAGTAGCAGCCCTCGAGGTCATCATCCCGTTGTTCAATTCGTCGACAGGCAAGATCATGTCGCTCGATTACGTTCAGACCTTGCCATGGCTGATCGGCACGACAATCTTCGTCGGACTGCTTGCCGGATTGTACCCGGCGTGGCTGATAACCCGTACCAACCCGATCGACGCACTACGGGATATCGGGAGAAAAGGCAGCAAGGGATCGTTGATGCGCTCAATGATGATCGGTTGCCAGTTCGCGATTTCTGCATTCATGCTGTCGCTGGTCGCCATTGTCTATATGCAAAACCAGAAGGTGAAGGAGAGCAGTTATATTTTCCCGCGCTCGGAGATCTACACGCTCGGCAGACTGAATATCGACTCGATTCGAGAACGGCTCGACACACTGCGATTCGAACTCGAGGCTCTGCCCAACGTCGACAGCGTTTCCTATTCCTCGCAGGTGCCTTACGAGCAGAACAACTCATCGCGCGCTGTATCGAATCAGCAGGGCGATGAGGCCGGCGAATTTCAGATGCAGATACTGCGTATGACCCCGGAGTTCCTGAAGACCTATGACATCCCGCTACTTGCAGGACGCAACCTGAGCAGGGAAATAACGAATGACTCAATCACTGACGACCGGGAGACGTTGAACGTACTTGTGAATGAGATGGCGCTCGATAAGCTTGCCATCGCAACACCGGGGGATGCGATCAATCATCGATTCTTCAACCTTAACGAGGAACGGACACTACGCGACTACATAGTGGTCGGTGTAGTACCCACGCAGAACATCGTCGGGTTATTCAACCCGGAAAAACCGTGGATGTACTATATGTCGCCCGAGAGCATGCGCATCGGGTCGATTCGCATAACTGGTGGCAGCATCATCGATACTGTCGAATCCATCGAAAATGTCTGGGACAAGGTAATTCCTGAATATCCAATCCAGGGAAGATTCCTGGATGACACGTTCGAAGAGGTTTATGTCGTACTCAGGTACATGAACGCGGCATTGGCGGGTTTTGCCGGCATTGCGCTGTCACTGGCGCTGATCGGCTTGTTCGGCCTTGCTGCATTTATGGCGGGGCAGCGTACGAAAGAAATTGGTGTTCGCAAGGTGCTCGGCGCCAATACGAGCCAAATTGCCCGTCTCCTGGTCTGGCAATTTTCGAAGCCAGTCATGTGGGCGCTCGCGATCGCGCTGCCGACCGCGTACCTCGCATCGAAAACATACCTCGACTTCTTTGCCGATCGTATCGACGCGCCGATACCGATTCTCCTGGCGGCGGGTACGATCGCCGTTATGCTCGCCTGGGGCACAGTGGCCGGGCACGCGATCAGGATCGCGCGCTCGAACCCGATCCTGGCATTACGTTACGAGTGATCTCTAACCGACACTTATAAACGTATTGGCAAACCGCGAACTCGCGTGCCACTGGCGGCAAATATTGCATTGCCGAGCGCCGGTGGTACCGCGATCAGCGGTGGCTCGCCCATACCCATCGGGAACTCTGTGCTCTCGATAAACTTGATGTCGAGATCCGGTACGTCACTCATCCGAAGTGGCGAATAGGTGTCCAGGTTCCGGTCTTTGACCTGGCCATCCTCGAATTCCGTGCCCTCGTGCAAAGCAAGGCTCAGTCCCCACAGCGTCGCCCCTTCAGCTTGTGCCATCGCGCCGTCCGGATGAACGACCGTTCCACAGTCGATTGACTGCCAGATCTTCTTGACTGTCACTGCATTTGACGCGGCATCAACTGCCACGTGTACGACACACGCTGTCCAGGTTGGATTGGCACGTTCCTGGCCACCGCTCACCGCAACGCCCATGCCCTCTCCTTCCGGCAACTCCTTGCCCCAGTCGGACCGCTCGGCAACATCACGAAGCACGCTCGCCAACCGACCCGCTCCGCCGACAGAGTTCGGTGCGCTACCTGCGTTCTTGCCCGATGCATCGAGCAATGCCAGCCGATACTGCACCGGATCCGCGCCGGCTTTGTTTGCGAGCTCGTCCATGAATGTTTCTACGCCCCAACCTATCCAGCCAGGCCCAACCGAACGTAACCAGCCAGGCAAGAACGTGCGCTGCGCCAGGTCATTGTTGATTGCCCGAACACGATGATTGGGCACGGTGTACCAATGGTCAGACCCGTTTGTTGCAAACGGGTCAAACTTGCCGTTGCCATCTACGCCATCGCCCATAAAGCCGGGCGCCATTGCGAGCGTCGGCCATCCCGCGGCCAGCGCATGTTCGATTCCTGTCAGTGCACCATCAGAATCGAACGACGCGTCGAACTTCACAACAGAGGGCGAACGTGCGCAATCGAAGCGACTGTCCGTTTCACGTTGGAATATCAGTTTAACGGGACGCCCCAGTTGTCTGGCGGCGAGTGCCGCTGGAATCATCTGGTCGCCAAATAATCGTCGACCAAAGCCGCCACCCAGGTAGTACTGGTGGATGACAATGTTGGACTCTTCAACACCAAGCGCTTCGGCCAGGTACGGCAATATCAGCGATTGCCATTGATTCCCCGAATGGATATGAAACACACCATTAACGAACTCGACCAAAGCATTCTGCGGCTCGAGAGTGAAGTGCAACACGGTGCTCGTTCGATAAGTGGCACTGAGTGTGTCCTCCGCACTTTCACGGGCCGCCGAGACATCGCCTTCATCGACAAACAGCACCCCACTCGCTGAATCGTCCACCAGCTTCTGGCCTTCATCGAGTATGTGCGCCTCAGTCACCGACGCAGTCGGGCCTGGCGCCCAGTCGATCTCCACGGCATCGGCTGCTTTCATCGCTGCCGGAAAGTTATCCGCGATCACGAGGGCCCAGCCCTGAACGATCCCGCTGGGATCCGTTAACTGCATCGTCTGTCGGTAGCCGGGAATATCGCCCGCCGCGCTATCGTCAATCGAGCGGATGCTGCTGCCATAACGCGTCGGTGGAATCATCGGGTGTGCATAAACCATGCCTGGCAATTCTGTATCCAGACCGTAAACGGCGGACCCTTCGGTTTTTTCAGGAATATCGAGTGCCGAGGTTGCCTTACCGATCAGACGTCGATCGGAAGCGGCTTTCATTGGCAACGCGGCCAGCTCTTCATCGCTGATGATTCGACTGGTGTCGCCTTCGGCAATGATTCTGGCGAATGAGACCTGCTGATCGCCAGCGATTACATTGCCGTTTTCGGCAGTGCAGTTTGCGGCCTCAACACCAAGCAGCGCGGCGCCCGCCTCGATGAGAATCGTTCGACCGGCTGCTCCGGCCTGTGACAACATCGCGAATGATGTGACTACTGACCAGGACCCACCCGTTACCATGTAGCCCCACTTCGGATCAGAATCAACATGCTTGATTGAAACCCTGCTCCAGTCAGCACCGAGTTCATCCGCAACGATGCGCGCCAACGCGGTACCAACATGCTGGCCCATTTCCGCTTTGGCGATATTGATCAGCACGTCACCCGTGCCACTGATCTCAAACCAGACGGCAGGCGAGAAACGATTGCTCGCACCGACTGCTGCCAGGTCGCGTGCCGCGTCTTCGCTGCTGCAGCCGGGCAACACGGTTCCGAGCCCCATGACCAGTGTGGTGCCAGCGGTACCGGCGAGAAATGTTCGACGATTCATTGAAGCGGTTTGTTTTGCAATCACCATGACTACTCCTCCCCGCCATTCGCAGCGGTTTTGATCGCCTTGCGAATTCGCGTGTATGCCATGCAACGGCACAAGTTGCCATTCATGGCGGTATCGATGTCGTCATCGC
>Ga0255052_10001809_pt1 | contig 15817 bp, 13 predicted proteins | sample JV7_2_21_MG_FD_188632 | JGI IMG/M metagenome (GOLD analysis project Ga0255052, IMG submission 188632) | Seawater microbial communities from Jervis Inlet, British Columbia, Canada - JV7_2_21 | ecosystem: Environmental > Aquatic > Marine > Inlet | place: Canada: British Columbia | collected...
TCGTCATGGGCAACCTGACGATTACGCCTGATAGGCAAAAGCTGGTCGATTTCGGCCCGCCGGTACACCCGAACGTCGACGAACTGGTCATCACCGGGCCTGCGGCCAAAAATATCGCCTCGCTCGACGACCTCGTGGAAATCAGGCTTTACGTGCGTCGGTCGAGCAGCTATTTCGAGCATCTGCAGGCACTGAATGCCGAGCGCGAAGCGCAGGGCAAGCAGCCTATTCCGATCACCGAGGCGGATGAAAATCTCGAGGATTACGATCTTCTCGACATGGTCAACGCCGGGGTGCTCAAGGCCATCGTTGTCGATAGCCACAAGGCGGCCTTCTGGGAACAGGTTTTCGACAATATCGAGGTTCACCGTGACATATCGGTTCACTCCGGTAACCGAATTGCCTGGGCCATTCGCAAGGACAGTCCGGGTTTGATGAAATCGATCGCCGCCTTCAGCGAGACGGTCAGAAAAGGTAGCTTGCTGGGCAACATCCTCCGCAAACGCTACCTTGGCAACACCGGATGGCTTAACAACGCGCTCGCCGGCGAGGACCGAAAGCGTTACGAGGAAACCATCGAGATCATCAAGCAATACGCCGATCGTTACCAATTCGATTGGCTGATTATTGCTGCCCAGGCCTACCAGGAGTCCCGCTTCGACCAGAACAAGCGCAGCTCGGCTGGCGCGGTGGGCGTAATGCAACTGCTACCCACCACCGCGGCGGACAAGGCGGTCGGCATCCCCGATATTTCAACGGTGGGGAACAATGTCCATGCCGGGGTGAAATACCTGCACTGGTTGCGCGAGACCTACTACTCGGACGCGACGATTGCACCGCTCGACCGGGTCCTGTTCTCATTCGCCGCTTACAACGCCGGCCCGGGCAACATGAAACGTGCACGCAAGCGTGCCAGGCGGCTGGGTTTCGATCCCAACCGCTGGTTCGGCAATGTCGAGATCGGCATGTACCGCGCAGTGAGCGGCGAACCGGCTTCCTACGTGCGCAATATCTACAAGTATTACGTCACCTACCAGGGGTTTGAGAGATCGCGCCAGGCACGTGAAAAAGCCCTCGAAACGCAACCCGGAAAAACCACGATGGAAGGCATCTCATCCGGTAGCAAACCGTTGATCTTCGGCTTTTTGGCACTGCTCCTGCTTGGCGCTATCGTTATCTGGGCCAGGAAACGATTCGGTTGACTAATTAAACTGTCACCCTAATTCCTTGATTCTAAGCTCAATCGTCGCTCGGCGGGGCGAGCCTTACGCACGCGACGATGAGCTTCGACACATAATCGGATGGGTCGCGTGGGTCCAGCTCGTTCCCTGCTTTTACGACGGCCTTGATCCTGGCCCGCAGATTCGCCAGGTGAGAATCTACCGGATACGTCTCCACACCCGTGAGCTCGCGAATGTCGAGAGAGACATTCGGGTCAGGGGCGAAGACCAGCCTGCTTTCATCTACCTGCTTCAAGAGATCAAGGGCTCTTTCCAGATCGGCCAATAGTGGAGTACTTGCCACGTTCCTCTCCTGTAATGTCACGGTATTCGCAAAATCCTGGTGACAGTTTACTTATCTCGAAATTAAGGGAACGGTCACTTTATCAATGACAGGGGTCGGTGACAAATGAGAATTAGAATCATTTGTCACCGACCCCTTGTTTCAAAATACAATCGCTCCGCCCCTTTTTTGGACCTTAATTCCTGGCCCCATCGCTCAATCTCGTCGATATCGAGAAATATATTATTTCGATCTACGATGTATTCGGGGTTATACTCGCGGGACAAAGCGAACCAGATTGCCATTAACGGCCTGTATCGCAAAAAAAAGACCCCTACCGGAGGAACACATGAATAAAGACGACGAAATCAAATTTCTGCAACGACTGGTTATGGAAAACGGCCTGAGCCGCCGCAAATTCCTGTCCGCAACGATGGCCCTGGGCGTGGGGGCGATGGCACCCGCCCTGTACAGCGAAGCGGCCCTGGCCGCTCCAAAGCGAGGCGGCAGGCTAAGGCAGGGACTGACCGGTGGCGCGACCAGCGACGTGCTGGACCCGGGCCTGATCCTGGACTCCTACATGATCAACGTGCAATTCGGCCAGTTGCGCAACAACCTGAGCGAAGTCTCGGCCAGCGGCGAACTGGTGGGAGAACTGGCCGAGAGCTGGGAAGCTAACGCCGATGCCACCCGGTGGGTTTTCAAAATTCGCCAGGGCGTGGAATTCCACAATGGCAAAACCCTGGATTCGCAGGACGTGGTCGATTCGCTGCAGCATCACCTCGGCGAAAAGTCGACATCGGGCGCGGCCGGCATCCTCACCGGCGTCGACTCAGTCAAGGCGGACGGGGCGAATACGGTGGTGGTAAGCCTTAAAGGCGGCGATGCCGACTTTCCGTTCATCCTTAGTGACTATCACATCCTGGTCTGCCCTTCCAACGGGGACGGCAGCATCGACTGGCAATCCGGCATCGGCACGGGCGGTTACTCCCTGGTGGACCACGAGCCCGGTATTCGCACCTTTACCAAGCGCAATCCCAACTACTGGAAAGAAGGCAAGGCGCATTTTGATGAAATCGAGTCGCTGCAGCTCGAAGACCCGGGGGCGCGCACCACTGCCCTGCGAACGGATACGGTGGATTGCATCCAGAAAGTGGATTTGAAAACTGCCAGCCGGTTTGCCAAGCTGCCGGGCGTGAAGGTTATCGCCACCACGGGTAACAAGCAGATCACGCTGCCGATGCGCGCGGATCTGGCGCCCTATGACAATAATCACGTACGCATGGCGCTCAAGTTGATCATCCAGCGCAAAGAGTGGCTGGACAAGATCGCATTTGGCTACGGTGAACTCGGCAACGACAGTCCGATCGGCCCGGCCAACGTGTATCGCGCGACCACCGAAGAGTTGCCGCAGCGGGAATACGATCCCGACAAGGCGAAGTGGCACTTGAAGCAGGCCAAAATGGAGAACCTGTCGGTGGAATTCCATGCCGCGGATACGGCCTTCGCCGGCGCGGTGGACGCCGGGCAGCTAATGCGCGAATCGGCCAAGCCCGCCGGGATCAATATCGACATTAAACGCGAAGCCAATGACGGCTACTGGGCCGACGTGTGGTTGAAAAAGCCCTGGTGTGCCTCCTACTGGAGCGGCCGGCCTACCGAAAACTGGATGTTTTCCCAGGTTTACTCCGCGGATGCCAAATGGAACGAAACTTACTGGAAAAACGAGAGCTTCAACAAATTGCTCATCCAGGGCCGTGCCGAACTGAATGCGGAGAAACGGCGCGAAATTTATGTCGAAATGCAGCAAATCGTGCACAACGACGGCGGCGCGATAATACCGCTGTTTCTCAGCGACGTGATGGCGGTGAACGACAAACTAGGCCTTCCCGAGCAGATCGGCAACAACTGGGAACTGGACGGCATGAAGAATGCCGAACGGTGGTGGTTCGCCTGAGCAAAATCGGGCTCACTGTCACCAATTCCGCTGCGAAGCGCAAAATAAACCGCCGGCGATTGCCGGCGGTTTATTGACTTTAACTGATATTTCGTTGCGAACGTAACGGACTAATCAAAGCGCGGCGTCGAGCTCGGGTACCGCTTCGAACAGATCTGCGACGAGACCGTAATCGGCCACCTGGAAGATAGGCGCTTCGCTGTCATTGTTGATGGCGACGATGACCTTGCTTTCCTTCATTCCCGCGAGGTGCTGGATCGCACCGGAAATGCCGACCGCGATGTACAGATCCGGTGCGATGACCTTGCCGGTCTGACCGACCTGGAATTCGTTGGGCACAAAGCCAGAATCCACAGCGGCGCGCGACGCGCCAACCGCGGCGCCGAGCTTGTCGGCTAACGAGTGCAGCATGGTGAAGTTGTCGCCGGACTGCATGCCGCGACCGCCGGAGACGACGATCTTGGCCGAGGTCAGGTCGACCTGGTCGTTGTTGGAAACCGCCTGTGACACCCAGCTCGAAAGCCCGGCATCGGCACCGCCGCTGATTGCTGCGACGCTCGCGGAACCGCCTTCGGCCGCCGCGGCTTCGAACTTGATGGTGCGCACGGTGATCACCTTGATCGAATCGGAAGACTGTACCGTGGCCAGCGCGTTACCTGCATAGATCGGGCGTACGAAGGTATCGGCTGACTTGACTTCGACAATTTCGGATATCTGTGCCTTGTCGAGCAACGCCGCGGCGCGCGGCATGACGTTCTTGCCGAAAGTGGTGGCCGAGGCCAGCACGTGACTGTAATCCGCGGCAACTTCGACGATCAGCGTCGCCAGATTTTCCGCGAGGTGATGCCCGAACATCGCATCATCAGCCACCTTGACGCTGCTAACGCCAGCAATTTTGGCGGCCGCGTCGGCGACCGCGCCACAGTTTTCGCCTGCGACCAGCAGGTCGATATCGCCGCCGATCTGCTGCGCGGCAGTAACCGCGTGCAGAGTTGCCGCGGCGACTTCGTTGTTGTCGTGTTCGACGATTACCAGATTTGTCATGACTAAATCACCTTCGCTTCGTTGCGCAGTTTTTCTACCAGCTCACTGACGCTGTTGACAATCACGCCGGCGGCGCGGCCTTCCGGTTCTTCGACTTTCAGGGTCGTCAGGCGATTCGCGGTATCCAGCCCCAGGCTGTCGAGTTCGATTTTATCCATCGGCTTGCGCTTGGCTTTCATGACGTCGGGAAGCTTGACGTAACGCGGCTCGTTAAGGCGCAGGTCGGCGCTCATGACGGCCGGCATCTTCACCTGGATAGTCTCGAGACCGGCGTCCACCTCACGGGTTACGGTCGCCTTATCACCCTCGATCTTGATTTCCGAGCAATAGGTTGCCTGTGACCAGCCCAGCAACGCCGACAGCATTTGCGCAGTCTGGTTGGAGTCGTCGTCGATGGCCTGCTTGCCGGCGAGCACGATGCCGACGCCTTCCTGCTCGGCGACCTGCTTCAGCACCTTGGCGATGGCGAGCGGCTCCAGCGCTTCCTCGGTTACCACCTGGATCGCGCGATCGGCGCCCATGGCGAGACCGTGACGCAGGGTTTCCTCGGTTTTACCGCCGCCGACCGAGGCCACGATGATTTCCTCGACAATGCCGGCTTCGCGCAGGCGCAGCGCTTCTTCGAGGGCATTTTCACAAAAGGGATTCATGGTCATCTTGGCGTTCGCCAGGTCGACACCCGATTCGTCCGCTTTTACGCGTGCCTTGACCTGGGGGTCGAGCACGCGTTTCACACATACCAGTATTTTCATTACGCTCGCAACTTTCCATTCTGGTGATCGCAGGGGAATTCCTCGATCACAGTCGATTTACAGCGACGAATACTATCACAGCCATTCCCGGTGTAAGATTTATGCGCGACTGAAGATTATCTATTTGCGTCAATCCCGCTGGACGATCGATTCAAATAGCACTTTGCGCCAGGCGACGACATTCCCCGGGGGATTGCTGGTAGTACTGGCCAAACAGGCGCGAAAATGAAGACAGCGAGTTAAAACCGGTGCGAATTGCGATTTCCTGCAGCTTGAGCCGCGTGTCGACCACCATGCGGCGCGCGGTTTGCAACCTGAGGCGACGATAGTAGGCAGCCGGAGATAGATTCAGGGTCTGCCTGAACAGGTATTCGAGCATACGCACCGACAAATCGATCTGCTGAGCCACCTGGGCTATCGTCAGGGTGTCATCGATATGCTGTTCCATCAGGTGTATCGCCGCAGCGACCCGGGGTTCGTTATTCTCCAGCATACCGAGTGATACCAGTGGCTGGGTATCGGTAGCGCTGTGCACGCCGTCATAAATGAAGGCGCTGGAAACTTCGATTGCGAGTGGGTAACCGTAGCGCTTGCGGATCAGGTAAAGCATGAAGTCAAAGGTTGGTGACGCACCCCCGGTGGTAAATACCGAGTCATCGATAACGAAACGATCCGCTTTTAAATTGACCGCGGGAAAGCGAGTGCCAAATTCTTCCAGGTCTTCCCAGTGAGTGGTAGCAGATTTACGCTCCAGTAACCCGCTGCGCGCCAGGATCCAGCTGCCGGCCTCGATGCCACCGACCATCGAGAAATTTCGAGCCACCCGCTTGATCAACTTCAAATGGGCGGGTCCCGCGTGCTGCTGTTGATGAAAACTGGCAATGACGATCAGCACATCGCCGTGCGAATGTTCATCAAGCATGGCGTCGGGTTCGATTGATATATCGCAGGTCAGGCGCGCCGGTTTTCCGTTCAGGGTTATGATTTTCCATTCGAATAGATGACTGCTTGCGATACGATTTGCGGCGCGCATCGTGTCGAGTGCCGATGCCAGCGTCATCATCGACGAGTCAGGCAATACCAGCAATGTTACCTTGAGTTTTTGGTCACTCGGTTTGAAGATGCTCATTGCGCAAATTGTCAAATATTCTGCGCATTAATGCAATCACAATCCAGCAATCCATGACATGATGGCGCGCTCTACTAATGTGAGGTGTGCTATGCCTTTAAGCGCCAATCTGAATCCATTCATTACCTGTGCTGTCACCGGTTCCGGTAGCTCCCAGGATCGCTCGCCGCATGTACCGCGATCACCCGAGCAAATCGCCAACAGCGCGATCGATGCCGCCAGGGCCGGTGCTGCCGTTGTCCATTGCCATGTGCGCGAGCCTGAAACCGGCAACCCAAGTCGTCGAGTAGAACTCTATCGTGAAGTTATCGATCGTATCCGCGATTCTGAAACCGATGTTGTGGTCAACTTCACTGCTGGCATGGGAGGCGACCTGGTATTTGGCGATCCGGAGAATCCGTTACCCCTGAACGAGGCTGGAACCGATATGGCGGGAGCTACGGAACGGGTCGCGCACGTCGCCGAGTGCCTGCCGGAAATCTGCACCCTCGATTGCGGCACAATGAATTTTGCCGAGGCCGACTATGTCATGACCAATACCCCCGGCATGCTGCGCGCAATGGGTCAGATGATGACTGACCTGGGAGTACGCCCTGAAATCGAAGTCTTCGAAACCGGCCACCTGTGGTTTGCCAAGCAGCTGGTCGAAGAGGGCATCATTCAGGATCCGGTCATGATCCAGATGTGTATGGGTATTCCCTGGGGCGCTCCGGATGACTTGAACACCTTCATGTCGATGGTCAACAACACCCCGGACAACTGGACCTTTTCCGCATTTTCGATCGGCCGGCACGAAATGCCCTACGCAGCGGCCGCGGTACTTGCCGGTGGTAACGTACGCGTCGGCCTCGAGGACAACCTGTGGCTCAGAAAAGGCGAACTCGCAACTAACGCACAGCTGGTTGAGATGGCGGCAACTATCGTCACCAACATGGGCGCAACCCTGATGACCCCGGCCGAGGTACGCGAAAAAATGCAACTGCAAAAACGCCCACCGGTCTCTAAATAGGAGCAAAGAATCATGGCAGCAATCGAGCAGGCCGCCATTATCGGCGGTGGTGTAATCGGCGCAGGCTGGATCTCGCGCCTGATCGAAAACGGCGTCGACGTCACGATTTACGATCCGGCCGACGACGCCGAGCAAAAAGTCGAGGCGGTGCTCGTGAACAGCCGTTACGCCTACGCCAAGCTGATCAGCGGACCACGTTGCACCGAGGGTAAGATCGAGTTTTGCGGCAGCATTACCGAGGCCGTGGCTAATGCGGAATTGATTGTCGAATCGGTCCCGGAACGCCTCGATATCAAGCAAGCGGTTTACACGGATATCGAGGCAGGGGCGAAACCGGACGCGATCATCGCCTCATCAACCTCTTTCATTATGCCGACCGATCTGCAGGCAAATTTAATACATCCTGAGCGGTTACTCGTGGCACACCCGTTCAACCCGGTTTACCTTCTTCCAATGGTCGAACTGGTCGGAGGAAAGATGACTTCGGCCGAAACCATCGAACATGCGTTCCGTATTTACCAGTCCCTCGGTATGAAACCGCTGCACGTGAAGAAAGAAATCGAAGGCTTCATTGCCGATCGACTGCTGGAAGCAATCTGGCGCGAATGTCTGTGGTTGGTCAAGGACGGTATCGCAACGACGCAGGATATCGACGAGGCGATGAGTTACGGTTTTGGCTTGCGCTGGGCACAGATGGGTATTTTCGATACTTATCGGGTAGCCGGCGGCGAAGCCGGCATGCGCCACTTCATGGCGCAGTTTGGTCCGTGCCTGAAGTGGCCGGTGACCAAGTTTATGAACGTGCCCGAATTCACCGGCGAACTGGTCGACCTGATCGCCGGACAATCGGACGAGCAATCCGGTCATATGAGCATTCGTGAAATGGAGCGTATTCGCGACGATAATCTGATCGCCATCCTGCACGCGCTCAAGGGCAACGACTGGGGTGCCGGCAAAACCCTGGCGCGCTACGAGCGGCAGTTGCTGAAAGCGGCTAATGATGAATAAATTTTTGCTGACGTCATCCCCGCACAAGCGGGGATCTCGCAAAGTTCAGACGTTACAAGATTCCCGCTTGCGCGGGAATGATACGGATATTTGGAGAAAATAATGCATTTCGGACTCAGTTTTGAACAGGAAATGATCGTCGATACGGTCAGGAGCTTCGTCGAAAACGAAATTTACCCGCATGAAGCCGAAGTCGAGCGCACCGGCGAGGTGCCAATCGAAATCGGCCATGAAATTCGGGACAAATGTATCGAGGCAGGCTACTTCGCCGCCAACATCTCCGAGGAATTTGGCGGTGGTGGTCTAAGCCACCTTGACTTCACCCTGCTGGAACGTGAACTCGGTCGTGCTTCCAACGGGCTGGCGATATTCTTCGGGCGCCCTTCCGGCATTCTGCAGGCCTGCACCGAAGAGCAGCGCGAGCAATACCTGATCCCGGCAGTTAAAGGTGAGAAATTTGATGCGCTCGCCATGACCGAACCCGGCGCCGGCTCCGATGTTCGTGGCATGAAATGCAGTGCCAAGCAGGATGGCGGTGACTGGGTTGTGAATGGCAGCAAGCATTTTATCAGTCACGCCAATATTGCTGACTTCGTCATCGTCTTTATCGCCACCGGGGAAGAGGAAACGCCGCGCGGCATCAAGAAAAAAATTACCTGCTTCCTGGTAGACCGCGGTACCCCGGGATTTGAAATCAGGCCGGGATATAACTCGGTGAGTCATCGCGGTTACAAGAACTGTATTCTGAACTTCGATAATTGCCGCTTGCCCGAAAGTCAAATCCTGGGTGAATTACACGGCGGTTTCGATGTTATGAACGAATGGTTGTACGCGACCCGCATAACCGTTGCTGCAACCAGTGTCGGGCGCGCACGACGCGCCTTTGAATACGCCCTTCCCTACGCGGTTGAGCGCAAACAGTTTGGTCAGCAAATCGGCAAGTTCCAGGGCGTGTCTTTCAAACTCGCCGACATGATCACCGAGATCGACGCAGCCGACTGGCTGACGCTTGCCGCCGCCTGGCGACTCGACGAAGGGCTTGATGCCAACCGCGAAATTGCGAGCGCCAAGGTGTTTGCAACCGAGATGCTGGCACGTGTGACCGATGAAGCGATTCAGATCTTCGGTGGCATGGGACTGATGGATGAATTACCGCTGGAGCGCTTCTGGCGCGATGCGCGCGTCGAGCGGATCTGGGACGGCACTTCGGAAATCCAGCGCCATATCATTTCGCGTGAATTGCTGCGCCCGCTGGGTGGCTGATGTCTGGCCTGGAACGACTGCTGCGGCCTAAGTCGATCGCCGCAATCGGTGGCCTGCAGGCCAGCCGCGTGATTGAGCAATGCCAGCTGATGGGCTACCAGGGCGAGATCTGGCCCGTGCATCCGGAGAAAACCGAGGTGCGCGGAATACCCGCATACAAGCGCGTCGAGGACCTGCCCGGTGTGCCCGATGCCGCCTTTATCGGGGTTAATCGACATGCTACCGTTGATGTGGTCAGGGCGTTGCGAGAACGCGGCTGCGGAGGCGCGGTATGCTATGCCTCGGGCTTTCGCGAAGCCGATGAAACCGGGGGTGAATTACAGGCCGCGTTGATAGAGGCGGCGGGCGAGATGCCAATTCTTGGCCCGAACTGTTACGGCTTTATTAATTACGCGGATGGCGCACTACTATGGCCCGACCAACAGGGCGGCAAGCGACTCAAAGCCGACAGCACCGGGGTTGCGATCATCGCCCAATCTTCGAATATCGCGATCAACTTCACGATGCAAAAGCGTGGCCTGCCAATGACCTACGTTGTTACGGTCGGCAACCAGGCGGTGGTCGGACTATCCGAGCTGGCACTGCCCCTGCTCGATGACCCTCGCGTTACCGCGCTCGGCATGTACGTTGAAGGATTCGATTCAATCGCAGCGATGGAAAAACTGGCACAAAAATCTCGCGCGTTAAACAAACCGATCGTGGTGTTCAAGGTCGGCAAGAGCGAACAGTCGCAGGCCGCGGCAATGTCGCACACCGCTTCGCTGGTGGGCTCGCACGAGGTGACGAGTGAATTTTTACGCCGCAACGGTTTCGGCCAGGCCGAATCGATCCCGGTGTTCCTGGAGACACTGAAGCTGCTGCATCAGCACGGACCGCTCGAGGGTTACCGGGTATCGTCGATGAGCTGCTCCGGCGGTGAGGCCAGCATCATTGCGGACACCGCGGCACGACACAAGGTTTATTTCCCCGACCTCGAAGATTCTCAAAAGGCACCGATCGAGGCCGCGCTGGGTCCCCTGGTCACGGTTGCCAACCCCCTTGACTACCAGACCTACAGCTGGGGCAACCGGGAAGTGATGGAAGCCACCTACCGTGGGATAACATCGCTAGGCTTCGATATGAATTACCTGATCCTCGATTTTCCACATCATGCGCGTTGCGAAGACTGGGAGTGGCACATCGCGGTCGATGCCTTCGAGTCCGCTCTCAAGCATAACCGGGCCCGGGGCGCTTTCGTCGTGGGGATGCCGGAGAATATCCCCGAGGAATATACTGAGAATTTCAGTCAGCGCGGCATCGTCAGTTTTTACGGCATAGACGAGGCGCTGCAGGCGACCGGAATCGCCGCCGACATCGGCGCCGCCTGGAAACAGGAACTACCTGAACCGGTATTGCAGCTTGCCCCGACTTGCGGCACCGGGATAACCCTCTATGAGGCGAGTGCGAAGCAGCGTTTAAGCGCGGCAGGCGTGCCGATCCCGGAAGGTAACTGCGTCGACTCAAATGAAGCCGCGCTGGAGCTTGCGCCGAGCCTGAGTTATCCGCTGGTAATGAAAGCCCTCGGCATCGCCCATAAAACCGAACGTAACGCGGTACGGCTAAACCTGGTTAACGAGGCTGATGTCAGGCAGGCGGCAACCGAATTATTCAAACTCAGCGACCAGCTTTACCTGGAAACCATGAAACCGGCCGTAGCCGAACTGATAGTCGGGGTAACCCGCGATCCTCAATTCGGCCTGGTTTTAACCATCGGCAGCGGCGGCATCCTGGTTGAAATCCTGAAGGACAGTAAAACCCTGATCATCCCGGCACGGCGCGATGAAATCGAAGCCGCAGTCGCGAGCCTTAAATCCGCACCATTGCTAGAGGGCTATCGCGGCAAGCCCGTCGCTGACATCGCAGCCACCGTCGATGCCATTGTTGCGATACAGCAATATGCAATCTCAAATTCGGGTTCACTGATCGAACTTGACGTTAATCCATTACTGATCGGCGCGCAGGGTGAAGGCGTTTTCGCGGCCGATGCACTTATCGTTCTAGAGGAGCAAAAATAAATGACTGATGTAATCACTACCCGCAGAGAAGGCGGGGTTCTCGAGGTCACGCTGGATCGACCCAAGGCCAATGCTATCGATCTCCATACCAGTCGAATCATGGGCGAGACGTTCAGGGAATTTCGTGATGATCCTGAATTGCGCGTTGCCATTATCCAGACCGCAGGCGATAAATTCTTTTGTGCCGGTTGGGATTTAAAGGCTGCCGCCGACGGCGACGCGGTTGACGGCGATTACGGCGTTGGCGGATTTGCGGGGCTGCAGGAATTGCGTGGTCTCAACAAGCCCGTCATTGCCGCAGTCAACGGTATGGCGGTCGGCGGGGGCTTCGAACTCATGCTGTCGGCAGACCTGATTTACGCCTCCGAGCATTCTAGTTTCGCGCTGCCCGAGATCAAGGCCGGCACACTGGCTGACGCTGCGACGATCAAGTTACCCAAACGCATTCCCTACCACGTGGCGATGGAAATGCTCTTTCGCGGACGCTGGATGGATAGCGCCGAAGCGTTGCGCTGGGGTCTCGTAAACGAGGTTCTGCCGGCAGACGAATTAATGGATCGGGCCTGGGAGGTCGCGTTCGAACTGGCCGCGGGTCCGCCGCTGGTGTTTGCATCGATCAAAGAAGTTGCGCGCGAAGCCGAGTCGATGCAATTCCAGGATGCGATGAACTGGATTACCAAGCGCCAGTTTGAGACGGTCGATAGCCTGTACGGCAGCGAAGACAACATGGAAGGCTTCAAGGCGTTCGCCGAAAAACGCGACCCGGTCTGGAAGGGAAAATGACACCCAGTCACCCGCCTCAGGGCGGGCGACTGAGTGTCATCCCGGAATGCGCGCAGCGCATACCGATGCGTCGGACCGCCGGGATCTTGCAAAGACATCACAAAGCAAGGCCACCACCTAAAAGAGTCATTCCCGCGTAAGCGGGAATCTTGTTAAGATTACGCCATCGTTACGAGATCCCCGCTTGCCGGCGGTCCGACGTATCGGGATGACGCTACAAAATGCGGGATGACATAACACCATGAACGAAGCTCAACCCCTGTGGACACCCAGCCAGGCCAGCATCGACGCGGCCAACATGACGCGCTTTATCGCGCAGGTTAATCAGCGCCACGACCTTTCGATCAACGACTACCACGCGCTTTACCAATGGTCGATTGATCAAAAAGAAACCTTCTGGTCGGAGCTCTGGGATTTCTGCGAAGTTATCGGCGACAAGGGTGAACGCATACTGATCGATGGCGAAGACATCGAAAAAGCGCAATGGTTTCCCGACGCAACGCTCAATTTTGCCGAAAACCTGTTACGCACAAAGAATGACGAAATCGCGATTTACTTTCGTGCCGAGGACCAGGCTGAATACTCGCTGACCTACCGGGAGCTCTACGACCAGGTTGCAAGCGTCGCCGACTGGCTTAAATCGAACGGACTTAAACCCGGTGATCGCGTCGCTGCCTATTTGCCCAATATGCCCGAAACCGTGATCGCGATGCTCGCGGCCACCAGCCTCGGTGCGGTGTGGACATCGACTTCACCCGACTTTGGCGAAGACAGCGTCATCGACCGCTTCAGCCAGACCGAACCCAGGTTTCTGTTCACCGTGGATGGGTATTTTTATAACGGTAAACGGCACGATATCGGCAACAAGATTAAAAGCATCTGTGCGCAGTTGCCGAGCGTCGAACAGGTTATCCAGATCAACCTTGCCGGATTTGGCAACCAGGTCGGGGCTGTTGACTGGAACGACATCATCGCCAGGCCTGTTGCCCCGATCGAATTTGTCGCCTGCAATTTCAATGATCCCCTTTACGTGCTCTATTCATCCGGTACCACCGGCAAGCCCAAGTGTATCACCCACAAGGTGGGCGGCACGCTGATTCAACATTTAAAGGAGCAAATGCTCCATTGCGACATTCATCCCGGGGATCGCGTGTTTTATTTCACGACACTGGGCTGGATGATGTGGAACTGGCTGGTGAGTGCACTCGCGAGTAAAGCCGCGCTGGTGCTTTACGACGGTTCGCCTTTCTATCCGGATGGTGAAGTGCTGTGGCGTTATGCCGAAGATATCGATCTGACCATTTTTGGCACCTCGGCCAAGTACATCGATGCCATGAAGAAGGCCGGGCTGCGCCCGCAGGGGAAATTTGACCTGTCAGCATTGCGCACGATTGCGTCGACCGGTTCGGTGCTCGCACCCGAAAGCTTTGATTATGTTTATCAAAGTATCAAGCAGGATGTCTGTCTTGCCTCGGTATCGGGCGGTACCGATATTGCTTCCTGTTTCGTCATCAGTTGTCCGCTGCTCCCGGTTTACCGCGGTGAAATCCAGTGTCGGGGGCTTGGCATGGCGGTCGAGGTTTACGACGACGATGGCAATCCCGTAACAAACGAAAAAGGTGAGCTGGTCTGCACTCAGACATTTCCCAGCCAACCGGTTTACTTCTGGGCTGACGCCAGCGGTGAAAAGTATCACAACGCTTACTTCGCCCGTTTTAATAATGTCTGGCATCACGGTGACTACGTCATGCTGACCGATCACAACGGCATTATCGTTTACGGCAGGTCCGATGCGACGCTGAATCCCGGGGGCGTGCGTATCGGCACCGCCGAGATTTATCGCCATGTCGAGCAGCTTGACGAGGTTGTCGAAAGCATCGTCATCGGGCAGCAATGGGAAGACGATGTACGCGTCGTGCTGTTTGTCACTTTACAACCAGGCATTGATCTCGACGATATGCTGCAAGACAGGATCCGCCGCACCGTGCGGCAAAAATGCACACCCCGTCACGTGCCCTCCAAGATCGTGCAGGTATCCGAAATTCCGCGCACCAAGTCGGGCAAGATCGTCGAACTCGCGGTGCGCGAAGTGGTCCATGACCGTCCGGTCAAGAATGTCCATTCGCTTGCAAATCCAGAAGCGCTCGAACTGTATCGCAACCTGCCCCAGCTGCAAGACTAAGTTTTGAATTCAAGAACTATCCTGATCAACTGGACGCTGTTGCTGTGCCTGGTCGCGCTATGGGGCACTTCCTTCATGTTTACCGCCATTTCGGTCAGCACTGTCGATCCGATCTCGGTCGTTTTTTACCGCCTGGCGCTGGGTGCGTTGGTCCTGTCGCTGGTGGTCTACGCGCGCGGTCACTCAATTCCCCGGGAATGGCGCACCTGGGCAGGTTTCCTGGTTATGGCTATCGTCGGTAACGCGTTACCTTTCTTTCTGATCTCCTGGGGGCAACAAGAGGTAGACTCGGGAGTTGCCGGCATGATTATGGCAATCATGCCGCTGCTAACGATGGTGTTTGCACATTATTTTGTGGTCGACGAAAAGCTCAATCGTTACAAGTTGATTGGCTTTGCGCTTGGCATTACCGGGGTCACCCTGCTGCTCGGCCCGGTGTTCGAAGGGGGTGGCCGCGAATTCTGGAGTGGCCTGGCAATTTTTACCGCGGCAAGCTGTTATGCCGTCAATTCAATCCTGATCAAGCGCCTGCCACGCTTCAGCCCGATGGTGGGGGCCTGCGGTGTACTCATCATGGCAAGCCTGGTCATGCTTCCGATATGGCTGTTTCTGGCACCCGAAAATAACGCCATCAGCCAGGATTCGATGATGTCCGTGATCTGGTTGGGTATTGGTCCCACGGGGATTGCGACCATCATCCTGTTTGCAGTCATCGACCGAGCTGGACCGACCTTTCTGTCGACCATTAACTACCTGATCCCCGTAGTGGCTTTTTTATGCGGCGCCTGGCTGTTATCAGAACCGGCGACCTGGCAAAATTTCGTCGCCCTGGCGACCATACTGGGCGGCATTGGCATAACCCGGATCAGGGTGAACCAAGCGCTTCGCTGAAGTGATCGATAAATGCGTGCACCCGGGCCGAACGCACCAGGTCGGGATGCGTCAATATCCACAAACCCGTGGTCAATTCCCTGGTCGGAAATTCCACTCGCGTCAGCATCTGGGAGGCATCGCCCAGGAAGCATGGCAATAACGCGAGTCCGATACCTGCTTCCGCCCCAATTCGGATTGCGACAAAGGAATCACAGCGCATGCAAATTCTGGATTTATCGATGGTTGTATCGAACCAGCTG
>Ga0255052_10001810_pt1 | contig 15815 bp, 21 predicted proteins | sample JV7_2_21_MG_FD_188632 | JGI IMG/M metagenome (GOLD analysis project Ga0255052, IMG submission 188632) | Seawater microbial communities from Jervis Inlet, British Columbia, Canada - JV7_2_21 | ecosystem: Environmental > Aquatic > Marine > Inlet | place: Canada: British Columbia | collected...
AGGCGGAGCTGATCAGGTTCTTGAGTGATGCCAGGAAGGGTATCATCACCGCCATGTCATCGGCAACTGATTTCAGGGCATACCACCTGAGAGAGCTGCAGGCTGAGTTCAAAGTGGTGATGGATACATTCGCCTCTCGGTATGGACAGTTGATGGTAGGTGCTCAGAGGGCACATGCAGACATGGGCTGGAGCATGGTGTTCGATCAGATGGAGAAGCTGAGTCCGGACGCCTTGGGTAAGATGGCGGGCATTACCGGCCTGTCGGCTGATGTGCTGGAATCGGCTGCTCTCATGAGTGGTGACCTTATCACGAACATTACTGCAACCGCACTTCAAAACATAAATCGTGAGGTGAGATTCGCCTCGATGGGGATAAAGTCACCGTGGGATGCTATGGGAGCGATAGGCAAGAACCTCACTGATCCTTCTGTGTTTGGAACTATCAAGACGAGGGCTGAGGTGATCTTGAGAACCGAGACAGGAAGGATCAGATCACAGGCAGGACAGGCAGCCATGGACCGGGTGAAGGATGTGCATCCACGGGTGAGGAAGAAGTGGTTGTGGTCAGGGATAGGTAGGGCTGAACACGCTGAGATAGATGGAGTTGAGGTCAAGGTCGACGAAGAATTTACAGATGGGTACGGCAATAGTGGCATGCAGCCGCGACTGTTTGGTGAGCCTGAGAGCGATATTGCCTGCGGCTGTACCACGATAATCGTTTTAGCAAAGGAGAAGTGAGATGGGAAAGTATAGGGACAAAGTAAAGGTGACCGAAGAGGTTAAGGTGAAGGAAATACTCGCACCTGAAAAAAAAGAACCGAAAGACCCTATCAAGTCTTTCCTCAGAAAAGCCGGATACAAAAAGGCCGACATCCTCAAGGCGGTCGACCACGGCGATCACTGGATACTCATCATGGTCGACGCTCATAAACACAGGGTCGAGAAATGAACAATGTTGCAGCTAATAAGCCGAGAGTGACAGTCCTGGTAAACGATGCCGGGCAGCTGGCACTGTCGGCAAACGTTTCTTTCCCTCGGGTAAAATCAATACTCTCGGCGATGCTCAACCAGATCATCCAGGATGAAGCGAAATTACAGATCAAGAATGAGAGCAAGATTATTAAACCCTCGGGGTTCAGGATAGGAGGGAATTGATATGCCGAAAATAACCGATTTCAAAGAGTCACTGGCCATACAGCTCGTTGAAGCCAGTGAGGGTACTGGTGCTGTGTGGGATGTGGTCGTCATCGAGGAAGGGTTCAGTAAGAACGGGGCTATTGGACCTGATAAGAAGTTTTATCAACGGTACTACTCCAGGGACAGAATCAAGGACATACTGGAAGCCTTGAAAGAGAAGACAATCAAGGCTTTTACCTACGGAGCACAGCCCGGCAAGCAGGATCATCTGCCTGGTGAGGCGAAACGTGAAAAACCATTCGGCCTGGTGGATAACCAGGTAGGATTTTTTAAAGATTTCAAGTTGGTTGAAACTGCAAAAGACGGTGTAAACCGTGCCGCTGTCGCTGCTAAGTTTTATTTCGACGAGCGAGCGTCCGAGTTGAGGGCGGCAGTCAAGAACGCCTGGGACAAAGGCGTGACTGACTATATGGGGTTTTCAATCGACGCCCTGGGTCAATCCGAGTTGGGAGAAGCTGAGGGAAAACTCGCAGAGATCGTCACGACCGTTAAGAGTGCTGATTCGGTCGACATCGTTTCAGAAGCAGCCGCGGGAGGGCGATTTGTACGGCTTGCGGCAAGTATGGGCATACACAACACACGAGGTGAAGACATGGATAAACTGAAAGAACTGTTACTCAAGCTGGTCGAATCGGTGGCACCTGACCTCTTGAAAGATATGGACAAGGAAACTCTGGAGGCGACGCAACTGACAACGGTCTTCGAAGAGGCTGTCAAGCAGTTGAGTGAGGACAAACTGGGTGAGCGTATGCTCAAGAGCAGGCTCACGGAAGCACACGAACTCATCAAGGGCGAGAAGTACGACGAGGCAGGGGTGATCTTTACCGAGATCCTCGAAGGGAAGAGGGCTGAGCCGGTTGTTGTCGCACCAGCTTCGATCGCTGCGCCTGCAGCCATAGCAACCCCCTCTGTCACCCCTGGAAACGGCAACGGGGACCTGAAAGAGTCGTTTCAGCGGCTGGATGGCATCGAGAAGAGGATCAGGGAATCAGAGTGCCGGGCGGAGTTGGTGACGCAACTCGCCGAGTCCAAGCTCCCTGAACTCACCCAGAAGAAGATCGAGGCCCAGTTCAGGGGCGCGGTATTCGAGACGAAGACGCTGAAAGAGTCCATCGATCGCGAGAGGGCATATCTGGGGGAACTGTCGAAGACGGGGAACGTCTCTGTTCCAGGCCAGGACATCAGGATCCGGGAATCCGAGCAGGATAAGCTCACGCTGGGGCTCACTGGCTTCTTTATGGGTGAAGACCTGAAGGGTGAAGACGGGAAGATCGTTCCTCGTTTCAGGAGTTTCAGACGTGCATGGTCGACGATCACCGGCCAGCCCGAAGCCTCAGCGCGTAAGATGCTGAGAGAGTCAAGATGTTATATCCCTGCAGCAATGAGAGAGGAAGACCCGGATCAGGTAAGGATGCTGGAGAGCATGACCACCTCGAGTTGGGGTGAGATCATGGGCGATTCGGTCACCAGGGCGATGTTGAAGGATTACAACGATTCACCTCTTCAGGCATGGCGGTTGGTCGTAAGTGATGTCGTGCCGATCAGTGACTTTAGGACCCAGAGGCGTATGCTGGTAGGTGGATATTCTGATCTCTCTACTGTGGCACAGGGCGGAGTGTACCAGCCTCTCACCTCTCCGACAGATGCCGAGAACACGTACAGCATCTCGAAGAAAGGCGGGACTGAAGACCTCACCGAAGAGATGGTCGCCAATGACGATGTGGGCGCCATTCGCAGAATCCCGCAGAAGATGTCGAGAGCAGCGATCCGCACGCTCTACAAAGCGGTGTTCGATATTCTGTCAGACAACACGGCCACGACCTACGACGGTGTGGTTCTGTTCCATGCCAACACACACGTCAACCTTCTCACGACGGCCTTGTCGAGTGCTGAGCTGTCAGTCGTTCGCGCTGCAATGAGAGCGCAGACCCCGTACAACACGACTGATGAGCCTCTTGGTCCGGTGAACGTGCCGAAGCTGATACTCGTTCCGAATGAGCTTGAGGCATTAGCGTTCAGGCTGTGTGAGTCAGATACGCACCTCTGGGCAGTGGCTAATGAAGACTCTAACGCTCCGAACCCTCACAAGGGAATGAAGTACCACGTGGTCGACCACTGGACGGACGCTGACAACTGGTTCGCGTGTGCCGACCCCAATCAAGTACCAATGATGGAGGTTGGTTTCTACAACGGCCAGGAAGAGCCGGAACTGTGGGTTCAGGATATGCCGAATGTTGGCAGCCAGTTCGACGCTGACAAGATCACATACAAGATCCGTCACGTCTGGGGCATCATGCTGCAGGATTACAGAGGGTTCCATCGCAGCTCAGTGTAACACAGTGATGTAAAGATAAAACACCGAGGAGGCAATGAGATGACTGATTTGGGAAATCTACAAGGGACAAGGCAGGATGTGTGCGGCCCTATGGTGGTTTACACAGCAAGTGACGCGACTGTGGCAAAATCGATCTGGGTAGCTCCGATTGACTGTGTGTTGGAGGGAGTCTATTTAGTGGCGTATGCTGCTATCACTGGAGCAGACACTAACACCACTCATGTCAACGTCCTTGATGCAGGAGCAGCTGGAACAGGGACAACTGAGATCGGCGCTCTGGACTTGGTGAATGGCACTGATGTGGTGGCGGCTGTTCCCACGAGTTTGATAGTGACAGCAACAGCCATGACTGCCGGCGATGTCCTCAAGGTTCAATACGAGGAAATCGGCAATGGCGGTGCCGTTACTGTTGATGCCGGGCATCTGTTTCTCATCAGATACCGAGCTGCCTAAGGAGGTGTGACTATGCCGGGAGCAGTAGGACGAGTTACAGCTAGTGGTCAGCTTGTCACTGGATCTGGTGTTATCTACGGAATTGGAGTAGTGGGCGCTGGTGGACTGGCAACGGTGACGCTATACGACAACACGGCTGCCAGTGGGACGGTGTTGTGGGAACTGGAAACGCTTGCTGAAGAATCACCTCAACTTGGTGGATTGGGCATCGCGTACAGCAAGGGGATCTATGTCAGCATCGCCGGTGCTGGCAGTCCGTCAGTGACGGTTAACTACGGGTAACGTTATGGACGTTGTCAATGAGAAAACTACGGCGGTGGTGACCTGCACCTTCACCGATGAGGATGGAAGTGCGGTCACCCCCTCCACTACCACATATCGGATCGACGATGTGGACACCGATACACAGATATTGGATGACACGGTTATCGTTCCGAGTAGTAGTGCTGAAGATTACGTCATCACTGCAGCGCAGAATGCCATGGTGACAGCGACGAAGCCACGTGAGGTTCACCGGCTTACTATCACCTTTACCTACACAGGTGCCGGAGCAGGTCAAACAGGCCGAGGTGAGTATGAGTTTGTAGTAAAGAATATGACAAAGATTACATAGGAGGTAAAACTATGTCTGATATGAGTGACTATCTGGAAGGGGAACTCATCAAGCACCTCTTTCGTACAGGTAGTTTTACGAAGCCGACGGTATTAGGAATAGCACTATGTACGGCGGCCCCTGATGATGCTGATACAGGAGCAACGATCACTGAAGTTGCTGATGCAGGGTCTTATGCAAGAGTAGACACCCCGCCGCTTGATGCGAATTGGGATGCGCCGGGAGTAGGTGGTTTGACGGACAATGCCAGTGACATCACCTTCCCAACTGCAACTGGTAGCTGGGGTACGATCACACACGTGGCGATCCTTGATAGCACGACGCATGGTGCAGGCAATATGTTGTTCTACGGTGCACTCTCAGCCTCGAAAGTAGTAGCCAGTGGAGACACTTTCAAGTTTTCTGCCGGAGATCTTGACATCACAATGGCTTAAAGGAGGGCATTATGACAGTATCGGTCAAGTGTATGTCAAAAGCAAGTGACACAGGCTTTCAACGTAGGGTCAAGTATTTCATGACGAAGGCGGCAGTGGCAATCTTGGGTGAAGATGACCAAACGGCTAATCATGCAGAGCGTGTAGTGTACGCTAATAAAGTGCTTGACGGTTCTGCAAGTGTCTATGAGTACGCTGTAGGAGTGACCACCAACGGAACGATAGCAACTAACATCAACGGCGATGTTGATCCTACCGACAACGACGTGGAGTTTACTGTGAACTCAATGATAGATGACTATGCGGGGGCAGACTGATGGCAACCGGAAAGCGTGTATGGACAAGTGAAACATGGATAAATGCGGCTGGTTCGGGTTCGTTTGATACATTGGCAGGCACCACAGAAGAATATACGAGTGCTGTAGACCTCGCCACTAATGGGTATGATGTTGTCACGTTCTGGCCTGACATAAACTTTGATGGTACGCCTACGGATGATATCGACATCAATGTGTATAGTTCACCTGATGGTGGTACTGATTGGGATGACATCCCGATTTACACTATAAGAGTTGACAGTGCCATTGACCCAGCACAATTAGCAATCACAATAGTCAACCCACCTCCTACCTTGAGAGTGGGCTTTGTGCAGACAGGTGCAACTGACACTCATGACTTCAGGTGTAGCTACAAAGCCGCTAATTGGGATATTAGTTAATGTTAACGTTGAAACCAGCAAGAGGGACAGTCCTTAACCCATTGCATCCTCTATCAAGAGGTATGGTTGGTGGATGGTTATTAAATGAAGGGCAAGGGATACGTTCTTACGATATTAGCGGTAATGGAAACACTGCACTGTTTGGTGGAGTTGCAGACCCTCCTGATGTTCCTGATTGGATAGGGGGAAGCGATGGGTATGCTCTTGACTTTATAGCCGCCAACTCTGACTGGGTATCTGTTCCAGACTCGCCAACCTTTGCAGACTTACCTGATACTGGTATGAGTATTATAATGAAGGTTTATACTACAAGTGGAACAACACAATATGTATGTAGAAAGGGAAACAGCCCAGCACCTTTTGGGTGGGCTATTTCACACGATACTACGGGTCGGATAAACTTTGGAGTTGACCATGATACTACTGATTTGCGAAGATTAACCACTACAGGTACAACACCACCAGCCACCCTGAGGTCTCTGGCTCTTACTTATCCCGGCAACTCTGTTGCGAGTGATGTTCATATATATTCTGATGGAATAGAAGTGTCCAGCTATCAAATAACAACTAACGGGGTGGGTGCATATTTAGGCGATGCCGGTGACGAGTTTAGGTGGGGGCGTAATGCTTATTCAGTTGAGTCTACAATGGTCGTGGAGCATGTATACTTATATAATCGTGCCTTGTCGCCTGAGGAAGTTTATCAGATTGCCCTCGACCCATACCAGATGTGTAGACAACCCTTGCCAGCAGGGATATTCTACGTTCCAGCCGGAGTCACACATGAAGGCGTAGCGGCTCTTGATGGAATAGCCACAGTGGCGGCGGCTGGCGTCTGTACTTTTGTAGGTGCTTCATCATTGACTGGCACTGGCACAGTGGCAGCTGCAGGAGTTCGTGACTTAGCAGGCGTTGCAGCATTGGACGGGACTGCGACAGTAGCCGCAAGTGGAGTTGAGACATACGGAGGAGCCGCAAGCCTGACGGGAACAGCCACGATAACGGCAACAGGCGTAGGATTATTTGTAGGTGCCGCAAGTCTTGTCGGCAGTGCTACGGTGACAGTTGTCGGCACGATTGCCGCCCTCTTCAAGATCATGAAGGTAGCATTTGGCTTGAGCAAGCCAGCTGTGACGTTCACCATGAAAACTCCGTCAGTCACGTTCAGCATGAAAATACCACAAGTAACCTTTGCAAAGGTCGACTAATGGCAACACTACCTGAGTACATAACAAGGATGCTTGTTTACGTCCGGGCAGAGGATACCGATCAGCTTGACACGGAAGAGAAGGCAGCTTGTGTCGATGCTGCGGTCAAGGAACACTCGAAGTACAGACCGCTCGTGAAGTATGCCGAGACTGCTGGTGACGGCAACTTTGACTATGCCGTGCCGACTGATTGGATCGAAGGGCTGTCGGAGGTCCTTTCTATCGAGTACCCCGTGGATGACACTGATCGGACACAGAGCTGGGTCGATGCCGATAACCATACACTCGTTAATGACGGGGGTTCCTGGAAGATCCGCTTTATGGCAGATACTCCGGCATCAGGTGAGACATTCAGGCTCGAGTACACGACCGTTCACACGCTCTTAGATCCTACGGACACAATCCTTTCTCAAGACTTCAACGCTGTCAGTATGTTGGCAGCTGCTCATGCTTGTGCCAGTCTCGCCGCGAAGTATGCACAGAGTTCAGAGTCTACTCTGAGTGTAGACATAACCAGCCTTGCAACAAGAAGGATGGAGCTTCAAGCTGTTGGAAAGTCTCTCCGCGACAGGTATTTCGAGGCAATGGGTATCGATCCGAAGAAAACAGGATCTAAACCAGCAATGAGTGACGGTGACATGGATCCCAAGTTTGCTGGTCGTGTTGACTACCTGACACATCCAAGGAGGTACAGGTGAAAACTCTCTACAAATTACTGTTAGTCTTGGTCCTCATGGCGGTAAGTACGGGAGGATTGTGGGCTCAGAATACCTACGTCACCCGTTACGTAGCGGTTGATACTCTGTGGGACGATGTGGCTTTGGATGGAACACCCAAGGCTGATACTACTGCCGCTTTCGATCTCACTGGTCCCAATGTAGGCCATGGCTATTTTAGCGTATTTTTTAAGACTGACCAGAACGGGGGGACATCAGATGTAACGCTGACATATCAGTTGTCATTTGATGGTGGTACTACGTGGGCTTATGAGTATGGTACGGGTGCTACCACCACTATTGTAACTGGACAGACGGGAGCCTTGTTAATGTGTTATCTGCTCGAACCAATGCCTGCGCCGGATATACGTTTTATTGCTACGGCAGGGGCCGCAAATACAGCCAACATTGACATCCACGGTTTCATGGTCAGGCATCCACTTGCGAGGTAGAGAATGATGACAAAAAAGATGTTGATACTTATGGCCCTGCTTCTGTTGGTGTTACCACTATCACTGGAAGCGGACGCATGGAAGAACACCATCAAGGGTAAAGTAGAACTAGAGATGACTGATACTGACACACTGGACACAGGAGATCAGTCATCGGTTGACAGCCTGGCACACAAAGCAGCAAGGATAACGCTTCTTACAACCAACCAGTACGGGTCTAACGCGGCGAGTTTTACCCGGAAGAATTGGGGGGCGTTACACATATATGATGGGCCGAGTGGTACGGACAGGGCCTGTGGGCAGAGTATCAGGATGCTGGGTGACTCTACCTTTGCCATACACATTATCAGTGCCGGGGACCACTCGTCTGGAATAAAACTCTTCATGGACGGGACTTCCTACACCAATCAACGGGGCCTCAATGTCTTCATGCCCGCCAACGGTGACGATGCAACACAAACGGGCATCCTTGTCAGGGACCTAGGTAGCATTGGAACCGGCGTTGCCGTTACAAAATACGTTGCGGGTGCCGGTATGGAGATCACCGCAATAGATACCGACTCCACGACCAACGCAGCCACTGTGCCTCTTCAGATATACAACTACAACGCTGGTGACGGTATCGATATCTACATGAAAGAAACCGACGGGACTGTTGCAGCCAAATCTGCAATTGACATCACGATTGACACATTAACTGTTGATGGTAACGTGCGTGGTATTCAGATAGGGGGTAACGACTTTAATACCACTGCCGACCTATTCATTAAGATGTTAACGGCTGACGGGGAAAGCTGGGGTTTTGGCATTGATCCTACTTCTCATGCACTTGGCCTGTCTTCCAGTGAAGACACCCCTGGGTACAAGGCATGGATAGATACCCTCGGAGTATTTATTGGTGGAGGGGCTACTTTGACAGGCACCCTTGAACAGGCTGTCGGTTCCAACATAGCTTCTGCTGCTACTATCACACTGGGGGAAGGTAACAGTTTTATAGTTACGGGCACTGCAGACATAGACTCTATTGACACAGATTCGCCACAAGCAAATGGTACTGTAGTTTATCTATTATTTTCCAATAGTGCAGCTTCAAATGGAGTTGTAGATGGTAAGAACTTGGGGTTAGCAGGTAACTTTGCTTATGCTGGTGCAACTGCTGATGGTGACATCTTGGCGTTGATTAGAATAAACAATGTTTTTTATGAGATTTCCAGAAGTGCAAATTAAAGCAAATCAAATCACGTAGTGGGGCAATAAATAGATGATCGAAATGAAGACCAACGGCCCTGTGCTAGAAGGCAAGGGCCCTAAGATCATAACAGTCGCGATTGCGGGGAAACTCGACCTGGCAGCCCAGCTTGTCCAGGGTGAGGTAAAGACTTTGACACCAGTGGGAGTGTCTGGTGGACTTCGCGGCTCTATCGTGACAACCGGTGTGAAGAGAGTCGGCATTAACAAGTACGAAGACAGGGTAGTCACGCCGCTTGCTCATGGCGTAGTGATCGAGAGAGGCAGAAAGTTCCCGGGACCTATGCCGCCGACTGCGCCGATCGAGCTGTGGGTGAGGCGTAAAGGTAGCAGGATAGGCATCCCCCAGGATGACACTCAAAGAATGGCTTTTCTGATTGCCCGCAAGATTGCTCGCAGAGGGTTCAAAAAGAAACACGGATACAAGATGTTCGAGAAGGGACTGAAAAACAAAAAGGCCGAAGTACAGAAAGAACTGGGTATCAAGCTGGTAACGAAGGTCGCTAACGGACTGAACGGAAAATGATATGGCCTATGAACTGTCAGATATAAAAGCGGCACTCAACACTATCATAAGTGCTGTGGTCGGTATAGGACAGGTACATAGCAGGGAGAGATATACACAAGATCCCGCCACGTTCAAGTCTTTGTTTTTGTCAGTAATAACAGGAGACATCAACGGATGCTGTATCACACGATCGGCTTATCTACCTGAATTGGCATTGTCATCTCAGGTGAGAAAACGTCACGAGATGACGATCTGGTGTGTGTATGGATATAAAGATTCTGACAATTCGGCCTCTACGTTTCAGACCCTGGTATCTGCTATCGTGGACGCCATCAACGGCAATCTGACTTATGCCGATGCGTGGCACGTGTTTCAAGATGGTCAAGGTGCTGTTGCGAGCCTGATCGAGATACGTGAATGGGCTGGCTACTTTGTTCACTACGCGGAGATAAAAGTAACTGTGGAAGTTAGAGCTTAGGAGGTGAGACAATGAAGGTCAAGTACATTGGCAGTCTGCCAACAGGAGTTATACACAACAGAGCAACAGGCATTGACCACACTTTTAAGAAAAATGTACCCATTGAGGTGCCTGATGACTTTGGTGAACAGATAGTTGCATCAGGTTTGTGGAAGAGGTCAGCAGAAGAAAAGAAAAAGGGAGGACATAGCTAATGGCACTACAACTTGGACACAATGCTTGGCTTGGTGTGGCTGATGAGGTTACATGGGGTACTCATGTTGCCCCTACAGAACACATGAGAATAATCAGCCACAGTGTGCAGAACAACACACCATTCACAACCAGACCAACACTGGGCAACCCTGTTGGTGTGGGGCTGGTGAGGGGTATCAAAAGCACGGGAGGAGATGTTGCTCTTGAGGTGATGTATGAAGGATGTGAGAGCCTGCTGGCTTATTGTTTTGGTATTCCTGCAATATCCGCACCAATAGACACTACTGCTTATTCATGGACATTCACCCCCAAGGCGGCTCTTGGAGTAACTAACCATGTTGCAATGTCAATGAGGTGTACATATGACACCTTGGCATCTGACTTTGATGGTAACAAGGTCAGCAGTCTTACATGGTCAATGGCAAAAGACCAGAACCTCCAGCTCACAGCAAGTGTGGGAGGCAGGGGATGGGTTAATCAGGGAACGCCGGGGTCGCCATCATACCCCACTGACAGGCCAGTGAAAGAGGGTGAGCTTGTCATGACCTATGACAGCACTGCTGTTGTCAATGTTCAGAGCTTCAGCGTTACCATGAACAATGCACTGTCTTTTGACAGAGCAAGTCTGGGCAGTGGGTATATTCTGGAGCCGCAAAGGAATGACCTTATCAGTATCACGGGAAGCTGGACAGGTGACATGATAAGTGCTGTGCCGCAAGGGTTTCAAGATGCAGGTACAGTGAAAGATTTGGAGTTTGCTTTCACATCTCCACTGCTGGCCGGAGCCGCCACTGAACCATTTTCTTACACCATCACACTGCCAACTGTTTACCTGACAGGCGATACTCCCACTGTTGACAGTGCCGGTGTGGTACAACAGACAGTGAACTTTCAAGCAGTGTATGAAGGGGCGGCCGCTATCTCAGTTGTGGTGGTGAACCAGAAAGCAACTGGCGTAGGTGATGGATTATAAAGAAGGGGTGACAGATGGTGACATCGGCTCGTGACATAATGAATGGTTCGGAGTTTGACGTAGAGCTGCCAACCTTAGGGCACGTCATCAAATGCCGGAAGATTGGTAACCTCGAACTTGTCCTCCAGGGCGCCGAGGGGATCATGGGTTTCGCTGAAGAGGAGAACGGGAAAAAGCCCATCAAAGACCGATTCAAGGACATGACCCGTGAGGAGAAAGAGCAGTTCGCAAAAGATGAGTACGAGACCTCGAGGCTGGTGGTGATAACGAGCGCCATTTCACCACGGATTACTAACGGCGATTGGAGTGAGGTCGACCGGGACGAAGAGATCCACGTTTCAACACTTGACGCCGACCTCCAGTTTCTTGCACTCACGATCCTCCACAAATCGGGCATGTTGGAGGACATGCCAGAGCTTCCGTTTCGTGGCAAACCAGGCCGCACTGATTCTACATCTGATGGCGGAGAGTTACGGGAAACTGCCGACGGAACTTCTAAGTCTCCCTCCAAACGAGCTAAATCTCAATCTCAAGGTGTTCCTGGCGGGGGTAAAGGAAAAGGCAAGGGTACAGGAACAAATGGCTAAAGGGCATAAGTAATGGCGAATGTTGTTGAGATAATTTTACGGTCAAGAGATGACGCCACGAAGTCGGTGAAAGGATTGAGTCAGGCGATTAGTGGCATGAAGGACAAGCTGAAGCCCATCGCGGCTATTAGCGGAGCAGCCTTCGGGGGGCTCATCGCCGGAGCATTGAAAGCAGCGGGCGCAGCAGGCATTCAGGAACTCGCCGAGGTTAAACTCGGCCAGGCGATGAAGACGAAAGACTTCTTCACTGAAGAATCCCACCAGTCACTTATAGCCTATGCGGCGCAACTTCAGACTGTTACCAGGTACGGCGATGAACAGATCATCCAGGCACAGGCCATGATCTCCGCCTTCAGTGATAGCGAGGATCAAGTGAAGGTGCTGACTCAGGCGACGCTTGATATGGCTTCCGCTAAAGGCATGGACCTGGTAGGTGCTGCAGACCTCGTGGCCAAGACGATCGGGTCAGAGACGAATGCGCTGTCAAGGTACGGCATAACGGTCGAGGGAGCAGTGGGTTCACAGGAACGCCTTATATCGCTCAAAGAGGGCATTGCGTCTGTGTTCGGCGGTTCGGCCCAGGCGGAGCTCGATACATGGATCGGTCTCTGGGACAGTATGAAAAACGTCGTCGGTGATGTGGTGGAAGAACTGGGGTTTGCGGTTATCCCGACACTGAAAGAGGTAGTAACGAGGGTGAAGGATTTCGCCATCGTTGCCGGTGATTGGATAAAAGAAAACCGGAGTCTTATCGGGACCTTGTTCGCAGTCGGGACAGCGGTAACAGGTGTAGTCGCTGGCCTTGCCGGGTTGGGGCTTGTACTTCCTGTGATTCTTACTGGGGTTACGATGCTCCTTAGTCCTATTGGCCTTATCGCAATCGGCCTGGCAGGAGTAACAGCAGCCGTGATCTACTTTCGAGATGAAATAGAGCTTGCCGGGCGTGTAGCGTGGGAAGTGATGAAGATAGCGTGGGATCAAATTGACACACTATTCATTCAACCTGCCGTCGAAGGGTTTACCTGGCTTCTTAACTCTGTGATAGTTCCTGTTGCAAAAAAGATAGGCGAAGCGTTCATAACCGCTGGCACATTCGTATATGACAACTTCGTAACGTACCTTGTGGATGCTTTTAACTGGTTATACGGAAAGTATATCTGGGTCATAGAAAAAATAACCGGTGAAGACCTGCCGGATACTGTGGGGGGCACCTTTGCGGCCATAGCAGAAATGGCAGGCCAGGCATGGGAAAACCTTGGTGTCATTGTGGATGATGTCAAGGCGAAGATGGCTGGCGGGGAAGAGGGCGGGGGTGAAGGAACGCCGAAAGAAGAAGAAGAGGAGGATGTTGATACAAAAAGCGAATTTCACGAAGAGAATGAAGCCAATATGACACGTATTTCCGAAGAGGCTGAGAACGAACGGACATCTATCAAGCTGGAGCTGTCTAAGTCAACAAGAAAAGCAATGGAGAAAGACCTGGCAGGGCTTGAGAAAACTCACAAAGCCTCACTGAAGCGTATAGGGGGCACGATAAAACAGCAAGTGACGGGCGGGCTGACCGATGCAATAATTGAAGGGCGTGGATTAGGGCAAGTGATGAAGAATGTTGGAGATACGATAATAAGGGAGATTGTGGGATCATTGGTCAAGTCTATTATCAAGGCCCTGGCCTTAAAAACTATCATGAAAAGCCTGTCATTTGGGTTGTTCTCGGGAGGCGGTGAGGTAATGGGGCCGCCAGCACCTCATAGCACTGGCGGGATAATCCGAGCGCAAGCTGGCCTCCTGGTTCCGACCATTGCAAACTCGCCTTATCGGGTTGGTACAGACACTGTGCCCATACTGGCCACACCAGGGGAGGCTATACTTCCGGTGAGTCTCACGAGAGCACTCAAGAGCGTTCTCGGCATAAGCGGGGGCAGTACCTTTGCCGGCGGCGGCATGGTAGCCGCGGGTGGCGGAGGTGTGAGCGTCACTATAGAGGGCAATGTGTACGCTCAGGACGAGCGACAAGTGGACGAGCTGATTGAACGTATAAGCGATGCGGTACGATTCCGAAACGTACCTCTTCACGCCACGACGGCTGAGGATGTGAGATCTTAAACAGGAGGAAAGAATAATGTCGAACACTGTTCAGAGTTTACAAGATACGATCACAATAGCCGCCACTACTACAGGGACCGCTATTGATGTTCTGTTAGCAGAGAAGTTGTCGGTGTATGTGAATGTGGCTAACGGTCCAGCATCGGGTGGTGGTGATGTTACCGTTACTCTCCAGGGTTGTGATGAAGATAGCGATACTGCCGCCGATTGGGTGACTCTATCGGCTGATGGTACAGACTTTCCGCTTGTTGATGCCACTGACGATGCTAACCCCTGGCCGAAGTCCTACATTGAAAATTTTAGTACGTTCTTCAGATACATCAGACCTGTTTTTACGCTGACAGGTACTGACAACTGGACACTGGAAGTGAGGATGCTGATCAGGACTGCAAGCTGATGTCTTTGACCAAACAGTTTGAGTGGCAGCACGAGGACGGGCATGGCCGTGTACTTACCATGCCCGTTGAACCCACCACTTTTGAGGTGCATGACACCGCAGATGTTGGCCGCAATTTTACCAATAGCGGCTATGTCGAGAATAATGTGTTCGCGTCGTACATGATCGTTGAGCTGGTATTTGACTTCATGACCAAGTCAAACTTTTTCATTAACCTTCCGCATGATACAGCACACGCCAGCATACAGCACTTCTTCCAATATATTAAAAAAGGCAGCCCGTTCGGGTTTACGTGGGACTACAACTACAAGCGGGAGATGGCACTGACGCACTTGCCAGAGGTAGGGACCCAGTTGATATATGTGGGGCAAACCTTAAACGCTAATGAATACATATACATTACCAATAGTCGCGGTGACCATGAGGTGTTTCGAGTGTTAACCGACGGCGGTATATATCCTGTACCTGCGACCATATATCCGACGATGAGCTTGCAATATTACATAGGTGACGCAGTGCGTGATTGGCCATACTTTCCCGCGCTTAGTTACTTGGGTGGTTCATTGAATGAAAGCTGGGATGGTAGTAAGCTGTACTATTCAATGAGCATCAAAGCAAGGACTATCAACACATGACATATCTCGAAGAGTTGGTTAAAACTACCAAGGAATCGGTCTATTTTATTAAGATATGGGATCGTGACGAAAGCGAGGTGCTTCAAGAATATGCTTCAAGCTCAGTACGGGGATTTGGGACAAAGGCACCAGGCCTCTTACCCCCAAAGGCCAACCTGCAAAAACTCAATGAAGGCGAGGGCACTGTTACCATCGGCGTGATGAGCTTTGAAGTGCTTAATATAGAACAGGACCAATTTAACTACACCATCACCAGTCTTGTCAGTGCTTATTCGCTTATAGGTAACTACGTGGAACTGTATGGTGGTTTTGATCCGCTGACCTCCCCTGAGTATGTACGCTTGTTCAAGGGTGAAGTGGTATCTGTCAATATTAACAGAACAGCAACCGGCATGATACTGAAGGTGCATGACTTGACAGGCTTACTGAATAGAAACGTCCTGACTGACAACAAAGACAACACAGTGCTGACCGTCACCATGACAAACCAAACCAACGGCACAGCTACAGTTGACAGTACGGGAGGATGGCCCTCTAGCGGTCACTTCCGAGTTGATGAA